>ENA-ORBV01005064-ORBV01005064.1-microbial-mat-metagenome-genome-assembly--contig:-NODE-5064-length-24584-cov-6.667075_pt1 | contig 24584 bp, 23 predicted proteins | sample MGYA00237777_ERZ505514 | MGnify/ENA primary metagenome ERZ505514 (study PRJEB26160, sample SAMN06269048) | microbial mat metagenome | isolation source: Oligotrophic lake microbial mat | place... | reverse complement strand
CAAGCGCGCCGCCTGAGAGCGAGTCGCGGCAATCGCCCCGGGGGCTGGTCAGGCCATGTGGTCGATGCGCCAGATCTGGTAACGCAAGGCGGCCACGGCGCCACAGACGATGGCCACCAGCGCCAGCGCGCTACCCAGCGACAGGCTGGATACGCCGGACAAACCCTGGCCGATGGTGCAGCCCATTGCGGTGACCCCGCCCACGCCCATCAGGGCCGCACCCACCAGATGGTTGGCGGTGTCTTCGACATTGCCAAACCCTTCCCAGCGGAACTCGCGGCTGGCCAGCGCCATGACCGCCGATCCGACGACCACACCGGCCATGCTCACGATGCCGATCGTCAGCAGTTTGGTCTTGTCGCTGAACAACAGCAGCCAGTCCAGCGCAAAACCCACCGGGGCGACCATGCTCAGCGACTCCATGGCGCGCGAATTCGTTGCCAGGAACGTGGCCTCCAGCGTCTGCGGATGCTCGGCGACAAAACCCAGGCGGCCGGAAATCCACCACATCAGTACCACCACGCCCCCGATGCCGACGCCGCCGAGCCATACCGCCGGAGCACGTCCGTGCGGGCTGCACACAACCCAGGCCAGCAGCACCGCGCCCAGCAGCAAACCCAGTGCCAACGCCGCGCTCGGCACCGTCGTTCCGAGCGCCGGCGCCAGCAGCGAGGGCAGGTCTTGACCGGTGGCCAGATCGAGGCCGATCCGCTCGACCGTGTTGACCCGTACCACTGCAGTGATGCCCTTGAGCGTCGCAAACGCCGTCAAACCGAGCACCAGCAACACCACCCACGCCTTGAGGTTGCCGGCGCCCGCGCGCACCAGGTTCTTGCTGCCGCAGCCCGACGCGAGCACCATGCCGAACCCGAACATCAGGCCGCCCACCAGCAGCGACAACCACAGCAGGCGTGTTCCGGCATACAGGCTGTCGCCAGCCTTGATCCAGCCGACGCCGACCATCGCGTTGAAGCCGACGACCGCGACCGCAATGGCCAGCACCCACATGCGCATGCGGGTCCAGTCGCCCATGTTGACGATGTCGGCGATCGCGCCCATGGTGCAGAAATGGGTGCGCTGCGCCACTGCGCCGAAAACGGTGGCCGCGGCAAAGGCGCTCCACAACACGGTCTGGGTCAGCTCGATCAGTTCGGACTCTTGCATGCGACTATTGTCTCCAAATGTCGGGCGCCGCCTACCGGTGGGCCACTTGCGCTGGTATCGGAGACCAAACGGGTCGGCTGTCTATCGATACAGGGCGCAATGACGTGGCGCCGAAGCGCGTGTGGCCCGCTACGGCGGCTTTTGGGTTGGGATCCCCTCGACGCAACAGGAATATTGGTTGTTGCGAATAGAATGGAAACGATTCAAACTTCCAGGGAACGGGTATGGAATCAACGCACAAAGAAGATCAGGTCTTTGAATCGGTCGCCGAGCTGTTTTCCGTGTTGTCCACGCCCATACGCCTGAAGATCATCAGCGCCGTATGCCAGAGTGAAAAGAGCGTGTCCCAGTTGCTGGCGGAGATCGACACCACCCAGCCCAACATGTCGCAGCATCTGAGCACGCTGTACCGTTGCGGGGTGCTCGCCAAGCGCCGCGAGGGAACCCAGATGTATTACCGGCTCCAGAGCGAGCGCGTGGCGACCCTGTGCCGCGCGGTCTGTACCCAGGTGGCGATCGAACTCGAAGGCGATACCACGATCAATCCGGCCGACCGGCTGGTTCCGGCGATGCACCGCTAACTTTCATGATGCCCACTCTTCACCCTGCATCATGAAAGTTGTTTCACGTTAAGGTGCGCGCGGGGGCGTTGCGCGGCCGGCAGGCCGCCCGGTGGCGCCGCGGCGCCGCATCTCCGGTGGCATGGGTAGCAGCGGTCCGTCGCGGGTCGATACCTGCATGGTCAGATACTGCTCACTGGGCTTGAGCAGCGCTCCATACAACTGCTCGCACAGCAGGCGCGCACGCACTCCCGGCCAGTCGTTGGGCAAAAAGGCTTTGGGCAGATTCGGGTCGCGCAACACGACCCGGCGATACGCATGGATCAGCAGCGTACGTACCATGAATGCCTGTGGCGGATCGAGCCGCGCCACCTCGTCCAGCAGCGGCGTGAACCGTGCGATGAATTGCGTCCAGGCCAGTGCGACCTTGTCCAGGTCGAACACGCTGTGCATGATGGCCTGCAGCGCCTGCCCCTCGGTGCCCGGCAGGCTTTGCGCGCGCAGCACCGCCACCTGGTGCGCCACACCGGCCGCCTCGATGATTTCGCTCAGCGCCTGCGCCCGCACATGTGGATGGGCAAATACATGGGGTGCGATGCGCCCGAAGCTCTCCCACGACAGTTCCCGCTGCAGATGCTGGCGCTCGCTGGCGCGCATGCCGGGATCGAGCAGCACCAGCGTCCAGCGCCCGTCCCATTGCGCAAGGTTGAAGTCGTAGATGCGCTGATCCGCATGCTGCACCCGCAGCAGACCGGCGTCGGACAGTCCGTAATAGCTGCGCCGTCCGACGCGGTTGGCGCTGAACCATTGGTCGGCACTCAGGCGAAACGCACTGGTGCGCACCAGGCGGGGCGAGATGCCGAACAGGCCGAGCAGTTCGATCAGGCTGCCGAGCCAGATCGACTGGCCGCGCGGTGCAAAAGCGTCTCCGAATAACGTGATCAGCAGCGAGTTGGCGCGCAGGTCCAGCCCGCGGCGCAGCCGCGCCAATGCGGGCGCCAATGCGGTGTTCGGGGAGCGGCTGGCCATCGGCGGCTCCAAAGTGATACAGACAATTCGATTGTATGAGTCCGTCTGTATCACTAAGATACGCGTTTGACCTGCAAGGATTGACGAGCGTCAATTCGCCCGACCGGAGACACCACCATGTATGCACAACTCGTCGAGACCGGCGCCACCGCCGTCAGAGGCCTGGAGGACATGGACCCGCAAGAGCGGTCTTTCCAGCAGCGCATCGACGCCGGTATCAAGGTCGAACCCAAGGACTGGATGCTGCCGGCTTACCGCAAGACGCTGGTGCGCCAGATCTCCCAGCACGCGCATTCCGAATACGTCGGCATGTTGCCGGAAGGCAACTGGATCGGCCGTGCGCCCACGCTCAAGCGCAAGGCCATCCTGATGGCCAAGGTGCAGGACGAGGCCGGCCATGCCTTGTACCTGTACAGCGCGGTCGAGACGCTGGGGGTTGCACGCGACGACACTTACCGCGATCTGTTGTCGGGCAAGGCGAAATATTCGAGCATCTTCAACTACCCGACGCTGACCTGGGCCGACATCGGCGCCATCGGTTGGCTGGTCGATGGCTCTGCCATCGTCAACCAGATACCGCTCTGCCGCTGCTCCTTTGGGCCTTACGCCCGCGCCATGGTGCGGGTATGCAAGGAGGAGTCGTTCCACCAGCGCCAGGGTTTCGACATCATGGAGGTGCTGGCCCGCGGAACCGCAGAGCAAAAGCAGATGGCGCAGGACGCGTTGAACCGCTGGTGGTGGCCGTCGATCGCGATGCACGGGCCGGCAGACGCGCAATCGGTCAACAGCGCGCAGTCGATGGCCTGGAAGATCAAGTCGCTCAGCAACGACGAGTTGCGCCAGAAGTTCATCGACCAGACGGTCCCGCAGATCGAATTCCTGGGTCTGGAGCTGCCCGATCCAGAGCTCAAGTGGAATGCGCAGCGTGGCCACTACGACCATGGGCCCATCGATTGGGACGATTTTTTCAGGGTCGTCAAGGGTTTCGGGCCCTGCAACCGCGAGCGGCTGGCAGCGCGCAACAAGGCCTGGGACGACGGGGCCTGGTTCCGCGACGCACTCAGTGCACATGCAGACAAACAGACGGCAAGCGAAGAGCGCAAGGTGGCATGACATGAACAATCCGGCGACGACCCAGCGCGAATGGCCTTTGTGGGAGGTCTTCATCCGCAGCCAGCACGGCTTGGCGCACAAACACGTGGGCAGTCTGCACGCGGTGGACAGTGAAAGCGCGGTGCAACACGCACGCGATGTCTACACCCGGCGCAACGAGGGCGTCAGCATCTGGGTGGTGCGCGCCAGCGATATCGTGGCCAGCAGCCCGGGCGACAAGGAGGCCTTGTTCGATCCGGCGCACAGCAAGGTCTACCGGCACCCGACCTTTTTCCCCATGCCCGACGGCGTGAAAAACATCTGACCGCCATGACAGAAGACGCCAAGTTCGCCAAATTCGCCAAGTTTGAATACCTGCTGCGCCTGGGCGACAACTGCCTGGTGTTGTCGCAGCAACTCGGCGCCTGGTGTGGCCATGGACCGGCACTGGAGGAGGACCTCGCGCAGACCAACGTGGCGCTCGACCTTCTGGGGCAGGCGCGGCTCTGGTTGTCCTATGCCGGCGAGGTGGAGGGCAAGGGGCGGGACGAAGACGCGCTGGCTTACCTGCGCGACGGCGCTGCGTTTCGCAACCTGCTGCTGGTGGAGCAACCCAATGGTCATTACGGCGATACGGTGATGCGCCAGTTCCTGTTCGATGCCTGGCACCAGCATCTGCTCGACGGCTTGAGCAGGTCGAGCGACCCGCGTATCGCCGACATCGCCAGCAAGGCCGCCAAGGAGGTGCGTTACCACGTCAAGCGCAGTGCAACACTTGCGATCGCTCTGGGCGACGGCACGGCCTTGAGCCATGCCCGCATGCAGGCTTCGCTCGAACAGTTGTGGCCCTATACCCAGGAGTGGTTCGAATCGGACCCGGTCGACGACGCGTGTGCGCAGCAGGCTTTCGCGCCGGCCGCCGCCAGCCTCGCGCCAGCCTGGCGGGCCAGCGTCGAGGCGGTACTGGCGCGCGCGACGCTGACAATACCGCACTTGATCGGCCACCAGCGCGGCGGTCGCCAGGGCAACCATTCCGAGCACCTGGGGCATCTGTTGACCGAATTGCAGTTCGTGCAGCGCGCTTATCCGGGAGCCCGCTGGTGAACAACGCGCCTGCCGACACGCGTGCGACACGTGAGCAGGTGCTGGGCTGGCTCGACGATGTCATGGATCCCGAGGTGCCGGTCGTGTCGGTCGTTGGCCTGGGTATCGTGCGCGACGTGATCTGGATGAACACGCACGGCGATGGCGTCATGGCCGGCGGCACCGGTTCGGCGTGGCTGCAGGTGGTCGTCACCCCTACCTATTCCGGCTGTCCGGCAACCGAGGTGATCGCGGCCTCCATTCGGGAGTCGCTGCGCGGCCACGGCATCGCCAACGTCGAGGTGGCGACCCGCTTGTCGCCGGCCTGGACCACCGACTGGATGAGCCCGCAGGCGCGCGACGCATTACGCGCTTACGGCATTGCGCCACCGATGGAGCGCGTGGCAAACGCCGATGGCAGCCAGATCGTCGATATCGCCGCGTTGCTGTCGCCGGACGCACGTGTCGCCGTGCCATGCCCGCAATGCGGCTCCAGCCGCACACGCCTGCTGTCGCAGTTCGGCTCCACCGCCTGCAAGGCCTTGTACCAGTGCAACAGCTGCCTGGAGCCGTTCGACTATTTCAAACCCCACTGACACGATCATCCATGGCTACAGCCCGATTCCACCCCTTGCAGGTTCGCCAGGTCCAGCCGGCGACCCGTGATGCGATCGCCGTCACCTTCGATCTGCCGCCGGAACTGGCACCTGTATTCCAATACGTGCAGGGTCAGTACCTGACTCTGCGCACGACGATCGCCGGCGAAGAGGTGCGCCGGTCCTATTCGATCTGTTCGGCGGTGCAGGACCAGCAATTGCGGGTCGCCATCAAGCGCGTCGGCGGCGGCGTGTTTTCCAACTGGGCTGCCGATAACCTCAAGCCCGGCACGCAGATCGAGGTGATGGAGCCGCAGGGAAACTTTCATGTGCCACTGGTGCCGGACGGTGCGCGCCATGTGGTCGCGTTTGCGTCGGGCAGCGGCATCACGCCGGTGCTGTCGATCGTCAAGTCGACGCTGCTGGCCGAGCCCGCCAGCAGTGTCACGCTGGTGTATGGCAACCGATCGTCGGGCGGCGTGATGTTCAAGGAGGAGCTCGAGGACCTCAAGGACACCTACCTGGGACGCCTGAACCTGGTCTGGATCATGAGCCGCGAATCGCAGGACATCGACCTGTTCAACGGGCGCATCGACTACGACAAGTGCTGCCAGTTGCTCACCCACTGGATCGATCCTGCCGGCATCGACGCGGCCTTCATCTGCGGGCCCGAAGACATGATGCTGGCGACAGCCCGGGCCTTGAAGGACAAAGGCGTAGATGCGACCCGTATCAAGACCGAATTGTTTGGAACGCCGTCTCCCGATGGGCTGGTGCGGGCGCCCCGCACCGCCGTGCAAGGAAGCGGGCAATGCGCCGTGGAGGTGGTTGTCGACGGTACCCGGCACAGCTTCGTGATGGACAAGAACAAGGACAACCTCGTCGATGCCGGGCTCAAGGCCGGGCTGGAGATGCCGTACTCCTGCAAAGGGGGTGTCTGCTCCACCTGCAGGGCTCTGGTGGTCGAGGGCGAGGTCGACATGGATATCAACTTCGCGCTCGAGGACTACGAAGTCGCGCGCGGGTTCGTGCTGTGTTGCCAGAGTTACCCGGTGACCGACAAACTGGTGATCGATTTCGATCTCGAACACGCGCATTCATGAGGGCCCCCAACCCTGGCTTCGCCAGGCCCCCCGAGGGGGTGCGAGGAAACTTGGGAGCGGCCCGGCGTTTCCTCATGAGCGTTCGCCGCGTGTGGTGAAGCGCGCGCGGCGCGCGGCAACCGGCATGTGCTCGATAGAATCGGCGACTTGCGAGCCGCCGCAAGCCACGATGCGCCCATTTTCCCCAGCCCTTTCCCCGATCCTTGCTGCCAGACTTGCTGGTGGCTTGTGGCACGTCCGTGCCGAACCCGGTCACCGGTCACCGGTCACCGGTCGCCAGGAGCCTACCGTTATGGATGAGGCGCAGGAGGCAGCGCTCGGTCGCAAGGAGCGCACCGGCTGCCGATTGTCAATAGTGCGGTGTGGTCAACACACAGGATGAAGGATAACCATGGAGACGTTTGATTTTGATCTGTTCGTCATCGGCGGCGGCAGTGGCGGCGTACGCGCGGCCCGCATGGCCGCGCAACGTGGCGTTCGGGTCGCGTTGGCCGAGCAGGGCGGAACGGCCGGTCTGGGCGGCACCTGCGTCAATGTCGGTTGTATTCCGAAAAAGCTCTACAGCTACGCGGCCCACTACGCCGAGGCGTTCGAGGAGTCGCATGGTTTTGGCTGGGAGGGCGCCGCGCCGACATTGAACTGGAACACCCTCAAATCCAACCGGCGCAAGGAGATCGGCCGCCTGAACGGGATCTATTCCAAGCTGCTGACCGACGCCGGTGTCGAGGTTATCAATGCGCGGGCTCAGATCGCCGGGGCGCAACAGGTGGACATCGATGGCCGCAGCCTCAAAGTCCGGCATATCCTGGTCGCCACTGGCGGCACACCGTTCGTGCCGGACATCCCGGGCACGGAACATGTGCTGGTGTCCGACGCGATCTTCGACCTCGATCCGTTTCCCCGGCGCCTGGTTGTCGTGGGCGGCGGCTATATCGCGAGCGAATTCGCATCGATCTTCAACGGTCTGGGGGCGCAGGTCACGCAGTTGTACCGGGGTGAGCAGATTCTGCGCGGCTTCGACGACGACGTGCGCCATTTCGTCGCCGCGGAAATGCGCAAGACCGGCGTCGACCTGCGCCTGGGCGCCGACGTGGTGTCCATCGCCAAGGGGCCGCAGTGCCTGGACATCGCCATCAAGGACAGCACCGGCGCGTTGTCGACGTTGCAGGCCGACGCGGTGTTGTATGCCACTGGCCGGGTGCCTAACGTGCGCGGACTCGGCCTGGAGGCGGCAGGCGTCAAGCTGGGCTGGGATGGCGCGGTCGAGGTCGACGAGAACTACCGCAGCACGGTGCCGTCGATCTACGCCGTGGGCGACGTGACCGACCGCATTCAGCTCACGCCAGTGGCGCTGGCCCAGGCCATGGTCGTGGTCGATCAGCTGTTCGGCCCGGCCAAGGGCAAGCTTGCGCGCAGCATGAGCTACGAGTTCATCCCCACGGCGGTGTTCACCCATCCCAACATCGGCACGGTGGGCCACTCCGAACAGGATGCGCCCAAACACTTCGGCGCGGTGACGATCTACCGCAGCGAGTTCAGGCCACTCAAGCACACGATAAGCGGCAGCAGCGAACGTACGCTGATGAAGCTGGTGGTCGAGGATGCGACCGACCGGGTGGTCGGCCTGCACATGGTAGGCCCGGACGCCGGCGAGATCGTGCAGGGTTTTGCCGTGGCGATGAAGGCCGGCGCCACCAAGGCGATCTTCGACAGCACCATCGGCATCCACCCGACGGCGGCTGAGGAATTCGTCACGATGCGTGAACCGGTGAGCCGGTAAGCCCGACAGCCTCCTAGCTGCCGTCGCCGGCCCCGCAGGCACTTACATCGTTCCCGGGTAGAAACCGCCGTCGGCCAGGATGTTCTGGCCGGTGATGTAGCCACCGTGCTGGCTGCACAGGAAAGCGCAGATCGCGCCGAACTCGGCCGAGGTGCCGAAACGTTTGGCCGGTATCGTTTTGGCGCGCGCCGCGAGCACATCTTCGACCGGTTTGCCGGTCTTTTCCGCCTGGCCTTTTGAAGTCACGCGCAACCGGTCGGTGTCGAAGGAGCCGGGCAGCAGGTTGTTGATTGTCACGCCAGATCCGGCGATCGAGCTGCGTGCGACGCCAGCCACGAAGCCGGTCAAGCCACTGCGTGCGCCATTGGACAGGCCCAGGATGTCGATCGGCGCCTTGACCGCGCCCGAGGTGATGTTGACGATGCGACCGAAGCCGCGTTGGGCCATGCCGTCGACGGTGGTCTTGATCAACCAGATCGGCGTCAGCATGTTGGCGTCAAGCGCCTTGATCCAGGCATCCCGTTCCCAGTCGCGGAAGTCGCCGGGTGGCGGGCCGCCGGCATTGGTGACGACGATGTCGAAGTCCTTGCCCGGCCCACCCGCAGCGGAGAAAACCGCTGCGCGGCCTTCTTCGGTCGTGATATCGGTTGCCACGGCCAGCACCTTGCCGGCGCCAGGCAATGCACGTAGACCGTTGGCGGCTGCCTCCAGTGCCTCGGCGCCACGGGCGACGATCACCACGTTGGCGCCGTCAGCGGCCAGCGCCTGCGCACAGCCCAGGCCCAGCCCCTTGCTGGCACCACATACCAGCGCCCATTTGCCTGCGATTCCGAGATCCATGAATTGCTCCTTGTTGAAAATGAGGTTGTATGCGTGTTGTTGTCGTTGCAAGGTGCGTCGGCCCGTCGGGCCAGTCAAGGCGGCAGGGTCTTGAGCACCGCTGCGATCAGCGCGCAGCTGTCGAACTGCCCGCCACGGAACGTCCACCCCAGTCGCACGATAACAGCATCGCGCGACGGCACCATGGCCACGACCTGGCCCCAGTGCCCACCCATTGCAAGCGTATCGGGTGGCAGGCCGTGCGACTTGCACCGGCCCTCCTGCGGGTCGCCGTAGCGCCAGGTCTGGGCGCCATAAGCGCGGCCGTCGCCCTGCGCCGTGGATGGTGTCGACGCGAAAGCGAGCCATCCCGGCGGCAATACCTGCTGCTCACCCCAGCGGCCGTCCTGCAACATCAGCTGGCCCAGCCGCGCCCAGTCGCCGACACTGGCCCACAGATAGGAGGAGCCGACCCAGTTGCCCGCACGGTCGGTTTCGAGCACCGCGGTCCGGGCGCCGATGGGCTCGAACAGCGCCTTGGTCGGGTAGGCCCAATACGCGGCGTTCGTGGCCAGTTGTCCGCGATCGACCGCCGCCAACAGGTTGGCCGTCTGGCTCAGGTAGCGCCAGCGTTGCCCCGGCGGCACCTCGGGCTGCACCGCCGCAGCAAACGACGGTGCGTCGGTGCTGCCCCACAACATGCGTGGAACCGATCCCCAGGGGTTGTATTCCTCCTGGCTTGCCAGGCCGTCGCGCATGTACATCAGATCTGCCACGGTGATGTTTTTGCGGGCGTCGAGGCGCCAATCGGAAACCCACGCAGGCTCGGGGCGCTTCTTGAACGTGTCGACGACCGGTGTGTCGAACGACAGACCGGTCTCATGGGCCAGCTTGTAGCTCAGCATGCCGAGCACGGTCTTGGTCATCGACCAGCCATGCAGGGGCGTTTGCAGCTCGAATCCGGGCGCCGTCTGCAAGACCAGTGCACGGCCCTTGTAAATGACGGCTACGGCCCGTGTATTGGCCGCCTGTGGGTTGCCGGCGCCCTCAAACGCGCCCCGGATCACCTGCTGCAGGGCAGGTACATCGATGCCAGCCCATTGCTGCGGTGGCAGCGCGGCTTCGCCCTGGGGCCATGGTGCCTTGGTGTCGACCGTCACACGCTCGACGGTCACCGGGCTTTGCGGCTCGACGTCGAGCACGCAGCCGCGCGCGGGCAACCACTGCGCATGGCGCTCGAACAGTCCGGCAAACCGTGCCGACACGCGCCGCGCAGATGGTTCGACCGTCACCCCGATCACGCCCAGCACCGGGCTTGCCGGCAACACGTCGGCCTCCAGCAGGCCGGCAACCGGGCGCTGCGCCACGAAAGCGGCGGAGCAAACGCCCTTGGCCGCCATGCCCGCCGCGTTGCCCGGGATGCGCAATACCAGCAGTGCCACGATGAGCAGCGACAGCAGGCCGAGCACCAGGCCCAGGGCCACGGTTAAGCTGCGTCGAATCCAGGGACGGGACATGGGACTCCTTCAGGGCGTTGGAGCCAGACACTCTACCCGAACCGGGGGCAGCACCGGCGCCAACCATTGTGGACAATAGCGCCATGATTTATCTCCCCCCTCCCATGGCAAACACGCGCCATACCGACGCCGCATCGGCATTGGCCCAGATCTGCAGGATTTACGACGGCGGTCTGGCCCATCTGCGCAAGGCCATGCAACGTTATGTCGCGGGCGAGTCGCTGCCGGGCCGTGCCCGGGCCTGTTATCCCTACGTGCGGGTGCAGACCCACTCGGTGGTGCGGGCCGTGACCGATGACAGTGCGCGCCTGAGTTATGGCTTTGTTGCCGGAGCGGGAGTCTACGAGACCACGTTGACGCGGCCAGACTTGTTTGGGCCCTACTATCTCGAACAACTTTCGCTGCTGCTGCGCAACCATGAGGTCGAGCTGGAGGTTGGAACCAGCAACCAGCCGATCCCGGTGCATTTCTCGTTTGCCGAAAACGACCATATCGAGGGCAGCCTGAGCGTCGAACGGCGCCAGTTGATGCGCGACGCGTTCGACCTGCCGGACCTGGCCGCGATGGATGACTGCATCGCCAACGGGACCCACGAAGCGCGTGTCGGAGAACCCGAGCCGTTGGCGCTGTTCACGGCGCCGCGTGTCGATTATTCGCTGCACCGGCTGCGCCACTACACCGGAACCGCGCCGCAATACTTCCAGAACTTCGTGCTGTTCACCAACTACCAGTTCTACATCGACGAATTCGTGCGTCTGGGACGCGCCACGATGCAGGACCGCGACAGCAAATATGTCGCCTTTGTCGAACCCGGCAACATGGTGACCCGACGCGTCGGCCTGCAGCCCATGGCGGGCGACGAATTCGGCGCCGAGCCGCTGCGTCTGCCGCAGATGCCCGGCTACCACTTGCTGCGCGACGACGGCTGCGGGATCACCATGATCAACATCGGTGTCGGACCGGCCAATGCAAAGAACATCACCGACCATGTGGCCGTCCTGCGGCCCTACGCCTGGATCATGCTGGGCCACTGCGCCGGACTGCGCACGACGCAGCAACTGGGCGATTACGTGCTGGCCCACGGTTATGTGCGCGAGGACCATGTGCTCGACGAGGAACTGCCGCTATGGGTGCCGATCCCGGCGCTGGCCGAGATCCAGGTTGCAATCCAGACCGCGGTGGCCGACGTCACCCAGATCAAGGGCCCGGAACTCAAACGCATCATGCGCACCGGCACCGTGGCGAGCACCGACAACCGCAACTGGGAATTGCTGCCCGACAACGGCCCGCAGCGGCGCTTCAGCCAGAGCCGCGCGGTGGCGCTGGACATGGAAAGCGCCACCATCGCGGCGAACGGGTTCCGCTTTCGCGTGCCATATGGCACCTTGCTGTGCGTGAGCGACAAGCCCTTGCACGGCGAGATCAAGCTGCCCGGCATGGCCGACCACTTCTACCGTGAACGTGTCGACCAGCACCTGCGCATCGGCATACGCGCGGTCGAGTTGCTGCGCGAACAAGGCATCCACCAGTTGCACAGCCGCAAGCTGCGCAGCTTTGCGGAGGTCGCGTTCCAGTGAGTCTTGTTCCGGGCGCTGGGCCGGCGCGTGAATTGCTGCGGGTACAGAACCTGCGCAAGTCGTTCGGTGCCAGCACCGTGGTCGATGATCTTTCGTTCGCGATCGCGCCCGGCGAGTGCCTGGGTGTGATCGGCCCCAATGGCGCCGGCAAGACCACGACCATCCGCATGTGCCTGGGCCTGAGTGCGCCCGACGCCGGTCAGGTCTCGTACGCGCTCGGCCCTGGATCGACGCGTGTGCTGGACATGCCGCAAGACGCGATGGCGATCAAGGCGCGGCTGGGCGTGGTGAGCCAGATCGACACGCTCGATCCGGACTTCAGCTGCTCGGAGAACCTGCTGGTGTATGGGCGCTATTTCGGCATGCGCGACGCGCAGATTCGTGAACGTATTCCCGGCCTGCTGCAATTCGCGTCCTTGTCGCACAAGACGGATGCGCGGCCGGGAGAACTCTCGGGCGGCATGAAGCGGCGCCTGAGTCTGGCGCGGGCGCTGGTCAACGATCCGCAGTTGCTGCTGCTCGACGAGCCCACCACGGGGCTCGACCCGCAAGCCCGGCACCTGATGTGGGAGCGCCTGCAGTTGCTGCTCCAGCAAGGCAAGGCTATCCTGCTCACGACGCATTTCATGGACGAGGCCGAGCGCCTGTGTTCGCGTCTGCTGGTCATCGACCATGGCCGCAAGATCGCCGAAGGTACGCCACGCGCGCTGATTCGCGAGCACCTGGAGCCTGACGTCGTGGAGGTCTACGGAGTCGGCGCCCATGCCTTGATGGAAGCACCGGTGAAAAGCCTCGCCGCACGGGTCGAAATCAGCGGTGAGACGGTGTTCTTCTACACCCAAGACGCCAAGCCCCTGCTGCTGGCCTTGACGGAGTGGCCGCAGCTGCGCACCTTGCACCGGCCGGCCAATCTGGAGGATCTGTTTCTCAAGCTGACCGGACGCCAGATCCGGGAGGACGGCTGACGATGGCGCCGCGCGACGATCCGATGCAGCAGGCGCCGATGGCGCGCCAGGGTGGACCGCAGCGCGGCGGCCTGTCGCCGTGGCGCGCGCCGCAGCTCTCGCTGCGTTTTTGGCCAGTGTTCCTGCGCAACCTGCTGGTCTGGCGCAAGCTGGCCATTCCCAGCCTGGTGGGCAACATCGCTGAGCCACTGATGTGGCTGGTGGCCTTCGGTTATGGGCTGGGGGCGTTGGTCGGGCAGGTCACCGTGTCGACGGTTTCCGGGCCGGTGCAGGTGCCTTACATCCTGTTCCTGGCCAGCGGCAGCATCTGCATGAGCGCGATGAACGCGGCCTCGTTTGAGGCGCTGTATTCGGCGTTCTCGCGCATGCATGTGCAAAAGACCTGGGACGGCATCATGAACGCGCCGGTGCGGCTCGACGACATCGTGCTGGCCGAGATGTTGTGGGCCGCGTTCAAGGCCTTGTTCACCGCTACCGCCATCCTTGGCGTGATGCTGGCGCTGGGCATCAGCCACAGCCCCAAGTTGCTGCTGGCCTGGCCGGTGCTGCTGGGCGTGGGCATCACCTTTTCGTGTATTGCGCTGATCTTCAACGCGCTGGCCAATGGATATGACTTCTTCACGTATTACTTCACGCTGTTCCTCACGCCAATGATGTTCCTCAGCGGTATCTTCTTTCCGCGCGAGCAACTGCCGCCGCTGGTGCGCACCATCACCGACTGGTTGCCGCTGACCAGCGCAGTCGAACTGGTGCGCCCGCTGTTCATGGACCAATGGCCGAGCGACGGTTGGCGCTCCCTTGTGGTGTTGCTGGTCTACACCGTGGCTGCGTTCTGGATTGCATTGGCCTTGACGCGAAAGCGGTTTGGGGGATGACGGCGCACCAGAGCGGAGCGACCGGTTTTGTCGGAATCCTGATGCTCGACACCCGTTTCCCGCGACCGCTGGGCGACATCGGCAACCCGCAGACTTTTGCGCGGCTCGCGATTCCGGTGCGTTACACCACCGTGCACGGCGCGTCGCCGCAGCGCATCGTGCGCGACCGCGATCCGGCGTTGCTGCAACCCTTCATCGACGCTGCCACCGAGCTGGTGCGTCAGGGTGCGCGTTTGGTGTCGACCAGTTGCGGTTTCCTCGCGCTGTGGCAGGCCGAGCTGGCGCAGGCGCTGCCGGTACCTGTCGTCAGCTCGAGCCTGCTGGCTTGCGCGCGCCTGGAGCGCCCCGGCATCATTACCATCGACGCCCGGTCGCTTGGCGCCGCGACCATGCTTGCCGCCGGGGTACCCCAGGGCACGCCGGTGCAGGGGGTGGCGCCGGGCTGCGAGTTCCAGCGCCGCATCCTGGGCAACGAGACCGAACTCGACCCGGCGCAGGCGCAGCGCGATGTCGTGTCAGCGGCGCGCCGGCTCGTGCTGGATCACCCGCAGCTGACCGACATCGTGCTGGAATGCACGAACATGCCGCCTTACCGGCAGGCGGTGATGGAGGCCACCGGGCGCCCGGTGGTCGACATCGTGAGCCTGCTGGCGCAGGCCTGGGCCGATGCCCGGCGCGGCGGCGCCTGACAGATCCCTGCGCGGTCGCCGTCAGGCCGGCTGCAGCGCCGATGGCACTGGCACCGACGGAGTACCTGGACTCAGCTCACGCGCGGCTTCGACCGGTGCGGCCTTGGCAGCGGCCTTGATCATGTCGGCTGCCTTTTCGGCAATCATGATGACGGGTGCGTTCGTGTTGCCGCCGATCAGGCGCGGCATGATAGAGGCGTCGACGACGCGCAAGCCTTGCAGGCCATGCACCCTCAACTCGGCGTCGACGACGGCCTGCGGGCCGGGGCCCATGCGGCAGGTGCCGACCGGGTGGTAGATGGTGTCGGCATGGTCGCGGATGAAATGCTCGATCTGCAGCTCGGTCTGTGCGGCGGCCGACTTGGCGAACTCCTTGCCGCCGATTTGCGCGAGCGCCGGTTGCCCCAGGATGCCGCGCATGATGCGAAAGGCGCGGATCATGCGGTCCATGTCGTCGCGGTCGGCCAGGAAGTTGGGGTCGATCAGCGGTGCATCCATCGGGTCCTTGCTCGCCAGGCGCAGGCTGCCCCGGCTCTGGGGCCGCAGCAGGCAGACATGGCAGGAATGCCCGTGCCCGAGCACCGTCTTGCGGCCATGGTCGACCAGGATGCCGATGACGAAATGCAGCTGCAGGTCGGGAATGGCCTCTAGCGGCGCGCTCTTGATGAATCCGCCTGCCTCGGCGAAATTGGTTGTCAGCATGCCGGTGCGCTGGCGGCGCCATTCGAAGATGCCCTTGATCGCCTGCACCACGCCGTACGGCGAGATGCCCATCAGGTCTTTGGCACGCGGCGCATGCGTGTTGATCACCACGTCCGGGTGGTCGTGCAGGTTCTGTCCGACGCCGGGCAGGTCGTGCAGTGTGGCGATGCCGTTCTCGACCAGGTGGTCGTGCGGGCCGATGCCCGACAACATCAGGATCTGCGGCGACTGCAGCGCGCCGGCGCACAGCAGCACCTCGCGAGCGGCGCGCAGCTGTTTGAGCTGGCCCTCGTGCTGGAACTCGACACCCACGGCGCGCTTTTTCTCGAGCACGATGCGCGTGGTCAGCGCGCCGGTAAACACCTGCAGGTTGGGCCGCGACAGGTTGGGCGTCAGGTAGGCCTTGGCGGCACTGAAACGCTCGCCGTTCCTGTGCGTGACCTGGTACATGCCCACACCTTCCTGCTCGGGGCCGTTGAAGTCGTGGTTTTCCTTGAAACCGGCCTGCACGCCAGCCTGCACGAACAGCGGCCCGAACGGATTGGGCGAGGTCAGGTCCTTGACGTTGAGCGGGCCGCCGCTGCCGTGCAAGGCATCGGCGCCGCGTTCGTTGTTTTCGGAGCGCTTGAAATACGGCAGCACCTCGTCAAACGACCACCCGGGATTGCCCTCGGATGCCCAGTGGTCGTAATCGGCACGATGCCCGCGCGCGTAGATCATGGCGTTGACCGAACTCGAGCCGCCCAGCACCTTGCCCCTGGGCATATAACCGCGCCGGCCGTTCAGGCCCGGTTGCGGCGTGGTCCCGAACTTCCAGTTGTCCTGCCCGTTCTTGGCCAGCAGCACCAGGCCGGCCGGGCAGTGGATCAGGATGTTCTTGTCGACCGGGCCCGCTTCGAGCAGGGCCACGGTGACGGAGGGGTCCTCGCTCAGGCGCCCCGCCAGTGTGCAGCCGGCCGAGCCGCCGCCAATGATGATGTAGTCGAACATGTGCGCGAATTTCCTCTCTCTCTGTATATATATGGCCCCCGCGCGTCGGTGACCCGGTGCGGCGGAACGTGGCCGCACTACGCGTGTCCGTGCGGCGCTGCGGATGCACGATTCCCGTGCACCAACCTTAGACCAGTTTTTCGGTGGTTTTTTAAGGAGTACTCTTTAATGCGTCTCCCCGAAAACCCTGAGCGTGAGCGCCGCTCTCAGGCATTCGGGCGCGCGATTTCGGGCGGCGCGTCGGCCAGAACGTCGATCTGCCGGCCGGTGGCGGCGGCCACCTCACGGCGCAGATGGCGCACTTCGACCCGCAACAGGCCGATCTCGTGCATCAGGTCCTGTTCCACCTGCCGTTCCTCGGTCCCGACGAACATGGCCGACAGCGATGCTGTCACGAGGGACAACACCGCCAGGCCGAGCAGCACCACGACCACGGCGAAGGCGCGCGCCGTCAACGTGGTCGGCACCAGGTCGCCGTAACCCACGGTGGCGGCCGTGGTGAAGGCCAGCCACATGGCATCGTGCAGCGTCGGGGTTTGCGGCTCGAGTATCCAGAAACCCATCCCACCCAGCAGCAGGATCAGCAGGCACAAGGCGAGTGAATACCACAGCCCGTGGCGGCTGATGTGGCGGTGTCGGGCAAATCGATCGGACATGGCTGGACTTTAACTTTCATGATGCCCACTCTTCACCCCGCATCATGAAGGTTGTTTCACGTCAACGTGACTTCAAGCAGGTCCGACCGCCGTCGCGCGCGCCATGGGCCTACCGCAGTGTCTTTGACACCGCCGTCCACTTGCCCTTCTGGACCTGCTCGATCTCGACCGCCTCCGGCATCAGGTGGCCACCCTTGAAACTCAGTTTGTCGTAGAACATCGGGCTCTCGAAACTCGCGCCCTGCAGCTGCTTGACCAGCTTGTCGGCCGTCAGGTCGCGGCCTACGGCCTGGACCGACTTGACGAACATGTCGGTGTAGTAATACGCCAGCAGCGCATTTTCGTCCGGCTCGTTGGTGTATTTCTTCTTGTAGTTTGCAAACCAGGTCTTGACGGCAGGCGGGCCATCTTCTGCGGTGTAGAGCTTCCAGACGCCGACTCCGTACAGGCCTTCGACCGTGTCCTTGCCCAGCTGCAGCACGATGCCGGTGCGGCCCGGGGTGCCGGTCACCACCTTGACGTTGTTCCAGCCCAGTTTCTTGACCTCGGCCATGATGCCCACGGTTTCCCGGGTGATGGTGGCGATGACGATCATGTCGGCGTCGGCCGCCTTCATGCGTGCGACCTGCGACGAAAAATCGATGTCGCCGGCCTTGTACCCTGCCTCCGCTGCGTAGACCATGTTCTTGGCCGCCAGTGCCTTCTTGACGCCGGCTCCCATCAGAGCGCCCAGTGGGCCCTCCTGGTAGATGAATCCGACCCTCTTGGGCTTGTAGTTGTCCAGCATCCAGGTCACTCCGGTGTCCATGATGGTGTCGTAGTTCGGCGTCACGGTGAACAGCAGTGGGCTGTCGCCGGCCGATTTGCGGATGATCGCGGACGCGCCCCAGGGTCCGAAATACACCACGCCGGCATCGACCGCGCGCTTGACGACCGCCGCGTTGGGTCCCGAGCCGAACGGATTGACGATGGCAAACACCTCGTCGCTGCGGATCAGCTTGTCGATCGCGCGCACCGCCATCTGGGGCTGGCTGCCGTTGTCCTCGACCACGATGCGGAACTTGCGGCCATTCACGCCACCGGCGTCATTGGCCTCGTCCAGGCGCATCTGCATGCCGTTGCGGATGCTGGGCATGCCGGCTGCGACCGGACCGGACAGGTCCAGGTGCGTGCCCAGCACGATCTCGGTGTCGCTGACGCCGGCGGCCTGTGCGCCGCTGGCAAGTCCCAGCGCCAGCAACGCTGTCGCGAGGGTGTTTTTGAGGCCGGTTTTCATCATGGTCATCTCCTTCTGGTGTAAGGGCCTGCGGCCCGGTGTCGTCAAATGGTCAGGATCGGTACATGCCGCCGATCAGGTCAGCATACTTGGTGGCAACAACCTTGCGCTTGAGCTTCATCGTCGGTGTCAGTTCGTCGTCTTCGGCGGTCAGCAGTTGCGCGATGATGCGAAATTGCTTGATCTGCTCGACCCGCGCCAGCCGGCCGTTGACCTGTTCGATCTCTGCCTGGATCAGCCGCACGATCTGCGGCGCGCGCGTCATGCTGGCAAAGTCGGTGTAGGGCACCTGCTTGTCCTGCGCGAACTTGGCCACGTTGTCCTGATCGATCATGATCAGGCAGGTCAGGTAGTTGCGGCCTTCACCGACCACCACCGCGTCCGAGATGTATGCGCTGAACTTCAGGTGGTTCTCGATGTTGCTGGGCGTGATGTTCTTGCCGCCCGAGGTGATGATGATGTCCTTGAGCCGGTCGCGGATGGCCACAAAACCGTCGGCATCGATCTCGCCACTGTCGCCGGTGTGCAACCAGCCGTCGGCGTCGATAGACTCGCGGGTTTTTTCCGGCAGCTTCCAGTAGCCCGCGAATACGTTGGGGCCGCGCACCAGGATCTCGTTGTCGGTGCCCAGTCGTATCTCTGTTCCGGTCGCGCGCACGCCGGCCGTGCCGATCTTGATGCGATCGATCGGCATCGCGGTGCAAAAGCCGCAGGTCTCGGTCAGGCCGTAGGACTCCAGCAGGTCGATGCCGACCGCCATGTACCAGCGCAGCAGGTCGGGTGGCACCGGCGCGGCGCCAGTCAGCGCGGTCTTGACGTTCTGCAAACCCAGAAAGCTGCGCAGGTTGGACAACACCAGGCGCTGCATCCAGTCATAACGGCGGGCCCGCCAGACGGTCACCGGCGCCCCGTCGAGCCGGGCCTTCGCCAGCGCGGCGCCCTCTGCCAGAAGCCGGGCGTAGATCGCCCGTGCGGACGGGATCGCATCCTGCATATAGAGCGTGACCTGGGAGTACAGCTTTTCCCAGAACCGTGGCGGCCCGAAAACCACGTGTGGCGCGACCTCGCGCACGTCGTTGAATACGGTGCCGGAATTTTCCGGGAAATGCACGATCTGCCCTTGTGCCAGCGGGTTGAAGACTGTCGACATGCGCTCGGCGATGTGGCACAGCGGCAGGAACGACACCGAACGGTCCAGCCGCTGCAGCTGCAGGTACTGGTGCACGCTGGCAATCTGGAACACCAGGTTGCGATTGGTCACCATCGCGCCCTTGGGAGCGCCGGTCGTGCCCGAGGTGTAGACCAGGAAGGCGATGTCGTCGGGTGTGCCAGCGTCGATGGCCTGCTCGAAGCGTTCGGCTTGCCCGGCCGCCAGCGCCTGGCCTTGCGTCAGCAGGCCGGCGAAGTCGGTGGCCATCGGGTCGTTCAGGCCGCGCAGGCCTTTGAGGTCGGTGATGACGATGCGCCTCAAGGTTGGGCAGGCGCTGCGGACTGCCACCACCTTGTCATATTGCTCCTGGTTCTCCACAAACACCACCCGCACGCTGGCGTCGTTGACGATGTACTGCACCTGTTCGGGCGACGAGGTCGGATAGATGCCGGTGCTGAGAAAACCCATGCATTGGGCGCCCATGTCGGCATACAACCATTCGGGCCGGTTCTCCGACAACACGGCGATGGCCTCGCCACGGGCCAGCCCGAGGTCGGCCAGCGCCAGGGCGACGGCGCGTGCGTGTGCGTAATAGTCCGACCAGCGGGTCGACGACCAGATGCCCTTGAGTTTGTGGCGCAGCGCAGCATCGTTGGCCCATTCCCGGCACCGCGCGCGAAACAGCTTTTGGGGCGTGTCGTGGCCATAGGCGGTCAAGGCTTGGGCGGGAGCGGTCGACATGGCGGCCTTCATCGCCAGGTCTTGCGCCGTTTCCAGCGCTGCTTGTGGCCTTCGTCGCGCGCCGCGTTCGCCGCGCCGCCGAGGTAGAACTCCCGTACGTCGTCCTTGGCCATCAGTTCGGCGCAGGTGCCGGCTGCCACGATGCGACCGAGTTCCATGATGTAGCCGTCATGGGCCGAGGCGAGCGCGATCGCGGCGTTCTGCTCCACCACCAGGATCGCGGTCTGCAGTTCCGCGTTGATGCGCTTGACGATGTTGAAGATCTCGCGCGTGAGCAGCGGCGACAGGCCCAGCGAGGGTTCGTCGAGCAACAAAACGGCGGGGCGCGCCATCAACGCGCGGCCGATTGCCAGCATCTGTTGCTCGCCGCCGGACAACAGGCCGCCGTGCTGGTGCTGACGTTCCAGCAGGCGAGGGAACCAGTGGTAGATACGCTGCAGGTCGTCATCGATGCCGGAGCGGTCGGCACGGGCAAAACTGCCCATCATCAGGTTCTCTGCCACCGACAGGAACGGGAACACCTGCCGGCCTTCGGGCACCAGCACCACGCCGGCGCGTGCAATCCGGTCCGGGTCGCGGCCGTGGATGACCTGGCCGTTGAACGCGACGCTGCCCTTGAAGGGGTCGATCACGCCGGCGATGGTGTTGAGCAAGGTCGTCTTGCCGGCGCCGTTGGCGCCCAGCACCGCAACAATGCGACCGGGCAACACCTCCAGGTTGACACCCTTGATCGCGTTGACCGGGCCGTACCAGGTCTCCAGGTTCTGCACCGCCAGCACCGGCGTGACAACAGGGTTCGGCCTGGCGTGTTGTGTCATCTCATGCACCCAGATACGCGGCGACCACCGCCGGATCGTTTTGCACCGCCTGTGGCGTGCCCAGCGCCAGCACCTCGCCCATGTTCATGCACAGTACCCGGTCGGCGGCCTCCGATACCAGCGACATGTCGTGCTCGACCATGATGACGGTGATGCCCAGATCCTTCTGGATGTCGTCGATCCAGAACGCGAGGTCGCGCGTTTCCTCCGGGTTCAGCCCGGAAGCGGGTTCGTCGAGCAGCAGCAACCGGGGCTGGGTGGCCAGCGCACGCGCCAGCTCCACCACCTTGCGCACGCCGTAGGGCAGGCCGGCGACCGGGCTGTTGCGATGCGGCATCAGGTCGAGCAAGGTGATCACCTCTTCCACCTGGGCGCGCGACTGCGCCTCGGCCCGGCGCACGGCCGGTGTCCACAACCACTGCGCGGCGAAGCTGCCATGGGCGAAGCGGTGCCGACCCAGCAGCAGGTTGTCGAGCACGGTGCCGCCTTCGAACAGCTCGATGTTCTGGAAAGTGCGGGCAATGCCGTGGTGCACGACCTGGTGGCGCGCCATACGGGTGATGTCCTGGCCCTCGAAGGTCACACTTCCGGTGGTGGGATCGAACACCCGTGTGATGACGTTGAGCATCGACGTCTTGCCGGCGCCGTTGGGCCCGATGATCGCGAACACCTCGCCTTGTTCGACGTCGAAACTGACATCGCCGATCGCCAAAACGCCACCGAAACGCAGCGAGACGTCGCGTACGGAAAATACGCTCATGGCACCCTCTGGCTCATTTGTACCGCTCCGATTTCATGTAGGTCTTGCCGCGCTTGAACATGTCCTTGCGGTACAGCGGAAAGGTCTGCAGGAAGGTCTTGAACTTGATCCAGCGGCCGTTCAGGCCTTTGGGTTCGAAGAGCACGAACAGGGCCAGCACCAGGCCGAAGACAAACGTCTCCAGGCCGAACTGCTTGGCGATCTGGTCGGGCAGCAGCGGCTTGATGCGCGAGATGAAGGTGGGCAGCAGACTGATCAGCATGGCGCCCAGGATGGCGCCGCGCAGCGAACCGAGCCCGCCGATCGTGACCATCAGCACCAGCTCCAGCGACAGGATGAGGCCGAATCCTTCCGGAGTGAGGAATCGCACGTGGTGCGCCAGCAGCGCGCCACCCAGGCCGGTCACCATGGCCGAGATCACGAAGGCCAGCACCTTGTAGCCGGCGACCCAGATGCCCAGGCTGTAGGCGGCGGCCTCCGAATCGCGCACGCCCAGGAACGCCCGGCCGGTCTTGGCGCGCAGCAGGTTGACCAGGCCCAGCATCACGACGATCAGCACCGTGAGGCACAGGTAATAAAAGGGTTGCAGCTTGGACAGGTCCCAGCCCAGCAGCATCGGGTTGTCGACGTTGAAGCCGTTGTAGCCGCCGGTGACGCTGCTCCAGCGGCCGATGATGTGCTCCGACAATATGGCGAACGCGAGCGTCACCATCGCCAGGTACAAGCCCGAGACCCGGATCGCGGGCAGGCCGATGATCAGGCCCACCAGGCCGGCGACACAGGCAGCCAGGCCCATCGATGCAAACAGCGGCACCCCCTGCGACAGGAACCAGGCATGGGCATAGGCGCCGATCGCAATGAAGGCCGAATGCCCCAGCGAGACCTGGCCGGTGTAACCCACCAGCACCATCAGGCCCAGGCTCGCCACACACATGATCAGCAGGTAGGTCAGTTCGCCTACATAGTATTTGGGCAATACCCAGGGCGCTGCCAGCAGTGCCAGCAACAGCAGTCCGTAGGCGATACGCCCGGGCGTATAGCGCAGTAGCGCCTGGCCGTCGCGGTAGGAGGTGTCGTAAGGAAAACGCATGTGGGTGTTTCGCCGTGTGGGTGTTTCGCCGGTTCACACGCGCCGGCCGTGGGCTTCGCCGAGCAGGCCGCGGGGCCATACGATGAGTACGCCGATCAGCACCAGATACGCCATTGCGTCCTTGAACCCGTCGGGCAGGTAGACGCCGGCGAACTGCTCGATCAGGCCCAGTAGCAAGCCGCCGACGATGGCGCCGGGAATGCTGCCGAAACCACCCAGCACCACCGCCGCCAACGCCTTGAGCACGACAATCCACAGGCCGATGTCCACCAGCGCAGTAGGCGCCAGCAACAGGCCGCACAAGGCCGCTACCGCGCCCGCGATCGCCCACACCAGCGAGGTGACGCGTTTGACGCGGATGCCGCTCAGGTAGGCCGCCAACTGGTTCTGCGACGCGGCCTGGATCGAGATGCCCAGGTGGGTCTTTTTGAGGAACCAGAACAGCACCAGCGTGACCAGCAGCGCCGCCGCGACGATGACCAGGCTCAGGTCGGCGATGACGACGCTGCCCAGCATGGTCTTCTGGTCGCTCCAAGGGGTGGGATAGGTGCGCGACTCCGGCCCGAAACCCATGCTCACCGCACCGCGCAACATGAACGCGATCGCAATCGTCAGCATCACGCCGGCGAACTGGGGCTGGCCGACGATCAGGCGCATGACGCGCGCGTCCAGCAGCCAGCTGAACCCGGCCGCCAGCAGCACCGTGCCCAGCGCGGCGAGCCAGAACGGCCAGCCCAGGCCGACGATCAGGCCCCATCCCACGAAACTCGAGGCCATCAGCACATCGCCGTAGGCAAAATTCAGCACCTCGGTCGCTTTGTAGGTGAGCACCAGTCCGAGGGCGACCAGCGCATAGATCGCGCCGATGGCCGCGCCATTGATCGCGAGCTGGACCACCTGGGCCAAATCAGGGTTCACAGGACCTCCCTGCGTCCTGCGAACTGCGGGGCTGAGCACCTGGGGAGCGGGCGCCCCGGGACAACAAATTCAGCGTGTATTGCCGGGCTGTCTTGATCATGCACAGGCGCCACTGAGCAGGCCCTCGCGCATGTCGGCGCCGTTGGCCCAGCAGGAATGGGTGCCGCTGCACAACTTGTGCGGTAGTTCGATGCGGCACACCGGGCCGTCGGCAAAACGCTTGCAGTCGATCAGCAGCGCTTCGGACTTCTGGGTGTTCTCGTTGGTGATGAAGGTCACCAGGTAACCGTCGTCTTCGTCCTTGGCGTCGATGCGCGGTGCAAACGGCGCCTCGCTGGCAAACTGTCCTTCGGGCAGGCGGATCTCCCACGACTCGCCGGTCCGCAGGTCGTGCTTGACATAGCCGTGAAACAGGAACCAGCCCGGCACCTGCACCGAGCTGTAGGCGTAGCGGTAGGGCTTGCCGGCATAGCGCTGGTTGAACATGCCGAACTCGAGCGTGCGCTCGTCCAGGCGTTGTTCGGTGGTCTTGCCGGTGGCCAGGTTGAAGCGCCAGCGGTGCAGTCGGGTCTTCATCTTGTATTGGTCCAGGTAGGACATCATGCGCTCGTAGCCCTTGGGCGCGCCGTCGAAG
>ENA-ORBV01005061-ORBV01005061.1-microbial-mat-metagenome-genome-assembly--contig:-NODE-5061-length-24593-cov-4.476505_pt1 | contig 24593 bp, 24 predicted proteins | sample MGYA00237777_ERZ505514 | MGnify/ENA primary metagenome ERZ505514 (study PRJEB26160, sample SAMN06269048) | microbial mat metagenome | isolation source: Oligotrophic lake microbial mat | place... | reverse complement strand
GTGATGATGTTGTAATTCTGCATCCAGCGAACCACGAGTGGCAGTGCGGCTTGAAACAGTTCAGTTGCCATTTCATCCACCTCTTTCTGGTCGAGGCGACTAATGACAATTTCAGTGGTTTTCATTTCCAGTTCTGGACCTTGCTCGGAAGTGATTTTGAATCCGATTGGAATAGTAAGGGTGAAGTTGGCGGGTGTTTCCATTGTGTTGTTGTGTTTGGGTTTGGGTTATACTACGGTGAGAAATGACGAAAGATGGCCGCAACTGACCCGGTTAAAATAGTCGCAACTAAAGCGGAGATGATGCTTATTTTAGTTTTTTCTTGGACTGTTATTTTTTCAAGTTCACTGACCCGTTTAATTAACGTATTTTCTTCCTCTAAAATATGCTTTTCGAGAATGTCTATGCGATGATGAATGCCCGCCCTTCCTGACATTTTATCCCCACAAATAGCAAGTTCAATTCGACGAACCGTTTCTGATAATTGTCGAAAATCTTCAACTGTATTTGTTGTTTTTAATTTTTCATCTTCGTCAGACATTCTTTAATTTGCAAGATAGTAAAAATCTTCATGGGATGGTGATGGTTCCATCTTCGTGTGGCGTGAAGGTCAATGGCGGGGTGTAGTCGGCAGGGTCGATGACCACTCCGGCAGTAAGCAGAAGCTCAATCGCGGCGGCGTGCTGGGTGAAGGTTGCCACGGCACGATTGCCCATCACAGCGAGCTGGTCCGCAGCGGAAATGGACGGGTGATGCCAGAGGTTGCGAAACTCGCGAGTCAGTCCGTCGCGGAAAAGCTCGGCGGTGCGAGTGCTGCGCGCTTCCGAGGCCATTACGCAACGTTGCGCGGGGCTGTCGTAGGTGGGGCGGTTTTGGACTAGGTTCATAAGTTTAGGCGAAGACTCCGTTGATGTAAGATGCGTTAGAGATAGGTTCCGATGAGGTGTCATTCGGACATACCGAGAATGTATATCTCACAGTGGAAGGCCCTTCAACTGCCAACAAGTAACTGCGCAGAACACTGACCCCATCAGCATTCGACAGGAATAAACTCGTTTCAAAAATACAGTTATCTAGCGCGCTCGCGCTGTCATTTATTGAAACAACGGTTGCCAACGCTCTGGTGTCTTTCCACAAAAAGCCCTCACACTGAACGGGACCCTCTATTTCGCAGTCTTCGATCCGACTAAGCGAGACGTCGGCGGGCTGTCCGTCTGCCCCGTTTACTCCCGGCGTCACGAATCCCGAAGCGGTGCCGTCGCCTCCTGCGCCAACAGCGCCTTGAGCAAGTATGATCGTGTCAAAGATGACGTGCTTATAAATCCAACTTCCCATAAGCGCCCCCGCATTTCCGCCAACTCCGCCATTATATCCAATATCCTCGATGGTGTCTCCTCCGCCCGTCCCCCCCGTGCCTCCATTTCCGCCTTGGCAGTCCAGCGAGACTGTAACTGTCTTATCGCTGAGCAGGATTACCCCTGCGATGTTTTCCCCCGGAGTACCATCGCCCGGTGCAGACACGTAATTGACTCCGGCTACGCCCGTGGTCCCATTAGCTCCCGTGCGAATGATTTCCAAAGTGGTGAGTCCGCGTCCGCGTCCGCGCACAAAAAGAGTTACTTGCCCAGCCACAGGCAAGGTGAGAGTGAACGCTCCAATCCCCATATTAAAGTTTCGCGCACCTGCGTTGTAAGCCGCCTGTACCGTAAGGTAGGGCTTGCCCGGATCGCCAATGGCTGCCGTGCCATTGACACCCGCCGTGGAGACGTAGGCCACGGAAGGGTTAGATATATTAGAGCCTCCTCCTCCGGTTGGATTATAACTGGAATTCGCACCCATTAGATTAAGCGACTGCTTCGTGGATAACTAAAGCCGAACCGTTGGATAAAGTATAAGCTAAATTGGCATTCAAGGTGGAATTGACTCCATATCCACCCCCGCCTACGGTTGCACCGATTGGAATTGCAGCACCGCCAACGGTAAGATTGGTTGAATCAATATTTGTAACGGACCAACTAATTGATCCAATTGGTACATTCCCGTTACCTGTCACCACTGCAACCGTTGGTACATAGGTACCGGGTGTACTCCCTAAATCTCCTTCACGAATCGAAACTTTTAGAACAAGTTCTCCATCTACAGCATCTCCGACTGTTCCAATGGGAACTCCTTGTAAAGTTTTAGTAGGTGCTAAAACGCCAACCCCAAATAAATTGGTTACGGTAATTGGTTCGTTTGCGTCATCTAGGATTTTGTTAATCATGGTAGGCGAGATTCAAGTTGAGATGTAATGTTATAGACCGCTTCAATATACCGTTTCTGTGCTCTTTTTTTTGCTTCATCAGATATTTCCGAAGTTAACATAACATCTCTGAGATATTGCTTCTCATTGGCGATTTGATGTTGTGCTGCTTTGATTGCATTAGCAGTTGCTATTGAGGGGCTTACTTGAGTATAATCTACACCAGAGAGGTGTCGAAGTAAAGAACCTTTTATAGTATTTGTGCGCCCGGTTTTAAGATTGGTTTGTCCTAACTTACCCCCTAATTCCTCTGGCATGGACTTATTCCATTCATTTCCAATACCCGGCGTGTGCGGAGGCGCTATTTCTTGAGCAATTGAAAGTATCCGATCCCATCCATCACGGAATTCCTTTGCTGTGTGACGTTCCTTCCCTGTGATTTGCTCGGAGATAATGGACAAAAGAGGCGTTTTCTCTAAGCCTACAAACGGATTGATCGCAGCAACCGATTCAAAATCTCCCTTTGCTGCTGATCGTGCCATCATCTGAAAATCATTCATCGGGAACAATGGAGTAATGTCCATGTAGTTGAAAGTCCCGTTTTTATTACGTGATAAAGGGAGCTTGAACCTTGGCCGTGAATAATCCTGTGCAGTCTTTTTCAGTGAGTTCCATTGCGCCAAATCCTCTGGCGACAAATCATTTTCAGCTTGCGACTGTAAAAGGAAAGGTAATGAGGCGATTCCTGCCAGCGTTGCACCGGCAGCTAAGTCTCCCTTCATTGCATCCGCAGCTAAATTACCACTGATCCGCATGATTTCGTGAGTGTAACTCAAGAACATTGAAACCATTGGAATTTGCCGTCCCGTTTTCACCCATTGAGGGACATTCGCATAATCCATTGTGCGGCGAGACATAAACATCCGCGCTTCCTGTGTCACGCGAGGGTCAGCTACATCGACAGATACCTTGAATTTCTTTGCCGCTTTTTGTTCGGCAGCTAGATATACGGCAGCCCGAACAAAATTATCAGGCATCGCGTACAACGTATGCGCCGCTTCACGTCCTTTTTTTAGTGTATTCCAAATTGTCTTATCCGCTGATCCATCCAAAAGCTCTTGTAAGGAATGCTTAAATTCCCCTTGCACCACATTTCCAATGAATACACCGTTCTGCGTTAACCTTCTTCCTATAGAGGAAAGAGGATTCCTCATTGCATCATACGCCGATTTCCATGCCGCCGGACTCGCGGCTGCATTACCCATCGAGAGGAAGAAAGGAATCTGTAACATGTTTCGCACATGTACAATCGGGTTGGCTACAAGATGTGTCTCTTTGATTACTTGGTTGAATGATGCCAAGCCGCGACCGATAGAGTTATCAAGCAAGCCAAAGGGATTATCAAATCCAGCAAGTTGGTCATAAGCTGAGCGGCTAACGTAAGCACCTTGGAATAAACCCATTTTCGGTTGGTGTCCCGATACCGGAATGTATGAAGAAAGTTCTTGTAACCGTGTTTCTAAATCCTTTAACACACGAGGGTCAGTCGTTTTTGCAATCGTATCTTTAAGTGAATTGATCGCTTTATTATAGTCTAAACTGGACTTGAACGACATTTTCAATCCAGTCGCTTCGTCTGTAAGTTGGATCAAATCCTTCATAAAGTGAGCCGCTCGCGCGCTAGGCACAAGTCGATTCACTGTTTGCTGTACCATCTGTGCAGTCGTTTGATGTGTCCCAAGTAACGCTTGAGTCACTTCATCCAATTCTTTTCGTCCGGTGAAGATCGAAGAACCAAGTTGTTCTGTATCTTTGGAAAGCAGTCCAACCTTTTGTCCCGCCGCAGCGGTTTTGATTTCCTTAATATACTGCCCAACTACCGAACGCAATTCTTCGGGAGTATAAAGATTGTTAAATTCATCCGCCATTTGCGGAGATACAGAATACGTTTTACCCTTGTGAACAATGGTTGCACCCGAACCAGAATTTATTGGAATCGCATCCAAGAAATTCTGCTCGCGTAAGGTGGACAATCTATCCATTGCCATCCCAATTTCTACGTCGGTCGGATAGTATTTTGGATTGGTCAACAATTCATGGGAGCGGGAAGTATATTGCCCCATCGTTCCAAGAATTTTGTTGAGCCTTTCACCGGGAGGAACTGCCAAATGAACCACCCCCATCAGGTTATCAATGGTATCCCGTGAAGTAATGGCCAACCGCATAAACTCCTGATCGGCAGCCCCCGTTACATGTGTTGTAAGAGCTTTACGCTGAGCGTCAACTAGGGTTTTTTTAATCGAATTTGTAACATGATAAACCGTCACACCCGGTCCCTTGGTATTCGTGTTTTTTGGATCGTCCATCACAATCCATTTCTCAGGATATGCTCGCTTCTGACTGGCGGGCAATGAGTCCCATGCTTTTCCCGTATGCCCACCCCCATTGCGAATGATGTTTTCAACTGTTACTTTATCCGCCAACTGACCGCGAAGGAATCGCGCAGAAGCATCTGAAAACGCCGCAGAAGGTTTGATGTTCTTGACCGAATCAATCGCATGTTGCAACACTTCCAATTGATCTGAGATAAATCCCTCTGCGAGAATTTTCTTATCGCGAAATAAATGACTCATGTGTAAACCCGCCATACCTTCCGCCATCCGCACTGCATTTGCCCAAATTCCACCCCGACCCATCACGGCAAATCCACCGGGCGTCTGGGTAGTATCGCGTGCAAAGTTTTTTAACTTTTCCTTTATAGAGGCATCGGGAATCGGCTTGGACGCTGTAGCTGGACTTGCTTTCGGTCCCGTCGATGTTTTTAACGCTTTAATGCCTTTGACACCGGCAATTCCTAATCCCGCTGCTAAAACTCCCGCTGCCAGTGTTGTTCCAATGTCCCCTTCGCTTTCTTTATAAGCTACTAAAGCAGCGAGCCCTCCGGCTCCAATGATTGCGGCTGTCTCAGGTGAAATTGAACCTGCTTGACTACCACCACGTTTCATTCCGGTTGCGGCTGCGATTGCTTTTTGCTCAAGAGAATCTGCAATTCGATTCAGCGAAGCAGCCGATTCAGGTTTACCTTCGTCCATTGCCATTAAGGCATCTTGACGAAGATTATCTGCTCTATCTTGCAGATTTTTAGCAGCTACTAAATCGCCCTTCGGCTCTGCAATTTTCAAGTCTTGAGAATCCAGACTGAACGGCTTGCCAGTTTTCTTGGCGAGTTCAGCTTTAGCTAAACCAGAAACGTTGAGCAGATTCCCTTCAATTGCTTTTGCTCCTGCTTCCACGCGAGACAACTGTTTTCCACCTTCATCAATGAAACCATGAACAATGTCATCGAAAGGATCGAAATCGTCCCGCTTCCATGCCACTCGATCAATTGCGGTATCTTTAATGTCCGCATGTTTTGTGACTCCCCGTGAACCTTGTGCCAAGATTTCATTATCGACTTTATCCCATAGCGCCGGAGTTAAATCAATCTCAACTTGCGGAATTGCGTCAACTTTAGCTGGAAACGCTTTATTGTAAGCCTCACCGGGGACAGAAGGCTTGTAATTTGGATCGTGATTTTTACGAAAAAGTTCAACTTTGGACGGCAATCCTTCCGCATACTCCGCAGCTTCCTTGAGATATTGTCCTTTGGAGATTAACTCTTGAGCTTTATCAAAATTACCAATATCTTCATCAAGCAGCTTCATTCCTTGCTGGCTCAACATATCCGCTTGTTTATGCGCTATAGCAACTTGCTCAGGAGTTTTGAAAGTTGAACCGTATTTGAAAGCGGGTTGTGTAAAACCGCCCGGCAGTCCTTCACCGGGTTTTGTCCAAGCAGGAGCCGACGCATGTTGCGCGTGAATCTGAGCCTCTATAGAGGAAAAAAGAGACTCGGCGGGAACTTTGGGTGCGCCGTTGAATTCAAACTCGGGGTGTGGAGTGATTGGCTGTTCAGGGATTTTAGGAGCGAATAAATCGCCTGTCGTATCTATTGGACGAATTGGCGTTTCTTCGAGAAATTGATAAGGTGCCGAAGGACCGCGACCTTGCGATTGTAAATCGACCAATGGAGAAAGCGGTTGATCCACGTACTGTCCGCCTCGTAATGATAACCCTGAATTGGAAAATTCTTGAATCGGAAGTGGTGATTGTAATGGATCGTCAAAATGATTCAACCGAAGTTCAGACGAAGAAAGATTTGGTTCAAGCCTCAATTCAGGTTGGAACGGGGACCGATCAAATTGCATCGGGCTTTGATTAAACAAATCTCCTGTGGCGTCAAAGCTACGCGGTGACGAGACTGGAACCTCCCCCATAAAATTGAACTCACCCGGATTTTGAGGAGATTCAAAACGAGACATGCTTTGTGACTCATTTAGTAAGTTGTCAAATTTCGACGGATTGAGACGCGGAGTGGTAGTTGAGTCGATTCTTTTGAATGCACCGGGAAGAATGTTCAACATGTTCAGCCCCGCGCCTAACACGTCTCCAGTTTTTGCGTAGTAAGCCGCACTGATAGCCGCTAAAGGTCCAAGACGCTGCCACCGTGGCAATGCTTCTTGTGCAACGCCTCCCGCAAATCCTAAAGCGGCGTTATCGCCGGCAGTGGCAGTATTAGATAATAAATCCTTTAATTGTTGCGGTACAACTGGATTGCTTAACGCTTTACCAAGGTTATCCGATGCAGTATGTAATCCTGATACGGCTCCCGCTGATTGTCCGAAACCTTCGGCTAATACAGAAGACAGTTTGGATGCTCCACCGATTGCTCGCAATGTTCCTCTAACGGCTCCGTAGGGAATAAGAAATTCTGCGGCCATTGCAGGAACTTCGGGGAGGACATCCTCCATAACTACATCCCACATTCCTTGCCGCGCTCCTGTATCGAAAGTTGGAACGAATGAAGATGCCGACTCTTTCATGTCGGACAAATCCATATCAGGATGAAAAAACTGCGCTGCTTCACCCCATTTACGTCCCATCACATTCAGGGACTTGGGAACGATATTTAGAATCTGCTTTCCAGTCCGAACGATTCCTCCGTTTTCTTCCGGTGGCTCGGACTCTATAGAGGAAAAAGGGGAGTCAATCGTCCCTTCGATAAAAGCTAACTCTTCGGGAGTGTAAGGCATTTTTAGTAGTTACTAAATGCCTGCTGAATTCGGTGCCATTCAGGAATTGGAGTATATGGATCAGGTGCTCCTTCGGGACGAGTGAAGTAGTTATTTACCCCTTGTACTCCCCTCCCTAGTACGTTGAGTACATCGCGGCCTGAATTGAATGCAGTTTCAACTCCAATATTCGCTACATTCGCCAAATCGGCTCCAGCTTGTTCGGTGGTGTAGGTTGGGGTGAATTTTTTCTTTGTAATCTGCCACGGAGTTAATTCCATCGAAGCTGGTTGAGGCCTTTCTCCGAAGTCGGAATGCTCCATAGGATTCGCACCGACACCTTGGGCGGTAAGTTGAGGGCGAGGTGTAATTCCGTTCCCTTTGGATGCCAAACGATTAGCGATAGCTGCCATTTCTTCCGTTTGTCCTGACATTCCAACCGGACTAGTCGAAGGCATGTTTGGGACTGGACCGGCAAGAGGGGTCTTTTCATTATTGAATCCGTTCAGTTGCAATGCTTCCATCCCTTCCGGTAGTGCTTTGCGGCGCATTGCTTCGACAAACAATGCCCTCTGTCCCATTGAAATTGGAACAGGAATTTTTTTAACTTTTCCAAGCATCCGATCTTCTTCGGTTGCGTTGGGGTCTTCCTGCATGACCATCAGTTCGTGCTTACCGTTCTCGCCTTTTTGATGGAAGATTTTACCAGATGCTAAATCCTGTGAGAATTGCCCAACTTGCGATTGAATGGATTTCTCGCGTTCATTTTGAAATCCTTCCAAACGCTTAGTTGCATCGGGCATTGACTTGTTTTTGCGGAGGATTGCCTCTTGCTCGTATCCCGGTAGCGTTTCAAATTGACTCTGCAAGTCTGCCATCGTCATCTTTTCACGTCCCTTGACGGGACGGGATGATTGAACTCCTAACGATTCATTGAAATACGATTCCCGCAAAGGAACTCCCATCGCGGCTGCGAGAGACTGTTTCGATTTCTCGGCGTTAGCAGCTTCTAAACGGGCGGCGTCTTCTGCTTCGGACTCGGCCATTTGGCGAGCACGTAACGCGCGGTTTTGCTCCGCTGCCGCCATATTCGTGCGGTATGCTTCCTCTTGCGGAGTGAGCTTAAATTCTGTCCCTTGTTGGTAGTAATTAGGTCGGCGGCGTCTCATATTCCGTAGCGTGATTTGTATGCGGTGTATTCTGGAGTAGGAGTAAAAGCGCCAGCATTACTTGTGAAGCCCATACTTCCTGCGAAAGCCGGAATTGGGTTGGAGGATTGGCTTCGGTTGTTGTATTGGCGTTTGCTTTGAGCATCCTGCATGTTGGCTTGGCGTGCACTCTCTGCCAACTGCATTTGAGTCTTGAGTAAGTCAAGTTTGTTACCTTGTCCAACCGAACTTGCCTTTAAGCCAAGGTCAGTTCTTGTTCCAGCGAAGTCTAAGGAATTTCCAGCTTTAGTAGCATTGTAATTTGCCAGACTGTTTGTGTAAGTCGTGGCAAGATTTGCTAAAGTTTGCGCTACGTTGGAAGCGGAATTGATTGCTTCCGTCTTTTTCGAGTCCGCATATTCTCGTTCAGATGCAGCCCCTTGGTAATCATTCTGCAAAAAAGGAAGCAACGACTGTGCGCGAACCATTGCGGCTCCAACTCCCGACGATCCACCCGGCGAGGATGTCTCTTGAAACTTACGCGAAGCGTTGTTGGCGAGTTGCTGTCCCGCTGTAAGAGTACTTCCCCGCGCTTTTTGCAATGCTCCTAAAGTTTCCGAAACATCCGCGATACCTTCGGCTTTCTGATATAAATCTGAATTACGATCCCGTTCAGCATCCAATCGCGAGCTATCGAATGGCTTAAAAGCTGCATTAGCTTTTTTATATGAAGCATCGAAATCTCCGTAGGTTTTTTCGGGAGACATTCCGAACATGTCGAATAAATCGTCTCCGTTGATTCCAGTGATGTCAGTTTTGAACGATCCCGCGCCACCGGGACCAAATTGATTTTTTTCCAATAAACTGGCAGGTGGGGTGTATTCGTGTAATGTCATACTAATTCGTTTCCGTTCCAAACTTTAATTACCGATGTTCCACTGGACCAATCAACTACAATTTGATTTACTTTTAATCCGCGTGGCACTGAGTCAAAAGGTCCAACGACTAAAGGAATTCCAGTTTGGTTTAATTGTTGAGTGAGATTGAGAAGTTGTTCAGTAAGACGAGCGCAGGTTTCTTCGGCTGTTTTACCAGCTTGTAAATTTACGAAGAATCTGTCGCGACCTTGACTCATTTAATGCTAAAGTTGAAAAATCTGGTAGGATTATAGGATCGTTCCACCACGGCTAAACCGTATGTTTTTCCTTTTTTAGTCGGCAAGTCTTTTTTAGTAAACCAAGCGTCTAAATCGGAATCTTGTTTCAATGGAATTGAAAGTGAAGGTTCTTCCTCGTGTTCAGGCAAAAATTCAAGACGAGGGCAATCTGCTTCTGACATAATTGCCCAATATTCTCGGGGAGTTTTGTCGGCAGATGGGTTTCCTTCATCGAAGTATTTTAACACGCGAAGCTCGATAAGTCCAATGAAAAATTGATATTGTTCTCCTTCTACAATACCTGTTTCATCAGTAGTTGTAGGAATCGGACTCAAGTCTGTATCAAAACTGAGTGTATCAAAAGTGACTCCGGTAATTTTGACTAATTGCGGATTCAATCCTTGAGAATTTACTATCAAACAAAAGTTGCCAATTAACCCTGCATCCAATGGGTTAAAATCATCGTGACCTTCCGCTCGTGTAATAGAACCAATTGTTGCAGAACGGATATATCCTTGCACAATAGAATCAGATGGAAGCCAATTTCCATAAGTGGAAACATCAAATGCTTTTCCAACAAATCCTGATTCAGTACCTACTAAAACATTACGTTGAGAAGTGACAGCATCTTCAACTGCCGCAGAGCATAAAATTCCATAGTCTGCGAAGACTCCCCAAAATCCGGTTGGCGCGTGCTGATATACACAAAGATCAAATTGCACTGGCGCTCCTGCAAGATCAACATCTTGTGAAGGAAGCCAAATCGCATTGATTTCAGTTACGGGATCGTAGATACCATGACTCAACAAATGCAAAGAGCGATTGCGAGACAACTTACGCAACAGAATAGAAATAGGACCACTAATCGGAACTTGAGTGTAACCATCGGATTGAACTACGGCTAAATTTTTGAAATCGAATCCCCAAAGAACTTGCCTACCTGCCGCAATGGCAGGAAACTGTGAAAAGTGTGAAGTGACTGAATACAGCCGACTGACTTGGCGGCGAGTTTGTTCAAAGACATCTGTTCCCGACGTTTGCAAAGAAAATGTCAAACACAATGCAGGAAACTCCATGTCTAATTTTAGGAGTTGTTGATCGGGCATAACTGCAATGGCAGTTCCAAGGGAGCCAGCAATTTTTACCTCCCATAAGGCTGGAATGTAAGAGCCCGCGATATTAGCCAAATATCCCCAAGCAAAAGGATTCCGATAAGCAGAGCGATAAAGATTAGCAGAAGGTCCGATGATAACGATAACACCAGACGTTGTGGAAGGTAAAGTAGTGTCTGAACCGTCTTCCAAAATAACTTTTCCAGTGTAATCACCAGTTTGCTCAAATAAATAAGTCCCTCGTCCATCAATACCTCCGGTTGAAACTCCATCAAAAGTGATGAATTGGTTATCTCTACCACCCCAAAATTTATCCGTGGAAGGATTGTCTAACGTAATAGTGCCGTCTAATCCCCATGTCGCTGAGGCGCGAAAAGGATGGTTAGCAAAACCCCAATAATAAGACCCATCCCACACCACAAATCGAAATTGCGGAGCGACGAAATTAGTATAATCAACAAGGTCATTTCCAATGTTAGTTTCTAAATTATCAACATAAGTTAGAGTGCCATTAGCTACGCTCCCCACATAATACATCAATCCAGCATTTGAGGCAGTTTCCGCTAAAATTGCGGAGTTTTGAGCCGTTGTCCGAAAGATGTAAACATGTGTCACCGCAATATCATCACTCTCCGTTACGGTAATCTCAGTTTGGGAATTTCCTCCCGTAACCTGAAATACCGTCGAAAGTGATGACGGATTACTTGTAACTCGTGGTCCGATTAGCGGAAAAGAATTTTCTCCAACATATATAAAGGAATAAACAAAGAATTTAGTATCTGGTAAATTTCCTGCTCCATCATTTACCACTGTAGGAATCGCAGTTGGAGCTTCGATTCCCGCAGGGAAAATTTGACCTTGAGCCGTTAGCAAATACGGTTTTTCTTCACCGTTGGCAATCAGCATTAACCCTAATTCTTCCGCATACGCGGCTGAGTTTTTTACTCTATTTTGTAATCCGCCGATTAAAATTGGCATATTAAGTTACACGAAACCAATCTGAACAAATAATCAAATTAGTTGATGCTTGTTGAGTAGCTCCTCCAATTCCTACTTGAGTAGGGCCAGACGCAAAAAAGGTAGTTCGACTTTCACTAAATTGTTGGATAAATGAGTTTCCATCATAGCTGTAACTAAATATAGTATTCGTTCCATTGTCTGTAATCCTCAAATAAATTGAATTATGTAATGTATCATGCGAATTTACATTGGAACTAAAAGTAGTATCGTTTGTAAATTTAGCAAGTGAGACCCCTAAAGTAGTACTAAACTGCAAACCATAAAAAAACAATTTAGACGATGAATCACGCAACATCAAACCGCCCTTAACAAAATTTGCCGGAGTCTTACAATTGATTGAAATTTGAGCAGTAACAGTCCAAGGAGTCGCCGGAGCCGTTTGGAGAATCGACTTTATAGTTAATGAAGCATCGGCTAAAATAGTTAATCCTAAACGGCTCTTAGCTAACGCGGCTGTAGCCGTTCCTTGATTTTGCCAAGTCCATGCAACAGGAAGTGAACCAGTCACATTAAATTCATCATCAAGTGCATTAGGGCTTGCGGGGGATGCATCAGGATGAATTCCTAACCAATCGGGCAATGTAGCGACAATAACCGGAGTATCGAAAATAAGTCCAGTCTCCGCTGGATTTACTACTACAAATTTATTTCCATGTCCTGCATAATCCGAAGGGACATCGTTTAATCCAGTGAAAGCAAGATCGCCTCCACCGACCAAACTCCATCCGCTATTTGCTGGATTACGACGGCTTATTACCCCCGTCGAAATTTTCAACCAATACAGATTGGCTCCAACAGCGCCGGGATCGCTTTCTTGAACAAAGTGATATGGTTCATGTAAATCTAAACCAGTGAGAGTGGAATGCGTTGCCATATCAAGTTGTTACTGGAATTCCTTCATTATCATATACTAAATTACCTAAATTGTCATACACAAAATCAACTTGATTTGGAGCTAATTCGCGTAAATTGAAAATTTGTAAACCTGTAAATTTTTGAACTACAACCAACTCCCCTAATTGATAGATCGTTAGCGTACCACCAGAATCAACGCCACTATTTTTGATCGTTTTACCGGGGATTCGGGCAAACCCACCACGGGACGGAACGCCGCCAGCTATAGAGGAAAAGACACCGGGCGCGAGTGCGACGGGCGACACACTTGGCATCGACCCGGCGAACTTTTCAACTTGTCCCTGTGTTTTTATCATCAACTAAATCGGGTTACTCCAACACAATGTAACTTAATTCGGAATGCCTTAAAAGGCCAGCGAATATAAAAATGTCGCAAATTATGAATTAAAGATTCGCTTCCTTCGGAATCTACTGGATCGTCCTCGGGAATACTTGCTAAATGCGCCAACAGAATTGCTTTATTATCGGTTGCAACTAAAATCGAAGATACATTACTTTTAATAACACTCGTATTAGAATTTGCTGTTTTTCTAATTCGTAATCCTATCATCGAAAAATGCGGTGTTACTGCATTGTTAGTAAAAGATAATGTAAAAGGACTACCTTTGTCGATTGGTCCAGACGCTAGAACAAGATTAGTTAAAGTGTCAGTAGATGTAGCTAAAACACTAGTCGAGTTTAATTTAGTGCGAATACCTATGAATCGTTCACGAAAATTCGGTTGAGCTAACCCAAAATGAAACAAATTAGAAGTTAAAGAAGAATCTAAAATTTCAGAATTGTTTGGACCAGTGATAGTATCTTCGGTGTCCGAAGTCAACGAATAGATGCAACCTAAAGCTAAATCACTCCAGTTACCTGCATTAAACTGCCTATAGTAATGCGATCTTGGAGGCATAATAAGACTACCATCGCCAGTGCCATTATAAATGTCTTTTTTACCCCATTCTAATTCAGTCATAAACAACAACCCCCATTGTATGCAAATTTAATCGAGATTGGTATTTAGGCCAGTATAGAAAAAACGTATCCAAATCTTTATTAGATTCTAAATTAAATTCTTCTTCTCGAAATTCTATAGGTTCGACAGTTAAAGCATCCAATAATAATGATTTCATTTGATCCGAATCATCGTTATCTGTAACTATCATTTCTGACTGTTTATAGTTTCTAACTTTTAACTTTTTTGTCTTATCGTTGTAAATAAACCTGAGTCCCAACGAACCTACATATTGTAAATTAGGAGTTTGAAATGCCAATCCTTTTACCTCTACTTCTGTTTCTTGTACGAGTGTTAAATATAATTGAGTAAGGAAAGTTTCAAATTCAGCAGTACGAGATTCAGGACTACCTCCAACTTTAGTTGAATTACTATGATGCAGCCCACGGATTCCTGCGAAATTTATACTTTCTAAATCCAGATTAGTTTGTTTTTTACATAAGCCGAAATGGAATAAGTCAGCACGTTTATTGTAATTATCTGGATCAACTACACTGTCTCCCCAATAAGGGTCCGAATTTCCTATATAAATTCCGGCATATCCGGGAGTTGTTATAGTCGAAAATTCATTAACATATTGGTATTGTAAATGTGACAAAGTAAAAAAAATACCAATACGTACATCTGTCCAAGTAGCTCCCGGTTTTAAGAAAGAACGTGTGTAATAAGAACGGGGAGGGATGACTAACGCTGCATCAAGATACGTCCCCGCATCTATTTCTTCGGGAGTTGCGTTGTCCTTAGTTAGTACATTCTTGAAACCAACATCGTTATATCCCGTTAAAGGGGCATCTATCCCTACCGTTGGCGTTACAAAAATCATTTGAGATATGCCGACCTAAACGGCGTAAAATCGTACATTCTTAATTCAGTGTATGTAACATCTGTAAAACGGGCTATTACACTTTCTTGATTTGGAATTCCGGTTCCATAGAGGTGATAAGTTGCACCTATACCGCTCAATATTACAAATTGTCCCGCTGTTTGGCCTTGTTCGCTAATTTTCAGTGTAGCGCATTCAGTCAAAACAACTCCCTTGGTACTCGTGGACTCGTGTTTTATCCCTACCAACCACAATTCATAAAATTGTGGTAACACAGTGTCCAATAACTCTAAATCATAAGAAGCTTCTTGAAATACTTCATTTGCCCCTCTCCTACGTTGCCACGAAAAACCCGTAAAATATGTACCGCTGTATGCGTCACTTCCGGCTCCTAACCCCGGCCCTCCAGTGCCTACCAGAGGAGGTATCGGAAATGGTGCGGGCGCGCTCCATGTTCCTGTTTCATCGACATATTCAACAGCAAGTGCGTAGTCCTGGCGTATCCCATCAGTTAAAATTAACGTGGGATCAATTACAGTGTACTGTAGCGGTGCATCTATGGCAGGCACTAAAGTTGATCCATAGCTAGATTCCGGTAAATCATCACAATCGCTTGGTCCTTTTTGACTATTCACGTTAGAGGGAACAGCATTCCTAGTAACGTCTGAATTGCTGTAAGGACTAACCCGTGGGAGTAATTCAATAGAAGGATTTAGTCCAAAATTAGTTGCAATATAGGGATCAATAAATCCGTAATAGGTTATTTCACAAATACCTACATAGTGTAACCATTCTCCTCCCGCCCAATATTTAGAAACTAGATCATCTGCATACGATTCAAAATCATCAAACCATGAATACGCGACAGGCGGGGGGATAGGAAGAGTAAACGGGGGAATACCTACTTCCGTAATTTGCAAGGTACCAAAATCTTCCAATGTATAATTGCGTCCATATACATTATAGAAAACGTAAATTGACCCAACTGGCCCTCCTATCTCCTGCAATAAAGACTTTCCCGGAAGTCGTTTTTGCAACCCGGCTTGATACGGAAAAGTACCTTGAACAACTTGAAGTTGTTCAAAGTCTTGTTGATCTACGCCTCGAAGGACACGATCAGTTGTAAGCTCAGTCGTTACCAGCATTTTCCGTGCGAGTTTCCAACCATGCTTGTTGCGCGTCGTTTGCGATGACTTGACCCTTACGTGTGTCCTTCATTTTTGTCATTCGCGCCACACACGCTAAAATCAGCGGACGCTCTAACGAAGGAACCAACAATTCATCATCGTCTTCAACCAGTACATTTTTCGCGTAGTAAGACAAAACAAGCCCATCGTTTGCCTCTATAGAGGAAAAAGGATATACGTTAATCTGACTCGCAGAAAAATAGAAATAAACTGGATTACCGCTCCACTTCAATCCTGAACGCGGCGCTTTACCTTTTTGCAAGATAGTAAAATCATCCGTTTCGGCATCCGACTTCTGAAAGCTCAGCGAGTTGAAAAGTTGATAATTGGTGGGGAGGTCAAATAAATGCTCCGCCGTAGTTGCGATTGTGTAAGGTGCCCAGTCGAGTAACTCACGATATTTTGACTTACCAGTTAAAGCCGAAAGCTCCTGATTGATGACGGCATCTAGCAAATTTTGATAAGTGTTATCACCTTCAATACCTGCTTCGGCTCTGATTAAATCTCGGATTTCGTCTAAATTCATTTTATTTAACTGGAGGAGGTAGAGGTTCGTCCTTGACGTAGGCTTTAGCGGCAGATGTTATATCCCCTTGGAACATTTGAGCAATTTGCACATCGTCACTGTGTAACATCCGAATCCGACGAACAGCCGCACGAATTAAGAAAGGTTCTAACCGTTGAATCGGGTTGGTTGTAGAAAGATTGGCAGCGGTGATTGTAGGGGGATTTTTATAATATACTAAAATCAGCGCATCTCCAACAATCAAATCAGTTGTAGGTTGAACTTTGATTTGCGTTCCAACAACCTCGAATTTCTTGGGGTGTCCCCAAAAGCCACGGGGAGCCGGTTCAGTGGATTTATCTTCATCAATCAAAGGCCACTTTTTAGCGGTATCTGCATCTACAAAATCAATTGCATGATGGATAAAGAAATCTGTTGGGAGATTGATGAATCCAGTTGTATCGGTAAACGAAAGAGCTACTTCTTGACGAAGCTCAAAAGGACGCTGACTTCCGACAGCATCCTTAAACAATTCGTTGAGTAGGGCAATTACCACTTCATTGAAATCATCATCCGCCTTTACCCTTGCTTCGGATTTGATTTGATCTAAAAGATTTTGGAATGTCATAAAACTTCCTTTACACCACAGGAGGGGGACCGCCCCTTAAACGATCCCCCTCCTCCTTTTATCGGTGCCTCCAACAACACCAAATTGACTTCTCTATGCGTCCAAGAACAGGTCAATCTTACCCACTGCCGATGCAGCTTCCCCGCCAGAGAGGACTGTCGCACCGCCAGCCCAAGCTGAGTTCGTCAACGTCTCAGAAATGGCGATACTGTTACCCGCAGTGCCGGGAGTGATGGCCGTGACGGTCAACACGCCTAAAGCAGCCGAAGCAGTAACGCTAGTGTTAGCGACTGTTCCAGTTCCGTAGGTGGTGCCCGCTCCGGCTGCTCCACCGATTGCAGCGGCTAGATTGGCCGCCATTGCGGTTTCATCCGCACCAATCAACACGTTATTGGCAGTATTAGTCAATGTCGTGTTAAGGGTGTACGTTTGCCCGCCAATGACGACAGTTTGCGTGTCGGCTCCTGTAATGAGAGTCACCGTGAGAGCTTTGCTTGCCGCGATTGCGGTAGCCGAGAGCGATGCGATGAATTCAATGTCAGCCACTAATACAAACCGTTTAGCAGTTCCTAAACCGAGCGTTTCTTCGTCCACATCGCCAGTGGCAACATAGAGGTCAGTATCGCTGGCGATGCCAGCAATAAGAACACTTGTGCCGTTGACGGTTGCTTCTCGAACATTCGGTGTGATGTTTAATAGCACCGGATTTGTTTCCGAAGCGTAAATGAATACGCTTTTCGTTTCACCGGGAATTAATGTAATTACGTTCTGGACACGCAAATTTGATTGCGTGGAGAACGGTCCTTTTGCGTGTCCGCGACTCATGTGTTTTTAGTAGCTACTAAGATGGACCAACAGCGCCGATGCCGCGCGGGGTTTCGTATCCAACAGTGAAACGCATACGCAACGTGCTGTAGAACACATGAGGATTGTCGCCGAATTTCTCCAGCGGCGTGATTTCCGGCGCAACACGGTCAATCAGCGTCAAGCCGTATCCGGCTGCGCTTGGCTCCCATCCGACGAACCAGAAATCTGGATTCGTAAGATAACGAAGCGGGACATAGTTCAACTTGAACACGCCCTTAGCCGCGTTTGGCCGATTGTCAGTCGTATCGGGATTCATCTGCGAATTTACAACGGACCAAGCCTGTTCGCAGAGCGTAGGGCTGACCATTGGAACGTAGATGTTCACCGTGCCGTTATACGAAATCGGCAAGTTGTTGGTATCCGTGAGGAGCATCAACAAATTGGTGATTGCGTTGAACACGCTTTCAGTGGTGATTGGGATTGAACTTGGGATCAAGTTGGACCAATCGCCGCTGCCGTTTTCACGGGGATGCGCTTCGGAGAACAGAGGTTGCCCATCAATGTCATACGCCTGTGAAGTCGTACCATTGTTGAGCAAGTCCGCTGCCACCATGTCTTTGATGACAACAGCGCCACGAATCATCGACTTTGGACGATCCGCGAGGAGCTTCCAGAGTTCGTCTTCGATGGACTGCTTATCAATGATGTATCCGAGACGGTACTGAACCGGCACGAACACAGAAGGGAATCCCTTCGGCGGGGTGGCAATCGGGAGCGGCTGAGTATCCCGGTTCTTGAACGGCAGTCCGAGTCCCCCGATGTAGCTGCGTTTTTCAAACGGGCGCGTCGAGGACTCCTCGCGCATGAACCGATTGAATTCTTTTGGCTGAGCAGCATAGAGTTCCTCGCGGATTTGCGAGAAATTGTAATCCATGTGCTCCGCGATTTCTTCCATTACGATCATAATTTTTTGGTAGCCACTAAATTAAACTGATTGAATTGCAGCGGGAATCACTTCCACAATCACGATGGGGTTGAACGTATCCGCATCTTGAGCAGTTTCAATACCGCCTCCTGCAATACGTGTCGGCTTTTCTACAACAACGAAGAAATCGTCAGTGGTATTATCAACATCCAAATAGTGGACTCCATCCACCAGTTTGATGCCGTATTTCTGCCCAATTACCACTTCGGATAATTGAGGAGCGCCGGTGGTTTCAGTGAGCGTTTCCGATCCATCCGTAACGGTGATCGTGAATCGCTGACCTTCGAGGGCGACAGGAAAGTGCCGGTCCCCGAACATAGCATAAGGTGGGTTAACTACAGCCGACGCTTTAGAATCATCTAAAACAAGACCGCAAGACAGGACCGCTCCATCTGCGAGTGCGACAAGCGCACCCGAAGTGAGCACAACAAACTGATGAGCCACGAGCGTATTTCCCGCATCGGGCAAACCAGATTCACCGCCAACCATTTCTGGCCGGTTAGTGATTTTCCGCGCGTAAAGCGTCGGGCGAATTAACATAGGTTTGGTTTGGTTTTACTGCAACGCGAGTTCCGATGCTCGATTTGGATCTTGTACTGAACCAACACCTTTCGGAATAGGTGTCGGGGCGTCTTCGCCGTAGCTACGACTTACTCGCTGCAAATCTTGATTGGTCAACACGCCGGGATCATCTCCAACGACTTTTGACTCTCCAACAATTTCACGGTTTACACGGTCCCGGCTCTGATTCGAGTAAATTTGATTCACCGCCCGCTGTAACTGTAGCGGGCGAAACATCAAAACGAACTTCCGTTTACCGACAACACGCACAACAGGAATCAGCTTGGGCGACTTTTTGGCATCTTCGCCAGAATCATTTTTAGCAGCTTCTAAATTGAGAGTTTTGAAGACTTCCCATCCAGCCGCTTGTACCCGAGCATCTGCGATGACTTGAGGCTGGCGAGCTTCCTCGATTTCAGGACCGTCTTCCACCCATTTAGAAGCGAACTTTTTCGAGTCAAATGTAGCTGGAAGCGAGAAGCGAGAACCTGCCATTATGCGAGGTCCGCTTGTTAAGGCTGTTAATCCTTCGATCATATAATTACTTTTTTGGAGGTAAACCGTGGCGAAGATGTACGCCAATTTGGTTCATAATCGCAACCGTTTCGGCTTGCGTTGCTTGCGGAGCGCCATTGGCTGGGGGTTGCGTATGATTAGGAAGTACGCCGGACTGCATTGTATTTCCAAAACTCGGAAGCACTTGCTGCATAGGGGCTGCCGGTTTTACTGGATTATTCATCGCGTATGCTCCGTATGCCATTTGCGTCAAATGTTCGATAGTTGCATCGGAAATTGCAGCTCCTTGCTGGACAAGTACTGAGAGATTTTCTCGAACGGATTTTGCCACTTCGGGAATGGCGAAAACTTGAGGCTTTGATCCCTGCGCGTTAGCGAGGAGGGAGTCAGCTCGCAAATCGCCAACAGACGCCGCAAGCGGTCCAAGTTGACCCAAAATGCGACTTTCGACTCGTTTTTCACTATCAACGAACATTTTGGCATAAACGGTGGCAGCTTCGGGCTTGAGTCCGTTTTTAATGAAATCTGCTTCAAGGACCGCTTGAGGGTCAGAGGGAGCAGTTGGATTTCCATCCACCGGCAAATTGTGAGTTTTAACCACCCGCTCAAGTTTGTCAGCACGAGACTGAACATTGCGAGCGAAATGCTCAGCTTTGTCAGCTTTGGTTGCTGCTTCTTTAACTTGAGTTTGTAAGGTAGTAAATTCACCGCGAGATTTTTGTATGGCTGCTCTTACGTTGTCGGGAAGTTCGTCCAAATCAATTCCTGCATAGGGATCAGTTGGCGAGTCGTCCGGTTGTTTTCCTGATGCCTGCGCTGCCGCAGATGCACCTTTCTCTTCCATTCGGCACGATTGTAAGTAAGCAGTCATGGGCGATACTGATCGCATCCACGCACTAAGCTCAGCTTTAATTTCTGATGTAAGCATATACGATTTAGGGTGTTATGTCAAATTTATTTTTTGGATAAATTGATTAGGGTTTGGGTTATGTGCTGGGTTTGTTTGAGCTTCTGCCGGATTTCTTCGGCAGAAGTTTTATCATCTGATAAAAGTTGGTTGTGAAGCGGTGTAGTAAAAGTGTTTTTGAAAAATTCTTTGATGTCATTTTCAGGAAACCCTTTTAAGAATTCGGCGAAGTCCATTATACGTGAAGGGAGGCAAGCTCTTTATGGTAATCTTTAAGTTCCGCTTCCAACCAATGTTCAGCTTCCTGTAATTTGGTAGTTGCGAGACTTGTGTTGCGGGTAGTTTTCAGCGTTTGCTGAAAATTTTGACGAAGGATTCTGATTCGTTCAATTTGACCTTGGAGGATTTCTAACGCGCTCATTGAGATAGACCTAATTCTTTGGGTTTGGATTTATTTGCTAGTTTACCTTGCTTCAACTCATTTTCTTGATCCTGCTGAGCAGATTCGTCTTGAGCCATCGCCATCTGCATTTGCATTTGTTGTTGCATTTGCAGCATCACAAATTGCTGATGGATTTGGATTTGTTGGGCAAGGTATTGTGTAACAGTCAGTCCCGGCATTGGCGCGGGATTTCCAGCCATTGTCTTATTATAGACAGAATTAGTATCTTGTAAAAACCGGGTTTTAACCCGTAGAGCGATTTGATGATCTTGCGTAGGGTCAAGCATGACCATTTCTCCTCTATAGGTCGCCGTTGCTTGTTCAGTGGCAAAAGAGACTTGGAACTCAAATCCATTGTCTTTCACCGCATCCATAGCTTCGGTGAGCTTTAATTCGCGGAAAAGTGCTTTCCAGAGCACGGCTTGATCTAGAAAGGGGGAAGCGGTTGCCGATGCAATCGCTTGTTGCAAATGTTGCTGTTTTGCGATGGATTCAATGAAGGACGAGCCTACATCCGTCTTTACACCAATTTCAATCGCAAAATCTTGATCGCTAATTGGAGGAGAATTATCGTTTCCACAAATCCGGTCCCGAATGTTTTTTGGAACGAATTTTCCTGTATAGGACCAAACACGTTTTGCATATTGCCCGTAATGACATAGAGCAAAATGATCGACATCCGCAGTTACACCAGACATCGACGCTTGGAACGCATTCGACGCTTCCGTAGCTGTTGTACGAGAGCCCATTGCTTTTCCGAGAATTGCATCAACGGCTTTGCCGGAAGTTTGCGCGGCATCCCGTGTTTGCTGCATGAATGCCAGTGTTGTATTGGTCGCATCGTAGGGAACGCGACGAACGACATCTTGCGAAGTATGTACTTCATATTTCGCTCCCGGCGCATTGACATTAGAAACATTCGCCGCCGGAGAACCTGATAAAATTTCCGTTGGAGGATTGTTGATCCAGTCTTTGTTCAGAACGAATTGTTCCTTGGACCGAACTAATTCATCATAATGAGATTCAAGGATTTCTGCAATAGAAGGAGTGTACATCCCCGAATCTAAATCGGGAATATGGGAGCATCCGTAAAGAGGAAGCCGCTTTTTAGGATAGTATAATTCCTGAATCCGAATTGGGACGATGGAACCTGAGAAAAGATTATTGGCGTAACATTGGACAATGTAACGCTTCATCTCATTTGTTCCCGGCAACTGGAGGAAAGGATAAAACGTCCAAAGAGCTTCTCCAGCCAGTTCAGGTCGCAACTGTGTGATTGACGAACGAGCATCTTCCGGCAAACCGGCGAGGAATGAAGCTGTTTCGGGACCGTATAAATATTGTGGCGACTGCAACTTATCCAAGTTGAGATAGCCAAATGGATTCAGTTGAGGATGATATTGATTCGGCATCAACTTTGCGCGAGGCACAAGATCGAAAAAGAATGGACAACCTTGCTTTTCCATTTCATCCACTGGAAGCGAAGCGTTTAACCACAACTTCCGAATCGACACCGGCTCAAAAGTGGTGCCAATTTTAGTAACTAGTAAAAAATCATCCGAAGTTTGCTCCACATCAATTTCAAACTGAAAATCCGAAAAACAAAACGAAATTCCGTAAAGATAATGATGTTGCGCGAGCTTCAAATGCTTCTGTCTAACGTCTTGACACTCATTATTCCAGTCTAAAATCGCATTTGCAGACCGAATTTTGCGCGTTGTAGGCGTATAAAACTCGTCTTCCATCGGCGTATAGACAAAACGAGGCCGATTGAACTGCACTGGACGATCTTTCCACGAAATGAAGTAATTCAGGTTTTTGAGACGGTCCACCGTGTCAAAAATGATCGTATCGGCCAATTCTACCTTGTCTTTTTGCTCGTTGATCGTTTTTTCTTCCGGTTTTTGTCGGGAACGGGCTCGATCTTCGTTCCGCTTGACTTCATACATCTTTTGAAGTCGATTCCACTTGGCTTCAAACGGGAGACGCGATGTGACTTGCGGCCACACGTAGTCATTGAACATGTCCCTGAAAATCGTTTGAAGTTGTTCAAGGGGAAAAGACCCCGCGAGGTTCGGCGGGAGCTTGGCTGTTAGCTCTGTAAGAGCTTGAAGGGTTGCTTGACGTTCAACGAGGAGCATAGATTATGTTTGAAAAGAGTACACTACTTGGTCCCTTATTACCAGCTTTATCTTTTGCCTCTATAGAGGAAAAAAAAGATTGATACGTGAGCGTCGGAAGCGCGGCATAGGCAAATGCGTCGAGTTCATCGTCGTCGTAATCCTGTGTTGTATCTTTGGGGAGGCCGCGCTTTTCGCCTTTCTCGAATGTCTGCCAGAAGAGTTCTGTCATTTTGGCGAGCGCGGCGGCGACTCCCGGCTCGTTTATGAGAAAGTAAATTTTCGAGCCGGGCGGGACCTGGCCTGGATTGGTTGGGTGTGGAAGATGGAGTTGCGGCTGCAACATGTCGTTAAGTTGGGTAGCGCGCAACTCTGGACCGATTGTAATGGACGGGCGGACAACCAGACCATGCTTGATGTAGTTTAGCGCAAAGGGTCTTTTTGTGTTTTCATCGGTTTTGAAGGAATGATAATCAATGTAAGTGATTTGAATCGCATGGGAAGGGGACGCGGGGACTTCGATGAAGTGGTCGGGAGATCGGGGATTTTTTTGACGGGTGTTGCCGGATAGATGGATGATATCCGTTACGCGCTCCTCGATTGAGCGTTGTGCCTGTGAGTAAAATTTATAAACGTATCGGGTGTTATCCGGGGCAAGGGCAATCCAACAACAAGCCGTTACATGTCCCCATCCGGGGTCGAGGCCACGGAAAAGAAGAAGAGGACGAGGATGGTATTTTTCTTGAAGTTGTTGGAAGGTGAGAGGTATTGCGTGGATTTCTGGTGCGTAGTTCTTGAGGATGACGGGAGAGGAAGAGTAAAAGAGTCCTTTGATACGTGCTTCCCCTTGCGGCTTCCCCTCCCACATCGTAATCATGTCTTTCTTTTTATCATCTGGTAAAATGTAAGATGGTGTGTCGTGAATGCCGAATCCATGAAAGACGTATGGATGTAAGGGGAGGGACTCCGTTCCTTTGAACACTTTATATGCAAGGGCGGACTTTGATGCGGTGTTGCGCTGTTCGTAGGGTGTATAATCCCAAGAACCAAACGCGGGATACTTAAATCGCTGGCGAACTTCGTTGAATACATCCTGTGGGACACCTTCCGTTAACATTATGCCATCCACGGCAGCACCAGACCACTTTGTATCCTTGGAATCATAGGACTTGAAGAGGATTGTAATGGAGGGAGAGAGTCGGATGGTGTGAGCGTATGCCGAATAATCCTCCAAGGAGGCGGAGGGAATCCATTTCTTGAACTCCGGCATGATGATTTCCTCTTGATAATCATTATCCGGCGCACCAACCCAAACGATTTTTGAATTCTGATGTTGGTGTGGGAGGGGGAGGGCGGCGATCTGTCTCTTATACACATCTGACGCTGCCGACGAATAGAGAGGTGTAGA
>ENA-ORBV01005059-ORBV01005059.1-microbial-mat-metagenome-genome-assembly--contig:-NODE-5059-length-24620-cov-7.268060_pt1 | contig 24620 bp, 21 predicted proteins | sample MGYA00237777_ERZ505514 | MGnify/ENA primary metagenome ERZ505514 (study PRJEB26160, sample SAMN06269048) | microbial mat metagenome | isolation source: Oligotrophic lake microbial mat | place... | reverse complement strand
CATCGTGCCAGACGGCCGACGCCGTGACGGGCGCGCATCGAGGCTCGATCAGGCGCGGGTGGTGACGTCGGCAGCCGCACGGATGGTGCCGTCGTGGAGACACCAAGCTGCGGCAAATCGCGTTCGAGAAAGGTTCGCACGAAGTCGCGCCGCCAGTCCATGCTCGCGGCATCGGTGCGTGCGAGGAATGCGCGTGGAAAGCCTCCGCGACGCCAGCGGCGGTCGAGGAGTGATGTACCGACTTCCTCGAGGGAGAAGGGCCAAGGTACAATTATTGTCTACAACACGGTGACATGGTGCTGTTCTCTACCGCTGGTCATGCGCGCACCACGCGCACGGTCACCGACAACTGCCCCACGTGCCGCATGCCGTGTTCGGCACCGTGCACCAGACAACCGAGAACGGTCGACGGGAACTGGGCGCGTCCGACACCGCGAAAGTCGCCGAGGATGGCGGGATCTATCGTGCGCAGCTCCGCGACAGCCGCGTCGATTCGTATATCGAGTTGACGCAGCACGAGGGAAATGTCCGCGGTCGCGACGGGCGTTCCCTCGGCGCGCAGTTCGGCGAATTGATCCTCGGTCAGCGACGCGCCGCGCGCGTACGTGAACAACCGATCCACAACCGCCGTGATGTGCCGCACGTGGAACGTGACCGACGCAACGCCTGCGGGCCGCGCATTCCACTCTGATTCGGTCAGGCCAGTGACCATTTCACCAACGCTTTCGCGAATCTGCAGCAGAATGTGCGCCACCGGCTGCAGCACGCTTGGTACACCATCAACCGGACCGCGTTGCCACCACTCGGTTGCACTCATGAGCGAGGCAGGGACTTGAGCACCCGTAGCGCCCAAAGGCAGAACGTTGCCGCGGCTATGGTCATCAGCAGGAAGAAGGGATCCTTCGCCAAGGCAGGGCCTTCTGCGATGGCCCGCCAGATATGGGCCAAGTAACTCGGGCCGCGAGGTTGCCTAACGTTTGAGCCGCACCATGTGGTCAAACTCGCTGTCCGTCGGCTCTCGGAGCGCGCGCTTGGCGACATAATCGCCGAGCACCGGTCCATGCTTGAAGGCGTGACCGGACCCGCCACCGGCGATGAGCACATTGTCATAGTCGGGGTGCCAGTCGATGATGAAGTGCTCGTCGGCGGTGTTCTCCAGCTGGCAGACGCGCGTTTCGGTGATGGGCTGGTCCTTGAGCGCGGGGAATCGAAGCGCCAGGTAGGCACGTGCTCGGCGCACCTCGTGTGGCGTCACGATGCGTTCGTCGGTATCGGGATCAAAGGTCGTGGGTCCCACCGTGGGACAGACCTTGACCCCACGCCCGTCGACGCTCGGAAAGCCGTAGTAGCCTTCCTCGGAGAAATTCGGAAGGTTGGGGAAGGAGAAACGCGAGTCGCCGGCCGGCGTACCGAAGTAGAACACTTCGCGACCCGGCACTTTGATGCGGTCACCGAGGAGTGCGGGAAACGACTTGGGAAGCCACGGTCCGCAGGCGAAGATGAACACCTGGGCGCCAATACGTTCACCTCCAGTCGTTTCGATGTCGGCGAGCCGTCGCCCATCGGCACGACCGGGTTTGGCCCGCTGCATCGAGAGCGTTCCGCCTTTACGGGTCAGGGCGCGGGTCGCGGCCAGAATGGCCTGCTTGGCGCGCAGTACCGCCGCACCCGGTTCCAGCAGTCCGACTCCCATGCCGTTGGCATTGAGTTGCGGATAGCGCCGGCGCATGTCGGCCTGGTCGAGCGCCTCGACCGGCACACCAAGCTTCGTCAGCACGGCCTGCGTGGCGCGAAGGCTCGGCGTCCAATCCGGCGCGAGCTCCAGGCGTCCGGTCTCCATCATGAGCGAGACGCCGAACTCTTCCTCGCGCGCGCGCCACACCGATATTGCGCGCTGCGCCATGCGCGCGTAGAGCTCCCGATCGGCGTAGCCGACTCGAATTTGCCGAGTCTCATCGCCCGACGTAGCTCGTGAGTTCCCGGGGCCGTAGGCGTCGAGCAAGGTGACGGAGTGTCCCATTTCGCGCAGGCGCAGCGCCGCCCAGGCGCCGAACGCGCCGGCGCCTATTACCACGACCGAGTACGCCCGCGCGGTAAACACGGCCGGGCCCGATGCGAGGGTCGAGGGGACAATCCCAGCCAGCGCCGAGGCACCGAGTGGTACGCTGGACGCCTTGAGAAACATACGTCTATCCATGGTTTGTCTCGGGGCGGTGTGTAGCCGAGGTGCGCGATGCGACAGTAGCAGGAGTGGTGGCGCGTCGGGTGTCCAGCTCGCGCCCAAGTGGTGCGCCCTGAACGTGAGCCGCAGAACCTACGTGCAAACGGGCGAGCGCGCGACCGGGGCCTACGACCAAACGCTCATTGACTCTGAAACGCTGCCCAGTGCTGGTGGGTGTCGACCTTGTGACCAAACTTCGTCACTCGACCCTTGGAGTCGAAGTGCCAGATATGAACCTCATCCTCTTCTTTGATCTTCCGCCCCGTTGCTTTGACCACAAGACCTACATCAATAAGCGCAATCACAATGTTGTCGCTTTCCAAGAAAGTCTTCGGTTGAAATGTCTCAAACTCAAGCGCCGCGAGCGACTCGAAGAACTTTCCAACGTTCGCGCGGCCCCGCTGGGGTTGAAGCCAAGGAACACCTGCATCTGGCATTGCGTATTCCCACTCGACGTCTTCATCCAAGTGACTCAAGATGGTAGGGACATCACCAGTCCCAAAGGCTGCGTAGAGGTGCTGAACTGTGCTGATGTTGCTCACGTTACGACCTCCTGTTCGGCTAGGGCATGGACGACAAGGAATACTGGACTGGTAACCTAACGACACGCGCCCTCACGCGCCCTCACGCGCCTGGTCGCGCTATTCCGAGCGCAGCGCCGCCGATGGCGTCAGTGCGGCTGCCCGCGAGGCTGGCACCAGTGCGGCCAGTATCAGCGTCGATAATAACACCGCGATTGCGCCGATCATGGCGAACGGATCGGAGGTCTGCGTCCCATACAGTAGCGAGCGGACATAGCGCCCAAGCATCACTGCGGCAACGACGCTGATCACGCTGCCTAGCACGCCCAGCGCGATGCTCTCGCGGAGCACCATCCATCGCACAACCGCCGGCGTCGCACCTAACGCCATTCGTACACCAACCTCGCGTGTGCGCCGAGCAACGGCGAACGCAGCGACGGTTTAGACGCCTAACGCGCCGAGCAGGAGAGCGGTCGTAGCAAATCCGATTACGAGCCAGGTCGACAAGCGGCGCGGTGCCAACAAGGTGCGCAGGTTGTCCGACAGCGGCGCGAATCCGTCGTTCGCTGCGTCGCCGGTCGGCAACCCAGGCTCCACCTCCAGCACGGCGCGCCGCAACGCCCGAGCGACGCCGGGTCGACCGGTGGTGCGCACCACGATCGAACCCCAGTCCCACGTTTCGCGCGTGAAGGGGAGATAGACCTCGTCGACGGGATCCTGCTCCGGCCCGAAGTGACGCACATCCGCGATCACACCGATCACGATGCTGGGCAGCGGGTTCCCATGACCCGGACGCGCCTGCGACGACCGATGGACCACGAGACTGCGGCCAATTGGATTGTCGTTAGGCCAGAGACGCTTCGCCATGCCGGCGTTGACCACCACTCCGCTGCTCCTGCCGTCGATGTCGGCGCGCGTGAACCATGCTCCCCGCACCAGCCGCAGCCCCACCGCCTCGGCGTACCCTTCGGATGCGGTGTTGTAGAGCGGCAGCAGCGGCGCGTTCGCTTCCGGGACATAGCCGGGCACCTGAACCCCGGTTGGCACACCCGACATGAGCGGCCGATGGTTCACAAAGGACGCGTGGGAAACGCCCGGTACGGATGACCGAGAGGAGCCAGGCCGAGCAGCCAAGGGCGATGACCCCGGCGAGCGCCGCGAAGGTCTGTGACTCCACCAGTAGGCCAGACACGAGCCGCCGCCGTGGAGCCCCTAACGCCGATCGAATGCTGTACTCGCGGCAGGCCGACACTACGCGAAGCAGCGTAAGGTTCGTCACGTTGGCGAGCGCGAGGGCGAGCAGGAACAACACGGCACCGAGGGGCGCACCGATCGGGCGCGATGCTGCGCCGACCACTTCATCGCGCACGGACTGCAGTGTCACGCCACTCAGCGTTCCGCCCGGATCGGGATACGCGTCGGCCAGGGTGCGCTGCAGGCGGGCCAGGTTGGCGCGGGCCACGTCGGCGGTGCTCGCTGCGGCAACGCGCCCGTAGGTGCGCGAGTCGACGTGCAGGAAGCGGTTCTGTAGCTGAATCGAGGTTGCGGCAATCGGCGCCAACGGAATCCACACGTCGGCCCACTGCGGATATCGCTGCGTGATCGGCACGACCCCGGTAATCGTGCGCTCCCCGCTCTTCAAGCGCAGCGTTGCGCCGATGGCATCGGCACGCCCTCCATAGACCCGTCGCCACAGCGTCTCCGAAATCAAGGCGACTCCTCCTCCTTCTCCTTCCTCTGGGGCGACAAAGATTCGACCCGCAATGGGACGAAGTCCGAGCACGCTCGCGAAGCCCGGCGATCCCATGGCGACGACCACCCGTTCAGTCCGCTCGTTTCCTCGCAGTTGGTCCGATTGGCCACGCACGAACGCCACTCCATCGAAGCCCTGTGCGTCGGCGATCCAGTCACGCACGGTGGGAAACGACGGCAGGCGCAGGGCGCCTAACGAATCGGACTCGAATACCGTGAAGAGTCGCTCACTTCCCGTCATCGGTAGGGGCCTCCAGATCACCCGATCGGCGATCGTGAGCATCGTTACGACTGACGTGAGGGCGAGCGCCAGCGTCGCGATCACGCCAATCGGGTAGATCGGACGCCGCACGAGCGTGCGGAGGGCGCGGTACAGTCCGTCAGGCATATCTCGGCGCTCTATGCGGATGGTGGGCGCGTCATCGACCGTGAACCCCCGGTGAAGGTGCTGGCGCTGACGGCATAGAGAAACCGGGCGTAGCCGATCACTTCTCAGGCGCCCTTCGAATTCATGAGAGAATCACACTGCTGACGTGGCCCGGTGCCGCAGGCTCACCCCACACCACCCCAGACTCGAGCCTGACGAGTGGTGTACCGCGTGGAACCCACCTATTCTCCTTGGGACGGCGATTGAAATTTCCGCAAAGAGGTGGACAGTGCACGGCGAGTTCAAGGTTCCTGGCGGCAAGCTCGTAGTCGTCGACTTCGATGTCGAGGACGGCACAATTGTCAATTTCCGGCTCGCCGGCGACTTCTTTCTTGAGCCCGACGGCGCCCTTGAGGTGATTGACGCAGCGGTCAATGGACTCCCGGCCGATGCAGCCGCAGCGCGCATCGCATCCGCCGTGCAGCAGGCGCTGCCAGAGGGGGCGATGCTTCTCGGATTCACGCCGGAGGCCGTCGCGACTACCGTGCGTCGCGCGCTGCAGAAGGCGACGAGCTGGAAAGACTACGAGTGGCAGCTCATCCACGGTGTCGCGGTTGCCCCGGCCATGCAGATGGCGCTGGACCAGGTGCTTACGGAAGAAGTGGGTGCAGGTCGCCGAAAGCCGACCCTGCGCATCTGGGAGTGGAGCAGTCCAGCTGTCGTGATCGGCAGTTTCCAGTCGCTGAAGAACGAGGTCGACCTGGAGAAGGCGGAGAAGTACGGGTTCACCGTCGTGCGAAGAATCAGCGGGGGCGGTGCCATGTTCGTGGAAGCGGAATCCGCGATCACCTATTCCATTTACGCGCCGTCGGACCTTGTTCAGGGCATGAGCTTGGCGGACTCGTATGCCTTCCTCGACGAATGGGTCATCACGACTCTTCGATCGCTTGGCATCGACGCCTTTTACCAGCCACTCAACGACATCGCGAGCGCCAAGGGCAAGATTGGTGGCGCAGCGCAGAAGCGTCTCGTTAGCGGCGCGGTGCTTCACCACGTCACCATGAGCTACGACATGGATGGCGATAAAATGGTCGAGGTGCTCAGGATCGGTCGCGAGAAGTTGAGCGACAAGGGCACCACGAGCGCGAACAAACGAGTCGATCCGCTGCGCAGCCAGACGGGCCTGACGCGCGTTGAGATCATCGATCGCATGATAACGACTTTCAGGGGTCTGTACGGGCTTTCTGCAAGCGAGATCACACCGGACGAGACGGCAAAGGCAGCGCAGCTCGTCGCCGAGAAGTTTGGCCACGACCACTGGCTACAGCGCGTCCCGTGAGACGCCTCGCGCTGGAATAAGCGGGTTGCACGCGGTGCAGCACTCGTCAGACCGGCGCCACGATTATTCGGAACCTGCACCGGCGGTCGCAGCTCGGCATGTGCTCGATTCGATCGACGGTGACGCGGTCGCCGAGGGCCTAACGGAAGGCAGCTCCTCGATCCGAAGGAAACGCGGCCTCGCAACTCACGTTGCGGCCTGGGTTCGAGGTTAAGGTGCGTAGGGTCGCGCCGGAGATCGTGGACATCGTCGACACCACGGATCACACAACCGGGAAGAAACCTTCTACCAACGCACCACGGGCTGATGGCGCCTGGCGGTTGAGCCGCATTCCCACGAGTACCCGAAGATGACTGCCGCGCCCAAGCAATCCGCCAGACGGCGTTGGGCTTGACACGAAGTGTCGCTCATAGAAGGAAAATCAAACGGGGGAGCAACATGCGCGCATCCCCGATCGGCGGATTCGCGTTAGCGGGGAATCGGTTTGTCGAGCGTGTCCCATCCGTAGGCAGCCGCGACCCGCGCCTCGATCTCCCCAAGCAACGCACCGCCGCCGTCGCCGTTCGTCATGATCACGACGCCATAGCCTTTCCGCACGTGGGCGAGCAGATCGCACCGAAAGCCCCAATTCCCTCCGCCATGCGAGAAGTACCAACCCTCGCCGCGCTTATCGACCACGGGGCCGACGGCGAACGGACCCACCCCGACCGGCGTCACCATCTCCCGCCCTAACGTTGCCGGAAGAACCTTACCCTTACCCTGAATCGACTGCTGAATCTCGATCGCGAACCGGGCCAGATCGCTCGGCGTAGTCCACAGGCCCGCCGGCGCCTGCTCGGGATAGACGTGCCACTTGGGCCCCATTGCTATCCCGTCGCCGTTGTGCCCGCGCGTCGCGTTGGCGTCGCGGGCCGGCGGCAGCGGCTGCTCGTACGTGCTCTCCTTCATCCCGAGCGGCTCGAGCACCCGCTCGCGCATTTGGTCGGCGAAGGGTTTGCCTAACGCCTCCGTCATCGCGAGTTGCATGATCACCGTGCCACCGCCGGAGTACCTCTGGCCCTGGAACGGCGGTCGTCCGAAGACCACTTTCCCGACGTTCGACGGCTTCTCCCCTTGAATGATCTGCACCAGCGTCGGTATCGGGGCTGCGGGATCGTAGCCGGGGAAGCCGAACCCGTCGTCGGAGCCGGAGGTGTGGCTGAAGAGCGCGCGTGGAGTGACCGGCGCGTCGGTGGTCGCCGCCGAGCGGGGCACCTTCCATGACCGAAGCAGGGTGTTCACGTCCGCGTCGAGCGACGCCTTCCCGTCGCGCACCGCGGTCAAGAAGGCCATCGCCGTCACCGGCTTGCTGATTGACGCTGCTTGAAACAGCGTCTCGGTGTCCACTTTGCGCCCCGTCGCGACGTCGGCCACTCCGTAACCGCGGGCCCAATGGATCCGGAAGTCTTTGATGACCGCGACGCTAACACCGGGCACCCGAAAGCGCTGCATCAACTGTTCGAGCGTCAGCGAGTCGAACCCCTGACGGTTCGGTGTCTGCGCGCCCTCGATTCGCGCCATGAGCGCGGCGACGGAATCTTGTGCCGAGACCGGCGTCAGCGCGGTAGCTGCGAGAAGAATGGTTGCTACGACAGCACGCAGGAGTGATGTAGCCATGGTAGCCAACCGTCGCGGTGTAGGATCGGGAGAGGGAATTCGGTTGCGGTCGTGCAAGTATGGCGAGTCTACCGTCGCCACGCCACTCGCGCGGGTGCGGCAGGGAGCCGGGGCGCAGGATTCCTGCTCGTTGCCTTAGGACGTGTTCCGCCATACGGTTGTCGCATGCTGCCACAGAATCTCGATGCGGCCCAAGTGCGGGTGCTCGGCTCCCTCGTGGAGAAGGAGCTGTCGACGCCCGATCACTACCCGCTCTCGCTCAACGCGCTGATCAGTGCGTGCAATCAGTCGTCCAATCGCGAGCCGGTGACCGCACTCGACGAGAGCGCGGTGTCTGGTGCCGTTGCCGCACTGCGTCGCCTGAGTCTGGTGCGATCGTTTCCGGCGAGTGGGGAGCGGGTACCCAAGTATCGGCACCTCCTGGCGACGACCGACGAACTCTCGCGCGCCGAGTTGGCCGTGCTTTGCGTGCTGATGTTGCGTGGGCCGCAGACGGTGGCCGAGGTCAGAAGCCGCGCCGCGAGGCTGATGCCCGGCGATGAGATCGACGGCCTCGCGGCGGCGCTGGAAGGGCTGATCGCTCGCGATCCGGCGGCCGTGATCCGCCTTCCGCGCCGGCCGGGTCAGAAGGAGGCGCGCTATGCGCACCTGCTCGCCGGCGACGTGGTGCATGAGGAGGAGGACGCGGTGGTTCCGGCTCCGGTCGCGTATACCGACCGGATCGCGGCCCTCGAGCAGGTTGCCCTAGAGCTCCGCAGCGAGATGACGGACCTGCGGGCGCAGTTCGAGGCGTTCAGGAAACAATTCGAGTAGAGGGGTGGCCAGTCACGACGTGCTCGTCTTCGGTCGCGAGCGAGGCGGTGCGCTGCGCAAGCATGGGAGCGGTGATGCACCGGCACGGAACCGGGCCCTCCAACTTGAGATTTTACCGCGGCTTCGCGCGGCTCCTGCGGCCGACTCACTCCGGCCACAACACTTGGTGGACAACCCGCGCCGGATGTGGACCCAGTGGTACCGGGGACAGATGGCGATCCGTTCAGGGCTCTTGCGGCGAAGTTGAAGCAGACGCCGACGTAGGTTTTTCACGGCGACGCTGACACGGTGATCTCAGTCGAAGAATCGCGGCGCGCGACCGAGGCGTTGCGCGAGGCAGGCGCCCCAATCACGTACACGGAACTTCCTGGGGTGGGTCACAACGCGTGGGACACAGCATACGGCAGAGTTGACGTCGCACAATGGCTCTTCGCGCAGTATCGAACAGCGCGTTGCCGCGATGCCGGCTAACAAGACGTTGCAGCCGTCAATCCGCGCGCGACGGCGTTTCGGATTCGCAACAGTGCGCTCGCGCAGATTGCGGCTTACGATTGAACCGTTAGGCGCTCGTCCGGCGATCATAGCTGACACCCACAGCGGACAGCTGCGGCGCCAGGTGACACGGCGCCAGGTAAGCCTTTGCGCTGTCGCGCAGGTATGACGTATCATCCTACCACTGGAGGTGCGCATGCCCAAAGCCAAAGTCGCCGTCACCCTTGACACCCGGACCCTGCAGCGCGTCGACCGGCTCGTCCGGGACGCGCAGTATCCCAACCGGAGCCAGGCGATCGAAGCGGCGATCGCCGCGCAGCTGGATCGCCTGGAGCGCTACCGGTTGGCCGGAGAGTGCGCGAAGCTCGACCCCGCTGAGGAGCGAGCCATGGCTGAGGAGGGCCTCGCCGCTGACGCCGCCGCATGGCCGGAATACTGAGAGGCGAGATCCGCTGGGCGGAACTCAACCCGACCCGCAGGAACGACCAGGCCGGGCTGCGGCCCGTGCTGATCCTCAGCCACGACGTGTTCAACGAGCGCTCCGGGACCGTCATCGCGGTCGCGCTGACCAGCCAGTCGCAGCGCGCCGGCTTTCCCCTGACGCTCGAGCTGGCGAGCCCGAAGCTCCCGAAGCGTTCGTGGGTCAAGATCAGCCAGATCCGCACGCTCGCGACCGAACGCATCGGCCGGCGCATCGGGCGCGCGTCGCCCGAGGAACTCACCCAAGTGCTTGAAGGCCTCAACGAGATCCTCGGCGCCTAACCATCGTGTGCAACAGACAGACGAGCTACTATTGTATGCTCGCTGCGCTCGCTTCGTTGGATTCGACTGCTGCTGAAACTGGTCGTTGAAGATGTAGGAAAAGGTCACCGGGGCCAGAATGTACGTCATGTGGATAGGAATGGCCTTCACCGATGCCCTCTGAGCGACCATCGGCCGAACGCCAATGGCCCGGGTACCCCCTGCGAGGCAGCTGAGGTTCGTATCCTACAGCGTCGTTAGGTCGCCATAGCGCTTCACGCTTCCGGTCATCGTATGCGTGTTTGGTCTGGCCCACAGCCATGAGGACAATCGGAAGAATGGAAGCAGAACCGAGACCGCGCGATGCGACTGACTGACGACGAGTTGCGCGACGTACTCGCGCGCGCCGAAGAGATACAGCGCACACCGCGGCACGGCCATGAAATGCACGCCGAGCTCGAGGCGGTGATTGGGGCGGCGGAGGAGGTCGGGCTCACGCGACCCGCCGTCGAGCGCGCGCTCCGCGAACGCCTCAATCTTCCCGCGGCCTTACCCGCGCCAGGTACGCTGGCGTTCGCCACCTCGGCTGACGGCAATGCTTACGTCTCCCTTGTGCTGTCGATTTCGGCGGACAGCGCGCGCGTTCGCTTCTTACGTGGAAGTGAGCATCTCGTCACGCCGGACCAGCTTTGGCCGTGCTCCCTTATCCCGGGCGCACGAGTCGTCTGCAGCTGGCCGTGGTGGGGGCCCTGGACGTGCACCGTCGTAGGCTACGACGCCGCGAGCCAGTCTGTCGAGCTCAGCGACGGCTGGGGAAGCACGCACACCTGTTCGCTCGCGGAGGTATGGCTTGGCGCCCCGCGCAATGCTGGCGGGGCGCGGGCGGCCCGGCGGCGCGGTTTGCTGCTATTGGGCGCGGGGGCTGGCTTGGGCGCGCTACTGGGGTCCATCGTCACGGCCTTGCTGATGCGGTGACGCGACTCGTTGGTGCTCGCATCGCTCTGCCGGAGGCCACACCCGCGTTTGAGCAGTCAGCGGAGCTGGTATGCGCTCGCCCCGAGCGTCCTATTGCGTTCCGCTGCAGATCAACTCTGACGTCTGACCGCAAAAACGCACGTCTCGCCATTTGCCCGTTCGCTCGAACAAGTCTGTGCCGAACGCCGAACAATATCCGCCGCCGCCGCACGCGAACGTTAGGCGAATGCCACCGAAGAAAGGAGAGATGCATGGCCAAGTTGATCTACGGCATGATCACGTCGCTGGATGGTTACACCGAGGACGAGCACGGCCGCTTTGGCTGGGGCGCTCCCGAGGACGAAGGCGTGCACTCCTACATCAACGAGCTCGCGTCGTCGGTGAGCACCTACCTACGGCCGGAGGATGTACGAGACAATGGTCTTCTGGGAGACGGCGCTCACGATTCCCGACCAACCGCACTTCATTCGCGACTGGGCGCGGCAGTGGCAGGCGGCCGAGAAAATAGTCTACTCGCGGACCCTCGCCAAGCCGCGGAGTGCGCGGACGCGGATCGAGCGGGAGTTCGATCCCGACGCGGTCCGGCGCCTCAACGCAGACGCCCAGCACGACATCACCGTTGACGGTCCTGACCTTGCCGCACAAGCGATTCGCAGCGGACTTGTCGACGAGTTCCAGATGATCATCAACCCCGTGGTAGTGGGCGGCGGCAAGCGGTTCTTCCCAGATGGTGTGCGGATGAACCTGGAGCTCGTCGAGCAGCGTCGGTTCGGCAACGGCGTGGTCGTTTTGCGCTACGCTGTCCGCAACTCATGACGTTTATGAAGGTGGCTACTTCGAATTTCCGGTTCGAAGCGCGACTGGAAGAAGCGCAAGAGTGGCGACGACCTCTCTCTCTCTGGCCCGAGCCCGATTCAATTCATACCATCTCCCCTCGGCCATGTCAGGGCGCGCCGCGTAGCGCATAAGCACGGCGCGGCGGAGCTCGGAACGGGTCGGCTCAGGAAGCGAAGGGATTCCTTCGGCGATGGCGGGAATCGCATCGGGTGACAGTTCGTCCGTGAGGTAGGCGACGTCGAGCTGACCGGTGGTCGAGAAACGGTCGATGTTACGCCGCGCGATCCACGCCTCGTGGTTCCAGTAGATGAGCGCGACGAAGAGGATCGTCGCCACCGCGGCCGTACGGCGGAAGAGGCGGCTCGCGTCGAGCTCGCCCGCGACCTCGAGCGAGAGCAACAGGAGTCCGGCAGCTACCACGCTCATGTAGGCCCGGGCATACAGCCTCGCGGTGGTGAATCCGTAGGCGGCCTCATACAGTCGCACGCGATGGAAGGCCGAGCCGAGAAGAAGCAGAACCGCCGTGATGAGCGCGAAGGCGAGAATTCGCACGATGCGCTCGTGTGCACCGCGCTGTCCATATCGCTCCGAAAGAAGGATGAGGACGGCGCTCGCCGAGGCGACGATGGTGATCTCACCGAATCCGCGCCGCGCAAATTCGGCGAACGTCATCCCAGAGTTTGGAGCACGCGGGAGGTTGCCGAAGAGGTAGCCGATCTGCAACGCGAGGAAGAGCCAGAGGAGCGCGGCGACGGCACCGAGCAGCATGAGTCGCTCGGTCGATCCAAACCATCGATTCGGCGCGTTCTCAGGCGTTTGCACCAGGTCGTAGTACTCCCTGGCGGCGTATCCGTAGGCGCCGAGCACGAGCCCGAGAAGTCCCGTGAAGAACAGGACGCGAGGCAGGAATTCCCAGATCGAGAAGAGATTGGCGACATCGTCTCGCCATGAAGCGAAGGTGGGATCTGCCTCGGCCAGGAGCAGGGCGAAGACCATTAGAACCGGGAGTGTGATGGCGAGGCCGCGGACCCATGCCCGAGCCTGCGTCGACCGGATGCGGTCCGTGGCCTCGACGCCGCGGCGGATGCCGTGCACCACCGCCTTCGTGAATGCCACGACTGGCGCAGCGACGACAAAGCGGGCGGTAATAGTGCGCGATGAGGGATTGACGGCGAGCAGCATCTGCATCGCGAGGAACACGATAACTGACGCGCAGATGAGGACGTGTAGCCGTGGGCTGGCGGTCAGGGCCGCGGCGCCGGCAATCAAGGTGGCGGCGGCGCCGGTGACCAGAACGGATCTCCCTGTGGCGCCCCGATTGCGGGCGAGGGCGACAAGCCCCACCGAAGCCGCGCCGGTCCATAGGACCCAATTTATGCCGGGCTGCGCGTCGAACATCACCCACGTCCCGAAGGCGGCCACCACCGCCGCAACCGCCCAGAGGCGGGCCGCGCCGCCCACCATAACGCCCGGGACCGGGCCCTTTCGCTCTCGTTCCACGTTCATGGACGACAGTATCGGTCAAGTAGTCTGCCATGTCAAGTACTTTTTACTACAAAGTTATGCGCGGCAGGCGCGACATCGGCGAAGACGGGCCACCCGCGCGCCGGAAGGCTGCCGATGATCGACGTTGTGGCCGTGGCTGGGTTGCGTCGCCGTCCCCGGTACAGGCAAGCGCGCGGTCAAATGAGGTTGTCGAGCGGCGAGCCAGCGAGGAGTTGAAGCCGAAGGCGCGCCTGTCGGAGGCGGCTGGCTCGCTCCACTCGCCTGCCGCAATATTGCTGATGCCCTGCGGCTCAACTCCGGCGCATTGGACCGTTGCCCAACCATGTTCGCACCACGGAGTTGATTTGATACGCCAGTGCGTTGTCGCCCTCGCGCTCACTAGTGGCTTCGCGAGTTCTGCTCGATCGAGACCCCTTATGCATAGCTGTGGCTGCCTAACTGCCGCTTGCTGGAGACCGGGCGGACGGGCCGCTTCACATGCGGTCGAGCTCAAGTCTCCTCAATGAAATGCTCTCCCGCAGTTGGCCTTGTGATTGTCGCAGTAGCTGGCAATGCTCTCACGCAGTATGCCTGCCTGACGAGCAGCATCAATCAGAACGGCGCCCCGCGACAATCGCCGCGGGGCGCCGTTCTCCTTCTTCTATCGACCCGACCGACTTGCACTGGTTCGCGTCTCACGCATCGAAGCATCCGATCCGCGTCACTCATCGAGTCGCTGCAACTGCACCCCCATCATATACACGCTGTCCTTGTCCTTCGAGTAGGAAAGCTCGAGTGGAATCAGTCCATCGATCTTGAGCTGGCCGTCTTGCGTGAGATGCGCCGGCACCGCCGAGCCGTCCATGGTGACGTAGAAGCGCTTTCCGTCGCGTCGAATCTCCATAGTCGCGTCGCCGACAAGGGATTGGTGGACAAATCCGACCGGAGTTGAAACTGGAGTCCATCGTCCGACGAACTCACCGCCGGGGCGAGTGCACGCGGTGACTCCAATCAGCGCCAGCATGCCTAACATGTGCGTTCTCATGGCTTCTCCGGGCAGGTGTTCGAATCACGGTTTAGGTTTCGGCAGTCGCTTGAGAATTCCCCGGATTCCGCGCCGCGCCACGGAATCAACCAGCGCGCTTCCCGCGGCTGACAGGGGATCGCTGGCCGTGGCACCTGATGAGGTCCGACCAGCCGTGAGTCCGGTGTAGGTGAGGGCGTACTCACGCACTTGGCGAATCTGTCGGCTCGGGAGGACCTCGAGCTGCACGAGCGTCACGTCGTAGCTGTGCACGGTCCCGAGATTCGTGTTTGCGTAGATGCCGAGCACCGTCTCAAACGAGGCATCGCGCGACGTGCCTGGTGCGACAACGAACTGCGGGTCCGCGCTCGAGCCGGTGACGATCCCGATCCCCTTCACCTTGTCGACCTGGCCAGCGCCGCGATTCCACCGATTGCCATTGTCATCGATGGACAGGCTCGTTCCGAACTTGTAGGCGAGAATCAAGGGACGATTCGTGCGATTCGTGATTCGCAGGTCGAACTTGGCAAGTGCCCAACCCCCCGCCTTGCTCGGCGTCACGCGCATCACGTGCGCGACGAACGGACCGGCGTCGCTACATGTCGTTAGTCTGGCACAGGCGTCGCCGGTGCTGACAGGAGCGGGCACATCGCCAAGCGCTGTGGTGCCAGGGCCTGGCGTTACATCGACGGGGGGCCGGTCCGATGGTGTTACGGCGACGTTAGGCGAGGGGCGCAGGTTGTCGAAGCGCAGCGCGTACTCGGGACCCAGTCGCAACTGATTCCCGGGAAGTGGTACGATCTCGCGCACCGCGAGCCCCATCTCGTAGAACGTCCCCGCGATCTGCGTCTGTGAGCCCCACGCGAACTCGAAGCGTGCGTTTCCGGACTCGCCGGGTTGCAGCACAAACTTGGGATCGTACGAATTGGGGATGATCTGTCCGATGCCCGAGGCGCCGCGATCGCCGCCCTGCAGTTGGTATCGATTCCCCTGATCGTCGATCACCAGACCGGAGCCGGCAACGTAGCCTAGAATGATCGGGCGAGTGAGCTTGTTCTGGAATCGAAGCGTCACCGCGACATAACGAGTGCCTGCCTGCTGGCTGGTGCGCACGTCGACGACGGTGGTGGCGAAGGATTGCACTTCGGAACAGCGTTCTCCCGCGTCGCAAACGCGGGTGGCGGGACGCGTCGGTGCGGCGGACGGCGACGAGGAGGAGGCCGGACATTTCCGAAGTGCGACATTGGCGATCGGGAAGCGGCGCGCGATCTCCGGTTTCATGTCCAGCAGCTTCGTGACGCCGCGCTTTTCGTCGGCGTTGAAGTACGCCATGAAGGGCGCATCGTCGGTGCTGTACTGCGGTTGCATCATTATGGTGATCCCTTGAAAGCGCGCACCGCCGGCACAGCTAAGGCAGATGTCCACGTCACCGAAGGTCGCCGTGTCGCCTGCGTTGACGAGCGTCACCAGTTGAGGAGCAACGCGAAAGCGCATCGGTGCGCCGCAGGCGGCCTTCGCCGGGACCCAATCGCCGACGAACTCCCGTGGAATCACATTGGTTTGTGCTTGCATCGTCGACGGAGCGGCGATGAGGGCGAGCGTCGCGACGATGCGTACGGCGACGTGAGGGAACGGCATGTCGTCCTCCGGCAGGCGATTCAGGGAGAGCGTCGCGCGGGATTCGTGCGCACTCGGAGCGTGTGAAGGGTTCGCTCAGGTGGCATTGCGCGGCATCGGTCGAAAAACCGTCATTCTCGCTCTAGCGTTCTCGCTACAACGTTGCGGGAGCGTCGCCGCTGGCGTAGCGTATCGCCGCCGACCTGTTCCACCCTCTCCAGCCACGCCATGCACCAGAAAGCCAGCAGCTCGCCCATCGATTCGGGTGTCGCCCGGGCGCCAGTGTCGAGCGACGACGCGGTCGGTCGCGATGCGCTCTACGCCGCCGCCTACGACGAACTGCGTCGTCTTGCGGGGGTGATCGCGCGCAGTGATCCGGGGGCCACGATCAATCCGACGGCGCTCGTGAACGAGGCGTGGATCAAACTGGCGGCAACGCCCGGACTTTCCCCTGCATCGCCACTGCACTTACGGCGCATCGCGGGCCGCGCCATGCGGCAGGTGCTGGTGGAGGCAGCGCGCCGACGGCATGCGGAGAAGCGCGGGGGTCCCGATGCCGTGTTCGTGACCTTTGATGAAGGCTTGGACGGCGTGCATGCGGCGGTAGACGACATCGTCGCGCTGGACATGGTGCTGGAGGAGCTGGCGACGATCAATCCGCGTCAGGCGGCAATGATCGAGAGTCGCTTCTTCGGCGGGCTCGATGTCGCCGAGACGGCCGCGCTGCTGGGCGTGTCGGAAGCGACGATCCTTCGTGATTGGCGCGTCGCGCGCGCGTGGCTGGCGGATGCGCTGCGCCGCCACGACTGACTCACCGGAACCTAACGAGAATGGCCCGTGGACGCTGACCGTTGGAATCGCCTGCAGGCCCTGTTTCACCGCGTCGCCGACCTGCCGAGCCATGAGCGTGAGCTGGTGTTGCAGGTCGAAGCTGCCCGGGATCCAGCGCTGGTCGTAGAGCTACGACGGCTGCTCGCCGCCGACGAAGGTCCGTCGTCGGTGCTCGACCGGGGCGTCGCCGAGGTCGCGCAGCGCCTGCTTGCTGCTGATGGCGCGCCGGGGCCACCGCACCAGATCGGCCCCTACTGCATTGTCCGGCTGATCGGCGAAGGGGGAATGGGCGTCGTGTACCTCGCCGAGCGCGCCGATCTCGGCGCACAGGTCGCGATCAAGCTCCTGCGCGATGCGTGGCTCTCGCGCGTTCGACGCGAACGATTTGTGGGCGAGCAGCGGAACCTCGCGCAGCTCAATCATCCCAACATCGCGCGTTTGTACGACGCGAACACGCTCGCCGATGGGACGCCCTGGTTCGCGATGGAGTATGTGGATGGAGTACCCCTAACAGCGTACTGCCGCGACCATGCACTGGGGATTCGCGCCTGCGTGCGCCTTTTTCGAGCGGTGTGCGAAGCGGTGGCCCACGCGCACGGCCACGCGATCATTCATCGCGATCTCAAGCCATCCAACATCCTGGTGACACCGGAGGGGGCGGCCAAGCTCCTCGATTTCGGCATCGCCAAACAACTCGAAGGTGCTCTCGGCGCGGCCGACCAGACGACAGGGATGCAAATGATGACTCCCGCGTACGCCGCCCCAGAGCAGCTGCGCGGAGAACCGATCGGCGTCTTCACCGACGTCTACACGCTGGGTCTCATTCTTTACGAGCTCGCTGCCGGTCGTCTGCCGTCCGACTCCGCCAGCCGCACGCGCGAACCCGGGGGGCCGCTCGCGCTGACCAACGCGCCGCTCCGGCCGTCGGCGGTGACGGACGCTCGCGACGACCGGTCGTTTCGCCGCGATCTCGACCTGATGTGCCTGACCGCGATGCAGCAGGACCCGGGGCGACGCTACCGGACTGTTGACGCAGTAATCCGCGACATCGATCACGCACTGGCCGGCGAACCGCTCGATGCGCGCCCGGATGCGCTAGGCTACCGCGTGGGCAAGTTCGTGCGGCGCAACGCGCGCTCGGTTGCCGCAGCGGCCGTCGTGCTCTCGACACTGGTCGGGGTCGTGGCATCGTACACGGTGCGACTGGCCACAGCCCGTGATGCGGCCGTTGCGGAATCGGCACGCGCGCAGCGCATCCAGCGCTTCACCGCACGACTGCTGCAGGGTGACGACGAGATGAGCGGCCCTGCCGACAGCCTGCGCGTGCTGACGCTGATCGACCGCGGCCTGCACGAGGCACGAAGCCTGTCGGCGGAGCCGGCCGTACAAGCCGAGTTCCTGCTCACGTTAGGCGGCGCGTATCAGAAGCTGGGTCGCATCGACCGGGCAGACTCGCTGCTTCGCGCGTCGCTCGCCCAGCGGAAGTCGCTGCTGGGCCCGAGCCATCCCGACGTCGCCGTGGGGATGATCGCGCTCGCCGACTTGCTGGCGGAATCGGGGAAACTCGACGAGGCCGAGCAACTGGCGCGTGAGGCGCTGGCCATCGCTAGGCGTCGCCTGCCGCCAACCCACACCACCGTTGCCAGCGCGATGTACACCTTGGGAATGGTGCTCCAAGAGCGACAGGCCAATGACTCGTCGATCGCCGTGCTCGAGGACGCGGTCCGCATCTATCGCACGCAGGGACAGCCAACCACGGACCTGAATGCCGCCGTCAGCGCGCTCGCCAGCACGCACTATTACGCTGGCCACTACGCAATAGCCGACTCGCTCAATCGACAGGTGCTGACCACCAGCCGCCTTCTGTATGGTGACAATCATCCCTCGGTCGGCGACGACCTGATGAACCTCGGCGCCTCCAAGTCGCAACAGGGTGAGTACGCCGAGTCCGAGCGCTACATGCGCGAAGGCGTGCGGATTTTCTCGTCGTGGTATGGGGCCGATCACCATCGCACAGCGGGTGCCGAGTCGATGCTGGCCAACGTGTTGACAAACGTCGGAAAGAAGGACGAGGCCCGTATGCTGCTCGAGGGCGCCCTGCGAGCGCAGGAGAAGACGTATGGTCTCGTGAACCGACGCGTCGCCAACACGGTCTATCGCCTGGCGGCGATGGCACTCGACGGCGGCGACTACGATCGAGCCCACGTGCTGTACTCACGTTCCGTCTCCATCTATCGGGCGTTGAACGGCGAGAAGCATCCTGATGTCGCGACCGGGCTTGGTGGGCTGGCCAGCACGGCGTTTCGGCAGAAGGATTACCAGCGTTCGGAACGCTACATGCGCGAAGCGCTCGCCATCTCGGCGACCACGCTGGAGCCTGACCATCTCGAAGTCGGTCAGCAGCGGGTGAAACTGGGCCGAGCGCTTGTGCGATTGAAACGCTGGAAGGAAGCGTATGTCGAGCTGAGTATCGGACGCGCGATCATCGCCAAGCGCTCGGCGCCCACGTCGCCGTGGCTGGTGACGGCCGACGGGGATCTGCTTTTGGTCTACGAGGCTCTCGGCCGCGTTGACGAGGCGCGGAAGCTGAGGGTTGCTGTCGGGGGTGTGGCTAAGCCCTGAAGACGCTACTCAGGTTTTGTCCCGTCGTAGCGCTGGTCGTCTGCGCGGTCCCTACCTAGCGAGCGGGGCGGGTGGATTCGGTGTCGGCATTGCGCGGCGAGTAGCGGGAATCGGCGTCTTTAGCACAGTATTCCATCGCGCCGCCGCGATCGCGAACGGCTGCAACTCCCCGCGCTCCGCGTCTGATGCACTTCGACCTGTTTTCATTGTACGCATCGCGTTGTTTGGTGCCTCTCGTCGTACTGACTGCCGCGTTGCTCGCTGCGTGTTCTCCTGCCGCCATCCCCCCCACCGGCGCGACCACCATCACCAACGTGCTCATCGTCGATGGCACCGGTGCGGCGGCGAGGCGCGGGGCGGTGCGACTTTTCGCCGACTCAATCGTGGCGGTGGGTGAAGGTGTCGAGCCGGTTGCTGGCGATTCGGTGGTCGACGGCGGTGGTCGCGTGCTTGCGCCGGGCTTCATCGACACGCACAGCCATCACGACGACGGACTCCTGGCCGACCGCGGCGCATTGGCCGTCGTGAGCCAGGGGATCACCACAATCGTCGCCGGGCAGGATGGCGGGCATCCCATGCCGCTGGCGGCGACGATGGATTCGCTCACGACCTCGCCGAGCACGATAAACGTGGCCTTTTACGCGGGGCACGGGACGATTCGTGACGCAGTTATGGGAGGCGATTTCAAGCGCACGGCGACGGCGCTCGAGGTGGACTCGATGCGTGTGCTGCTCATGCGTGAACTCGACGCTGGTGCGCTTGGGCTCTCCACCGGGCTGGAATACGATCCTGGGATCTACTCCGATCGCAGCGAAGTGCTGCAACTGGCCAAGGTTGCAGCTGCCGAGGGCGGGCGGTACATCAGTCACATCCGCAGCGAGGATCGCTGGTTCTGGGAGTCGATCGACGAAATCCTCACGATCGGGCGCGAAGCAAAGCTTCCGGTCCAGATCAGTCATCTCAAGCTGGCGATGATTCCCTTGTGGGGTCAGGCTGATTCACTCCGTGGTGTATTGGACCGCGCGCGGGCGAGCGGGATCGACGTGAGCGCCGACATCTATCCGTATCCTTACTGGCAGTCGACGTTAACCGTCCTCTTCCCCAAGCGCGACTTCGACAACCGAGTTGAAGCTGAAAAGATCCTGCGGGAAATTGCCAAGCCGGAGGGGCTGCTGATCGGCGTCTACGCACCCAACCCATCGTATGCCGGGAAGACAGTCGCCGAAATCGCCGTCGAGCGGCATGAAGCACCGGCGCTCACCTTGATGGGGCTCATTAAAGGCTCTGAGTCGATGCGCAGGGCGCGCGCCTCGGAGACGGGTGGGGAGTCGGGTACCGTGGAGAGTGTGGTCGCGACATCGATGGACGAAGGAGACATCGCCAAACTTCTGACGTGGGAGCATGCGAACGTCTGCTCGGACGGCGCGCTCGACGGCGCGCACCCACGTGGCTACGGCGCCTTTCCCCGCGTGCTCGGCCGGTATGTGCGCGAGCAGCATGTCCTCTCGCTGGAGGAGGCCGTCCGGAAGATGACCAGCCTGGCAGCGCAGCACATGGGGATCACCCGGCGCGGGACCATTGTCCCGGGGGCGTTCGCAGATCTCGTGCTCCTCGACTCGGCGACGGTGGTTGACCGATCGACCACGAAGGAACCACAGCTCACGTCAACCGGAATCGTGCAGGTGTGGGTTGGCGGGCGTACGGTGTGGCTCAACGGAACGGTGACCGATGCCCGTCCGGGTCGGGTGATTCGACGTTAGGTAGGGAGTCGCCCTTTGCGCTGAGTGGCGGTGAAGGGGGCCGCGTTAGACTCTCCCCGAATCGCGAGACGTGTCGGCGACGTGTAGCCCTCGGCGATCAAAAACTCCGCTGCCGCGATGAAGTCTTGATAACATGCCCGAAGTGGAGATTCGAGAAGTGGGATGCGAAAGCCAGTCGCGGTCGGCGTAGTATGGCGCGGTTGCTGATTTCTCGCCAACCGGGGTGGGTACGATTCCGGCTCGTTGCCCCGCGATGCGTTCCGTCATACGGTTGTCGCATGCTGCCACAGAATCTCGACGCGGCCCAAATGCAGGTGCTCGACTCCCTGCGGGCGCAGTTCCACGCGCTCACGAAACAATTCGCGTAAACGAATGGCCATCCACGTCGTGCTCGTTCATCCCGAGATTCACTGGAACACCGGCAACGCGGGGCGATCGTGCCTGGCCGCCGGCGCAACGCTGCACCTGATCAAGCCCCTCGGCTTCTCGCTCGACGAGCGCGAGGTACGACGGGCGGGACTCGATTACTGGGAGCACGTCGACGTGCGCGTGTGGGAGAGCTGGGACGCCTTCGAGCGCGAGCTTCCCAGCCTCGGCGAGGGGTATTTCCTCTCGACGAAAGCCACTCGACTGCTCTGGGATGTCGCGCTCGCGGCGACGGACGACGTCGTGCTCGTCTTTGGTCGCGAGACCGGCGGCCTGGCCGCATCACTTCACGAGCGCTACCGCGAACGCATGGTGGCACTGCCAATCCTATCGCAGCACGTGCGCTCGCTGAATCTGTCGACCTCGGTGGGGATCGCCTTGTATGAAGTGTTGCGACAGCGCGGCGAGGGGCGTTAGCCGACGAACGACCCGCAACGCACCTAGTACCTACTTGCAGAAAAACGCGCTATGCTGTACACCAGTTGCCGTTGGCGAGACACTCCACATAGGGGCGGCGCCATGGCAGCCACGGTGATCGAACTGACGGAGGACGAACGGCGCACGTTGAGCGCATGGACGCGCGCCGGCTCGACGGAGCACCGCTACGCGCAACGCGCGCAGTTCGTGTTGGCGGCGGCACGGGGGGACGGCACCACGACCATCGCGCGCGCCTTTCGGGTCCGGCCGACCACGGTGAGCAAGTGGCGCACGCGGTTTGCGGCCCGTCGCGTGGCCGGCCTGCAGGATGACGCGCGGCCGGGCGCGCCGGTCCGCTACGGTGCGGCGACAGAAGATCGGATTCTCGCGCTGCTCGACACGGCGCCGCCCGAAGGCTACGCGCGATGGAACGGGCGGCTCGTGGCGGAGCAGTTGGGTGACGTGTCGCCGTCGCAGGTCTGGCGCGTGTGACGACAGCATCAGATCCCATTGGAGCGGCGCCGCAGTTGGTGCGTGAGTACCGACCCGGAGTTCGTCCCCAAGGCGGCCGATATCATCGGGTTGTATCTCCATCCGCCGGAGAACGCCATCGTGCTGTCGGTGGATGAGAAGCCGTCCATCCAGGCGCTGGAACGGGCGCAAGGCTACCTGCGCCTGCCCAACGGCCGCGCGGTCTCGGGCTATAGCCACGACGACACGCGCCATGGGACGACCACGTTGTTTGCGGCGCTCAACGTGGCCACCGGCCAAGTGAAGGCGGGGCATTATTGGCGACGGCGACGGCGCGAGTTTCTCCATTTCATGAACGAAGTCGTCGGGGACTATCCCCCGGAGCAGGAGCTCCATGTCATCCTCGGGCAACCTGAACACGCACAAGCCCAAGCACGACCGGTGGCTGGCCAAACACCCGAACGTCCACCTGCACTACACGCCGACCCATGCGAGTTGGCTCAACCAGGTGGAGGTCTGGTTCAGTCTCCTGGTGCGCGCGGCCCTGCGGGGCGCGAGCTTCACCAACCCGTGGGGCGTCCGTGACGCCATCGATGCGTTTATCAAAGTCCACAATCCCAGGGCCGCGCCATTCGAGTGGCGCAAAGAGGTCGTCCATGCCGTGGCACTACAGAAACGTTACTCGGATGTACGGAAGTAGGTACTAGGCCCGTGCGGGGAGAAGCAAAGGGCGCTCGCCGGGCGGGTGCCGACAACGGCGCGCGGCACGAGGTCGTCGAACCGGCGGAGGTAGACACCGTGCTCCGGCACGCGCGTGAGGAAGGAGATGCCCGATGCGGTTGGTCCGCGTCCGCTCCCTTCCGGCGCTTCAGGTCCTCGATATACGACTGGAAGTTGCCCTCGGAGTGTAGCGCGACGCGCGTTGTTGGAGCTCGGCCGGCGCGCGAGCCCGGACTCCGTCTGGTGATTCTCGGCAGGTGGGGCAGTCGGGTCTCGTCACGTCCGACGTCCTGTGTCAGGAAAGGTTTGACAGAGGGTCCTGCGCGCTGGGTGCGGTGCACGGAAGCGTCCGCTGGATGCAGGAGACCCGAGCGCGCCAACGTCACAGGGTCGACCGGCGACTCCCCGCCTGCCCGGCGGGCGATGGCCTGCAGCTTTGGGCAGTGCGGCCCCACTTGACAGGAGGGACGCGCACTTAGATTCTCCTCAGCAGCTTTGAGGATAGGGCCCCGCAGGTCCCGACCCCCCTCGAGATGCGCCCCGCCAGCCGGCGGGGCAACTGTCGCGACCCGTTCCAGGCGCTCCCGTGCGTCGCCTACTCTTCGCCGCATTCCTCGCCTTGTACAGCCGGCGGCACAGCAGCGCGCGGCCGAGCCCGTCGTCCCCAACGACAATCGCGTCCCCGGGGGCACGCTCGTAGGCGGTGTGTGCCGACTGCGCCTGGTGGCGCGGTCGGCCGCCTGGCACCCCACCCGACGCGTCGACTCGACCGTGACGGTGCTGGCATTCGCCGACGACTGGGGCGCCCCGCGCATCCCGGGTCCGCTGCTCCGCGCCGAGACCGGGACCGAGGTGCAGGTCAGCGTCCGCAACGACCTTCCCGACTCTACACTCGTCGTCCACGGGCTGCGCGCAGGCACCGGTGTCCCCCTGGCCGACGACACGCTCCACGTCGCGCCCGGCGCCGAGCGCGAGGTGGCGTTCCGCGCCGGCGCGCCGGGGACCTACCTGTACTGGGGGACGACGACGCACTCGCCGCTCGCCGACCGCCCGTGGCGCGACTCAGCTCACCGGCGCGATCGTCGTCGACCCAGCCGACGCGCGCCCCGACCCGGCGGAGCGGATCCTCGTCATCACGGTGCTCGACCTGTACCCCGACGACACGCTCCGCAACAAGAGGAAGGAGGACGTCTTCGAGCGCGCGATCAACGGGCGCGCCTGGCCCGACAACGAGCGGCTCGCCTACGCGGTCGGTGACACCGTGCGCTGGCGGTGGGTCAACGGCAGCTACCTGCCGCACCCGAGGCACCTCCACGGCTTCCACTTCGACGTGACTGCCCACAGCGAGCGCGGCGCTGACACCACCTACTTGCCGGCGGACCGTCGCACGGTCGTCACCGAGTTCATGGTGCCGGGGAGCACGTTCGCGATGGCGTGGGTGCCGACAAGCGCCGGCCACTGGCTGATGCACTGCCACATGCGCCCGCACGTGACGCCGTGGCCCCCGCGCCCCGGCAGCGCGCGGCGCCACGA
>ENA-ORBV01005056-ORBV01005056.1-microbial-mat-metagenome-genome-assembly--contig:-NODE-5056-length-24622-cov-11.334895_pt1 | contig 24622 bp, 11 predicted proteins | sample MGYA00237777_ERZ505514 | MGnify/ENA primary metagenome ERZ505514 (study PRJEB26160, sample SAMN06269048) | microbial mat metagenome | isolation source: Oligotrophic lake microbial mat | place... | reverse complement strand
GAAGCTTCACCACCTCTCTGCAAACCATTGATTTATAACGTTTGGCTAAATCGAACTTAGCGGGCGAATCTGATCGGCATATGCTCCCGCATTTTTCTCTAACTCTCTCATTCTATTGATCGTGTATGGAGCTTTTACCGTTTTGGAGCGATGGGCATTTTTAACCACCATGCGTTCGCCGACAACAGCGAAAATCACCCGCGCGATTTTGCCGCCGGTCAGATCGCTCCGCACTTCCCACAGACCGTTTCCGAGACTTCGGCAGTAGGCATGCCCAGTGGCCATCCAAACTCGACCTTCTGAATCTCGCGGCCGACCAGCTTCCGGTCCTCCACGGAAAGCGCCAATATCCACTCCCGCACCGGCTGGTTGCCCCGCGCCGATTCATAGAAGATGTATTTTATCGTGCTTAAAAGCAAGGGCGAAAATCGGCGTTGTTTTCGAGCTGAACTGGTACCCCAATGTGCAAACTGACACCCTAAGGTACTGGCCTCGACCATTTACACCAAACCTGCGCCAGATTCGGTCAACATGCATTTATATGTCCTGACCTTTGTAGTAGACTTGCACTCACCGGGCGAGCGCATGGCTCGCGGAATCTGCTTTCTTTGACAATTGAAGCTGGGCTTTAGCGGCTGATCGAAGCGCATTCCGAGAAGGATTGAAACTAGATGAGCTTTTCAGCGGCGTCCAGCCCGACGATCACCCTGCCCAAAGGCGGGGGCGCCATCCGGGGCATTGGTGAAAAATTCGCCGCCAATCCAGTAACCGGGACCGGGTCAATGACGATCCCCATCGCCACCAGTCCTGGCCGCTCTGGGTTCGCGCCACAACTAGCATTGTCTTATGACTCCGGAGCCGGCAACGGTCCTTTTGGTCTGGGATGGCATCTCTCCCTGCCATGCATTTCCCGCAAAACTGACAAGGGCTTGCCTCGATATGACGACGCCACAGATTCGGATGTCTTCGTACTTTCCGGTTCAGAGGACTTGGTGCCAGTCCTGGTCCAAGACCCTTCGCGAAAAGTTTTTGGCCAAAACTACGTCATTCAACAATATCGGCCCCGCGTGGAGGGGCTCTTCGCCCGTATTGAACGCTGGACCAATGAAGCCGACGGCGAAGACACTTTCTGGCGCTCCATCTCCAAGGACAACATCACGACTTGGTACGGCATAACCGAGGAAAGCCGCATCGCCGATCCCGCCGACGCCACCCGAAGCTTCACTTGGCTCATCTGCCAGAGTTACGACGACAAAGGCAATGTCGTTATCTATGATTACAAGCCGGAAGACTCCTTCGGCATTGACCTCGCGCAAGCGCATGAGCGCAACCGAACCTCTGAAAGCCGCTCGGCCAATCGGTACCTGAAGCGCATCCGTTACGGTAACCGCACGCCCTTCCTTCCCAAATTGGGTCCGTCGGATCCCCGTACGCCGCCCCCGCCTAGCTCTGATTGCATGTTCGAAGTCGTATTCGATTATCGCGAACACCGCGACCCCGCAAACCCCGCCTTCGAATCCGATCTATGGCATGTCAGAAACGACCCCTTCTCCTCGTACCGCTCCGGCTTCGAGGTTCGTACTTACCGTTTGTGCCATCGAGTCCTGATGTTTCATCACTTCGACGAAGAGCCCGGAGTCGGTATCGACTGCCTGGTGCGCTCCACCGGCTTCACATACTCGCCAGACACGAATCCCAACGACGCGCGCAACCCAATCTTCTCCTTCCTGCTCTCGGTCCAACACACCGGCCACCAACGCAACGCCTTGTCCGTCACCGGTTATTCGCATAAATCTCTTCCCCCGGTCGAGTTCACCTATAGCGAGGCCACGATCCAGCCGGAGATTCGCGATGTGGACCCTGCCAGTCTCGAAAACCTTCCTATGGGTCTCGATGGCAGCAATTACCAATGGGTCGATCTCGACGCAGAAGGTCTCTCCGGCATGCTCAGCGAGCAGGCCGGCGGCTGGTTTTACAAGCGCAATCTTAGCCCCGTCAATATCGTCGGCCCTATCGGCTCCGGTCACGTCGAAGCATGCTTTGCCCCCGCGGAGCTCGTTGCCGCCAGGCCTGCTTCTGGTCTCGGCGCCGGCCACGCCCAATTTATGGATCTGGCGGGCGATGGTCAGCCTGACCTTGTGACCTTCCGCGGACCGGCTCCAGGCTTTTACGAACGTACTCCGGATGCAACGGGTTGGAAGCCGTTCACGCCATTCGCTTCGTTGCCCGTGCTCGATTGGGACGATCCAAACCTGAAATTTGTGGACCTCACTGGAGACGGCCACGCCGATCTCCTTATCACCGAAGATGACGTCTTTCGATGGCATCCCTCTCTAGCCGAGGACGGCTTTGGTACTCGAAGGACCTCGATCAAATCCCGCGACGAGGAAACCGGTCCGCAACTCCTGTTTGCCGACGGCACGCAGTCTATTCACCTGGCAGACCTGTCCGGCGACGGTCTCTCCGATCTCGTGCGAATCCGCAACGGCGAAGTCTGCTACTGGCCCAACCTGGGCTACGGCCGCTTCGGCGCCAAGGTCGCCATGGACAACTCGCCCTGGTTCGACTTCCCCGATCAATTCGACCAGAAACGCATCCGCCTCGCCGACATTGACGGCTCCGGCGCCACCGACATTATCTACCTGCACGCACTGGGCGCACGCACCTACTTCAATCAGTCCGGCAACAGTTGGAGCCAATCGCCCGCCACCATGCCGGCCTTCCCTCCCATAGATAGTCACACCTCCGTTACCGTGGTGGATCTATTAGGGAACGGCACCGCCTGCCTCGTCTGGTCTTCGTCTTTACCCGCCGACGCGCTCCGGCCTATGCGCTACATCGACCTGATGGGCGGTCAAAAGCCGCATCTGCTGATCGGGACCGTGAATAATCTCGGAGCGGAGACGCTCATGTCTTACGCGCCATCCACTAAGTTCTATCTACAAGATAAAGCCGCTGGTAATCCATGGATCACCAAATTGCCCTTCCCCGTGCATGTCGTGGAAAAGGTGACAGTCACGGACAAGTGGCGTCGAACGGAATTCTCGACAATGTACAGTTACCATCACGGTTATTTCGATGGCGTCGAGCGGGAATTCCGCGGCTTTGGCCGGATCGAGCAAATTGATATCGAGGACCACGGCACGTTTGCCGCCGGAAACAAACCCAGCCCCTTCATCACTGACGACTCTACGCTCTACCAACCGCCCATCAAGACCGTTACGTGGTACCACACCGGTGCGGCGCTGGAACGCCATGGCATCCTAACCCAGTTCGACCAAGAGTATTTCCCGGCGCGCTTTGCCAGCCGCCTGCCCAATCCAGCACTCGAGCCCGGGGGCTTTCGTGAGAAACCGCTGTCTGACCCGGAACTCCCGCCCGATCTGAGCTCCGAGGAGTGGGGGGAAGCCCTGCGGGCTTGCAAAGGAATGGTGTTGCGGCAAGAGGTGTACGAACTGGACGCGAAGGATCTTGCGGCGCGGCCGTCTCAGCACACTCCCGTACGCATCTTCTCCGCCGCCACCCACAACTGCCGCGTCCAGCGCCTGCAGGCTGGTGGTGGAAAGCATCCTTCCGTCTTCCTGGTCACCGAGAGCGAAGCCGTAACCTACCACTACGAACTCGGGTTGAGCGAAGGCGCTGGTGTGCTCCAGCCAGGCCCGCGCATCGCTCACACTCTAATTCTGCGGCACGACGAATACGGCAACCCGCAGCAGTCTGTGGCGATCGCCTACGGCCGTTGGCAACCGGGCGACTACGCCGGACTGCCGCGCCCCGAACTGATCGCCCAGGTGCAAGACGAATTGCACATCGCCTACACCGAATCACACTACACGGAGGATGTGATTCTGAACGCAGACTTCAATGCGGACGGCCCAGCCCGGCATCACCGTTTGCGCATGCCGTTCGACGTGCGGAGTTACGAACTGAAAGGCATTCCCAGAAAGGGTTTGCACTACTACGAACTCGTCGACTTTCTAGCCTGCGACCTGAGCGGCCTTTATGGACACCGTGACGGCGAAACTCCTCCGGCTGCCTCAGTGCAATCGAAGCTGTATCACGAACCGGCGAATGGCTTAGCTCCCCAGATGCGAATTGTCGAGCGGGTTCGCACTGCCTTCTTCGACGACGCCAGCGACACCGCGCCGCCGGACAACCCCTTACCCTTCGGCAAACACGGTCCGCGCGGTCTCACGTACGAAGACTACAAGCTCGCCCTCACAACGGCCTTGCTGGATGCCATATTCCAGCAAGCTGATTCCACCGGCCAAACCGGCGACAAGCTCAATCGGGAAGTCTTGCCCCCCGTCCAAGGCGTATCGCCGGCCCGAACTGCCCGCGATCTGCTCGGCGACCCCAAAATCAGCGGTTATTGGACCAGCCCTAACCCCGGCGTGCTCCCCGGCGAATACTGGATGCGCTCCGGTACCGCTGGCTTTGCGGATGACGCACACCTGCACTTCTTCCTGCCCGAGCGCTACATCGATCCATTCGACCACGTCACCACGGTGGAGTACGACGAGCGCGACCTCTTCGTCCACCGCAGCACCGACGCCAAAGGCAATATCACAGCCATCGCGGACGCTGCCGGGAAACTCCGCTTCGACTACCGCGTCCTGGCCCCGATTGAATTGGTGGATATCAATGGCAACCATACTGAGGCCTGCTTCGATGTACTCGGCCGTGTGATCGCGGTCGCCGTGAAGGGTAAAGGGAATCAGGCCGACAATCTAACCGGGTACGGCTTTGACACTGCCAATCCGAAGTTGTCTCAGGTTCTAAACTGCTTCGACATATCTAAATTACCGACAGACGAAGGGCAGGATTTGCTCAGCGCTATTCTGGGGAATGCCACCACCCGATTTCTGTATCATTTCGGTGAGAAGTTCAACAACGGCAATCTGAAATGGATGGGCCGCCCCGCCGGGGCCTGCACCATCACCCGTGAACGTCATGTAGCAAGCGTTTTGGCGAACGCACCAAGCCCCTTGCAAATCGCGTTTGAATGCTCTGACGGCATGGGTACAGTACTCATGAAGCGCAGTCAGGCCGAGCCGGAAAACGATGGCGGCCCATTGCGCTGGATTGTCAGCGGCAAGACCGTCTTCAACAACAAAGGCAAGCCCGTCAAGCAATACGAGCCCTATTTCAGCGTCCAGTCAATGTGTTGCGCGGAAGGCGATGAGCAGGAAGAGGCCGGCGTAACGCCGCTCATGTATTACGACGCGCCAGGAAGGCTGATCCGCACAGAGATGCCCGATGGCACATTTAGTCGTGTCGAGTTTTCACCCTGGGAAGTTCGGAGCTTCGATGCCAACGACACCGTACTTGAAAGTAAGTGGTATGGAGATCGTAGCGCTCCGGATCACAAGCTTCCACTAGCCGCCGTTGCGTCACCGGGTACACGGGCCGCATGGTTCGCTGCCCAACACGCGGACACTCCGGCAGTCACAATTTTCGACAGTCTCGGTCGCGAAGTCATCAGTATCGCCCACAATCGAGTGGGTCCAGCCGGCGGCGTGAGCGATGAAAGATACCTTACTTTTACCAAGCTCGATGCCGAAGGCAAACCGCTGTGGATACGCGATGCGCGCGGCAATCTCGTCATGCAATACATCGCCCCGCCCAAGGCGAATAACGATGCGAGCGACGCCCTTCCGCCAAACGGCACTCCTTGTTACGACATCGCCGGCAACTTGCTTTTCCAACACAGCATGGACGCGGGCGATCGCTGGATGCTGATGGATGCCGCTGGTAAACCGATGTTCGCCTGGGATTTCAACGAGCGGCAGGCGTCCGTTGCTGAATCGCGTTTTTACTTCACTCAATACGACGCGTTGCATCGTCCGGCGGCCCAATGGCTCAGTATCGACGGCGGACTGCGGCGGATGGTGGAGCGATTTGAATACCGCGACACAACGGAGGCCGACGGCTCTCCCAATCTGCAATTCGGCCCTGACCAGAACGCCAATCTCATTGGTCAGCTTGTCCGCCATTACGATCCCAGCGGGCTGGCAGAAACCATCCGGCGTGATTTCAAAGGCAACGTGGAGGAACGGCATCGCACGCTCAACAATCAATTAAAATCCTCACTCGTTGACTGGCAAGGCGATCCCGCCACGCAACTGGAGAATGAAACCTTTGTCCAGATCACCGAATTCGACGCACTCAATCGGATGTCGAAACACTACAATTGGCATCGTGGCATCGGTAGCCGGGTAGCTGTCTACCAACCCATCTACAACCAGCGCGGTGTGCTTGTCAGCGAGAGCCTGACGGTTCGCGGGACCAAAATAGAGTTTGGATTCGAAGCCGGCCAAGACACCCTCGCGACCACCCCCATCGAGAAGATTCGCTACAACGTGAAGGGCCAGAAGGAATTTCTCCAGCTCGGGAACGGCACGCTGACACAGTACGATTACGACCCCACGACGTTCCGCTTGAAGCAAATACGGACCACTCGCCCGGCGGATGCGAGCGAGTTTCCTGAACGACGCTCAAACCTCATCAACCCCGCCATCGTGCAGCAGTTACTCTACACCTACGATCCCGTCGGCAACATCGCCGAAATCGAAGACCAGGCGTATAAACCGGTGTTTTTCGCTAACGGCATCGCCGAGCTCAAAAGCCTCTACGAATACGACGCTCTCTACCGCCTGATATGGGCATCCGGCCGCGAAACTGCCCAAGGTGGAGACGGCGCACGCCACGGCAATGACCCCTCGATGGCCAACGGGTTCCCAATCACTGATCAAACCTTGCGGCGTTACGTTCAGACCTACGCGTACGATCAAGTGGGCAACTTCGTCAGCATGAAACACGCTGTGCCGCACGATCCCGGGAGTGGTTGGACCCGCCACTACGAGTGCTTCGCCGACAGCAATCGTTTGCGCTACACGTGGACGGGGAGCAATCGGTTGGACACGGAGATCGAGTACCGCTACGATACCCACGGTAACATGCGAAATCTGCTGAATGTCTCGGCGGACAAATTCCTGCGCTGGGACCACCGCGACATGATTAGCGGCATCAATCTAGGTGGCGGCGGCGAGGCGTACTACCAATACGATGCCGGCAAGCAGCGCACGCGCAAACGCATTGAGCGGAATGGTAGCGGCATTGAAGAACGCATCTACCTCGGCGGCTATGAACTCTACCGCCTTACCGTCGCCGGGGGAGTCGTCGAGGAGATCGAGTCGCATCATCTCTTTGAAGGCGATCAACGCGTGCTGTTGGTGGACGATGTCATCATCGCAAGCGATACCACGCATCCTCGTCCGGATGGTCTTTCCGTCAAAGCACAAACGCTGTTCCGTTATCAGTACGGCAATCATCTCGGCTCGGCGTGTTTAGAACTCGATCACACCGCCGCGATCATTACATATGAGGAGTATCACCCCTATGGGACCAGCGCTTACCGGGCAACGAAAAGCGGGATCGAAGCGCCGCCGAAGCGGTATCGGTATACGGGGATGGAGAGGGATGAAGAGAGTGGGCTTAGCTATTGCACTTCAAGATATTACGCTACGTTTCTGGCAAGATGGCTAAGCAGTGATCCAACAGCAGTGGCGGACGGTGTCAACCTGTTCAGCTATGTTCACAATAGTCCGATTCGGCTGATTGACTCTTCCGGCACAGCCTCTAAGGAACCGACATCCATATCGTTAATCATGAATCAGAAAGGTCCGAACGATTTGCAAATCGCGGAGGCGTCTGAGTTTGGCAAAAATCTCAATTACTACTTTGAAGGTGTGAGCGTCTGGGTGTTAAAGGGAGTGACGGCGACAGGAGGTTTGCTCAAGACTTTACTGTGGGACAACTTTGGGGCCATCGTTTATGATGTGACGGGCTGGGAAGGAAATAGACAGCAAGCCGTGGACGCGAGAAATGCAAATGCGACGGTGAGGAGTGGTTTGGCTGCGGGACCTGTTGTCATGGGTAAGAGTTTGCTCGAGCCTTTGGACAACTTCAACCTAGCAATTGATAGAGGAGACTCTCAACTTGCAATGCGCAGCCTCGGACAGTTTGCACCGGCGTTACCAGTCGGCCTTGGATTCTTCAAGACAGGCGGAGGCAACCCACTGTCGGCGCCCACGATGGTAACCGCCGAAGGCTTAACGTTTTCCGGGGCGACAGCCGCTCCCTCTTTTGGGGTTGCGATTCCCGCAGAAACTTTCATGACTGTTGCAGCCGCGACGGGCCTGAACGGGCCTAAACCGCCCCCGAAAACAAACCGAGACTTTCAGGCAATGTCAGATGAGCAGTTCAAGAAAGGCGGGTGGAAGGAAAAGGATATACGACTTCCAAACAGGGGAGGACTGCATGAGCATCACCTCCTTCCCCAGACATTCAAAGAGATATTTGTGGTTAGATTCAACTTGAACATTGAACAATTCAAGATTTGGCTCCCTAGCGAGATTCACCTAAACCATTTTCACGGAAAGGGTTTGTGGAACCCGACCTGGGAGAAATACCTCATTGATCCAAAGAATCTGAAAAACACTCAGACAGACCTAATTAAGCAGCTTAAGATGATGGAGATTCAATGGGACGTAAAGACCCATTCGCTCGGAAGGGCCGCACCATAATGATCGCGGATCGATAGTGTCGAAGCGGGATGGTCGCCGCAACCACCGGGCGTGAACGGAATAACGGGTGTATCAGCCAAGTGCCACAAGTTGGCCCAACCAAAAGAGCGTTCCTCGGAGCGTTGCAGGGCTTGCAGGGTAAGGCGCAAGAGAGTTCTCAGCGTATATCAAGGCTGTCAACACATAAACGTATTAGCAGACAAGGATTACACCATGATACCCATCATTCCCCCCATCAAACCGGGTGACACCGGCCCGCCCGTGGCCAACTTACAGGAGGCGCTCTTCGTACTGCTCCAACGGAATCTCATCCGGGCGTTCGACGACCCCAACCATCCGACGCTGGAAGAGCTGGCGAAACTCATCGAAACGCTCAAGCGCGAACACGCGCAATCACTCTTCGGCGATGCCACCCAGCAGCTCATCCTGCACTTCCAGGTTCAGCAGGGCTTGGGCCGCCATCTTGGCGGTATTGTGGAAGCCCCAACCTCCGACTCGATCAACGAATGGTTGAAATCCATCGGCGCCTTCGACGAAGGCCCTCGTCTCATCGTGCGCGGTACCGTCAAGGACGCGGACGATCAGCCCATTCCCGGTGCTTCCGTGCGCGCCTTTGATCGGGATCTACGCAAGGAACAACCGCTCGGGATAGACAAGACCAACGAACGCGGCGAATACACCATTACCTACGGCAAAGAGCAATTTGCAGGCGGAGATGTGCCCGCGGCGACAACCCCCAAGCTGATCGTCCGGGCAATTGTGGACGAACAGCGAATCGGCGGGGACGTCTACCGCCCGCAGCCGTCGCGCGACGAGGTGGTGGATTTCAAAGTCCCGGCTCCACGGATCTCCGAATGGGAGAAGCTGTCCACCGGCATCATGCCTCTGTTGGAGGGGCAAGATGACGAGGGAGGACCGTTGCCTCCGTGGAAGATAAAAGACGGCGATCTGGACTTTATCGCGGAAGAGACTGGGCTGGAAAGGGAGAAGATCCGCCTCTGGGCGCTGGCCTTTGCCTTGGGTCGGGACGTGGCCGAGATCCTGCGGCCGGAACTGAGTGTCGAACCGCCTGTCCGCTCCCATTTGGCCGTCAAAAACGATGTCTCAGCTTTCGCAATCATCTATAGCTGGCTTCGCGATGGACTGCCGGCGGATCCAACGGCGCTTTGGGCTACGCCTACGGAGAAATTGCTCACCACCGGTGCCACTGCAGTGGCACAGGGAATCGCGCCATCAAGCATCGGTGCGGACTCGCGCGATTTGCGAAATCGAATCGAGCAGATCAAGCTGGATAGCGTGCTCAAGGGCACGGCGCCAGGAACAACCGCCAGCCTCGGCGATTTGCTTGCCACGCTGCCAGAGCAACTCCCCGCGGATCAGCAACGCAGGGTTGCCGCCGCCATCGCCGATCTGCGTCCTGAAGACCCGGATCTCGTCAAACGAATCGCCGGCATTGAGGGCTTCGATGGCAATAGCGCTCCTGCGGTGGCGCGCACGTTGCGGATCGGCGCCCTGACGGGAGGCCACCTGCCCATGGCGCGAGCGCTCCAGTCGCGACTACAGGCCGAGGGGGAGAGCGAAGGAACTCTGCGCCCGCTGGCCTCGCTGGGTCCTGACGAGTGGCTCGATCTCGCCTATACCCACAGCGCGCCGGAAGGGATAACCCTCACCCCGGTCGCCTTCGCCGATGCTCTGTCGGCAGGTGTTGAGCGGCTGTACCCGCACGCGGCCCTCGCGGCCCACTTCAAGGATAAACGGCGGCTGGCACAGCACGCGGCCCTCGCGGAAGTTGGCACATTTCTACTTGGAGACCACCAGAACTTCGATATCGTGACCGCAAACCTGAATGCGATAAAAGGCCAGCCTGAGCAGCTTGTCGACGGCCTGCGTTCCTTGCAGCGCATGAATACGCTGGGGGCAAGTTGGGAGGAAACGGCGGCGTTGTTAGAAAACGATTTCTACGGGCCGGACCACATCCTGGCCGCGGGGCCGGCCCAGCTCGCTGCAAGCCTACAGGGGCGAATCTCCCCGGAACGTGCGGCCGAACTTTACATCCAGGCAGAAGAACTCCACAACACGACGTTCGCCGTATTCACCGCGGCGATGTCGCCGCTCAACGCCCCGCGGATCCTTCCGATGAACCAGGGCGGCTTTCCTCCGGGTCCCGACGACGGCCCGGGCCTGCCAGTTCTTCCTAAGCAGCCGACCGAGCTGGAGCTCCTAGCCCAACTGGTTGACAAAGTTCAGACGGATAGGCGCAACGAGTTGCTGAGTCCGGCTGGGTTTACGCTCCCGCACCGCGAGATCAAAGGCCACTTCCGCGGGGACCCCGAGGTTCGATGGGGAGATGGGACCGTCGTGGAACACCACCCGACGCTCCAGGCGCTGTTCGGCTCCCAGGATGCTTGTGCCTGTGGACACTGCAACTCGGTGCTAAGCCCCGCCGCCTACTTTGTCGATCTGCTGCAGTTCGTCAAAAATGCCGGGATGGCCCACATGTTGTTGGGAGACCCCGGCTTGAGTGACCCGGGACTGCGGCCGGATCTGCAAGACATTGAGCTTTCCTGCAACAACAGTAAAACCGAAGTTCCGTCTATCGATCTGGCGCTGGAGATTCTGGAAAACGCGGTTGTGTTTGCGCCCTCGGGACTCGTGGTAAATCTTCCGCTAGGGACGAAAGTGAATGACCAACTACCTCCGCCGGCCATCGAGGGAGAGAGGGTGCAAGTTACCGATAACGTTAGAGAGGTTTTGCAGACGACCGTACGAACTCTTCTCGTTCCCGACGAAGTGTGGGCGACATGGGATAAGGGAGGAACAGACTGGACCGTCGTGGCTGGCCATCGACGCTGGAAGCTGACCGCGCTGCCTGAAGTTGCACTGATGGTGAATACGGGAAGCGAGCTCAAGCCGGCGCCCGTGGACCTGAATACGGCAGAGGTCATCGATGCCCTGAATCGGAAGGATGTCCCCAACGGCGCTAAGGCCGCGTTTGCCAAACTGTTTGACCCGAACCTTCGACCCGATTATGAAGACTATTCTGTGACGATCACGCCACAGCCGGACGGAAAATCGTGGCTCGTGAAGTATCGCTTTGTAGTTCGAGTACGGATAGATGCCCCTGTCTTGTTCCTTGAAACTAGCACCGGAAGTATGTGGCGAATGAAGTATAAACCCAGTCTGGTGACCGTTCAGCAGGCGGAGGGCGAGCTAGCGAAGAACATCATTCCCGCGTTAGTGAAGACGCTCGTCGCGTTGCGATTTCCGGAGACAAGCAGGCTAAGCGTCAAAGCGGATGAATCCGGGGCTGCGGGCTCGTGGACGATCACATCGGACGAACGCAACCTCCTGCTGAGCCGCACACCCGCGAAGTTAACCATCACTTCCTTGGCGTACCAGAGTGGCGACCCCAGCGCTGATGCGACTGCCGAGCCGGAGAACCACAACCCCGCGGCGTATGCGCGGCTCAATCACGACGATGTCGTCTTCCCGTGGTCGTTGCCGTTGGATCTGCCCTTGGAAGAAGTACGGCTGTACCTCGAACGGGCGCGCTCTTCGCGCCGCCGTTTGATGGAGTTGACGGCGCCGGCCGGACAGCCGCTCGGAGACTCCATTGATTTCGCGCTTGAGGTGCTCCGTCTAAGCAGGGCCGAAGCCCGGCTGATCGCGGAGCAGCGCCAGGACCCCTACGAATGTTGGGGGGTATCTTCCGATCAAAAAAAGATTTGGGATGCGGCGGCAGCCGGCTACGTGGACGGGTCGGCTCTAGAGCTACTTCAGAATGTATCGATCTTGCTTCAGCAATCGCGACTCAGTTTTGAAGAGTTGCAGGCCGTGCTTGCAACCCGGTTTGTGCTGGGCGGTGTGGACCCGCTAAGAATCACGCCACTGTCCACATGCAAACCAAGCGAGATGAAAGTGGCCAGCCTCACGACTGGGCATCTTGATCGAATTCACCGCTTCGTGCGCCTTCAGCGGCGGCTAGGCTGGTCCGCTCTGGATTTGGATGCCGCGCTTCAGATCGCAGGCGGCGCTCTTGGCTACCCCACACTGCAAAAACTAGCCGGTCTGGTACAACTACATGAATTGCTGGGTCTGCCCGTAGCAAAGGTTGTCGCGTGGTGGAGCCGTCCGGAGGCCTTGGGCAATCAGCCAGAACTTGCGCGGGCGCTTGGCTTGACCATCAATGAGCTAAAACACGCAATTGCACTCTTCGAAATCTCCGACGCCTTTGCGAGTGGCGAAACGCTTGGGTTCTGCCAGCGTGTAAAGAAGTTTCAACGCGGCGGCATCGCGTTTCAAGACCTCCGTTATCTGCTCCAGCATGTCGAAGCTCCCGAAGCTGCTATTCACCTGGACGTCAAACAACTTAAAGGCCTTGCCTTGGCGGCGCTCGGCGCTGCGGGGTCGATCTCAGGCACCCCAGAGAAGCGCCCGCCCCTTGCTTCAACCGGCCGACTCGAGAACGATAAGATCGCGGATGCGACCCGCCGCGTCCGGGAAAACGCGGTGATCGCCAGTCTCGCCAGCGGCCTCGGTGCTGCGCCCGAGTTGGTGGAAGAGCTGTTGCGCATTCGGCTTCGGAATCCGGAGAATTCAAATGAATCGGCTATTACCGTATTTCTTGCTACACCCGGAGACTTCATAGACCTCCCAAGGCTAGTCGAAAAGCTCCAGACACATTCCGATCCGCTAACTGCCGACCTTTGGAGCCGGTTTTCAGACGCGCACAGAGCTGTACTGCTCCAGTCGGACCCGAAACCGCTGCTACACGAAACTACTCTAGTCGCTGCCCTCAACGCGGTACTGGGGGGTACTTCAATTTTCGATTCTGCGCGTTTTGGAAAAGTCGAATTGTCCGAGGAGACGCTCTCGCTGAACCCAAAACCTCCTATCCCCGAAGACCTGATTCGGCTCAACCGTTTGCTATTGGAGGACGCCTTCCCACTGGAGATCGAGAAGCGCCGACTGTCCAAGATGTCATTCGTTGCCGCCTTCGGGCCTCAGCCGGATAGTGCCGTGGTCACAACAGTGATTGTGCGTCTCTATAAAGCCGTGTTTCTCTGTAGTGCGCTGAAGCTCAGCCGCGCGGACCTGCGCCTTATCCGGAGCACGCCGAATGACGAAAATGGCTTCTCTGCGCTCGATTTCAATACGTTGCCACCTTCTACGAAGGACGATAAGCCAGCCGCCATCCATGACTTTGAGCAGCTTTTGACGGTGCCCTGGATACGGAGTCTGGCGTCGAACGCCGGCAGTCTGCTGAAAGAGTACGCCGCGCTCACCTTCGTCGGCCTTGGGGGCGCTGTTTGGAGTTCCAAGCGGGCGCATCAGGTGCTTGAAACAGGTCTCGCGCTTACGAAGGATCAGGTCGATGCAGCCGCGAAACGGCTCAGTATTACCACCGGCGATGAGTATCGCGATCCGATCAGGCTCTTCCGTCTCATCGGATTGCTGGCCGCGCTGAAACAACTCGGAGCAATCGCGACCGTTAAGCATGCAGCCGATCTGATAGCGCCTTCGCCCACCGGCGCCACCGCCTTGATCGCTCGCGCGTTGTTACGAGGCAGATACAGTGAATCGCAGTGGCGGGATCTGATCAAGCCCATTGCCGACAAGCTGCGAAAACGGCAGCGTGATGCCTTGGTGGACTACTTGATCGGCCGCGATGCGCGCCCTCGTGACGGTGATGCGAATCCCCAAATTTACACCGGCGAACGCTTGCGCGGTGCCAACGACCTTTATGAACGTTACCTGATCGACGTTCAAACCGGCCCCTGCCTGAAAACTACCCGGCTGCTACAGGCGACCGCCGCCGTGCAACTATTCATCCAACGGGTACTACTTAATCTGTATAAGGACAAGTCGCTTAGCGACGACAAGCGCAAGCTCTGGGATTGGATGCACTGCTATCGCGTCTGGGAGGCCAACCGGAAGGTGTTCCTTTTCCCGGAGAACTGGCTGCTGCCTGAACTGCGCGATGACAAGACCGCGATCTTTCGCCAAATGGAAAGCGTGCTGACCGAGCAGGAACCGTCGCCGGAGACAACCCGCGCCGCGTTGCTCACTTATCTGGAGGAGTTGGGCGACCTGGCGCAGATCAGCGTGATTGCGATGTACCAGGAACAAACCACGCTATACGTCGTCGGAAGGACGCCGAACCAGCCTTATCGCTACTTCTGGCGCTCGTGCGCGAATTTTGGCGGGCCGAAGATGTCGTGGAGCGGCTGGGAAGCGTTGGACCTGGATAACGCCAGTGACTTCATCATGCCGTTTGTGATGGACGGCGACCTGCACGTGGCGTGGCCAATCTTCCGCGAGACAGCCGTGGAAAAAGACCCGGAGACGCATGCCCTAGACCTGTTCTGGGATGTCCAGATCGCCTGGCAGCGGCGCACCGGCCAAGGCTGGACCAAGAGGAAAATGAGCCAAGCGGCTCTGTCGTCGGTCGAGCGACAGCTTGGAATTTCGGAATTGCGAAGTTTCGTCTTCAAGGTACGGAAACACTCGATTCCATTACCTATGGCACCGAACCTGAGTCAAGATAGAATCCTGATCGATTGCTATGCTGCAACGGATCCGAAGCGTCCACCAGGCTATGGATATGGTCAACCTGTTGAGAAACGTAAGGCTCCTACCCACACAGCCGCATTTGCGGGCCCCCAGAGGAACGTTTACCTTGCAGTGTCTGCTCAAGTTTGGGAGCGATACAAACTTAAACCCGAAAAAGACTACCCCGATCCCTTCTTCCGGCCGAGCATAACCCTTAGCGTGACGTTGCACTTTTTTGAAGCTTTCAACGACTTGGCCAAGACTGGGGGTATCGACAGATCAATACCCTTGATCCTGAATGGCGGCATCGGGTGGTTGCCTGGCTTGTCGGTCGGTAATGGGTATGATATGACGCTGACCATTACTGACAGCAAGGGGGTCGTTAAGGATGGGCTAACGCGAGGAAACAACAAGCCCGGCGAAAATTACACGATCTGGAGTTGGGATCCTGTGTTTGTGGTTGACATTGGCACGCTCCAGGACAAGGACAATCAGTATCTCCCCGATCGTGAGGTTGTGTTCGAACAGTCTTGCGGAAGTTTTGTGCTTCAAGCCCGCCATGATGTAACGACCTCCAAACAAATGGCTCCAGATAAGCTTGAGAAACCGCAAGATATGACCTACCTTGCAAATCGGTTCACCACGACAGGCGGGGGCAATAATATTTCGCTGATGGGGGATGGGAGTCTGCCGGTCAGACAAGACCTTTCCCCGCCTGTGCTGATAACGTCCCCAACAGGGGTCCGAACCGCGTCGTCCTTGGATAAGCCTGGCTGTTGGCACGTTCATGATTCGAACGGAGCTTGGTATGTTCGCAAAAGGGGCAACTACTGGAGTGTGTGGCCCGACGGTCAAGATTTTGCCGGGAAGTATCGCAGCTTAGCGGCCGCATCCACGTTTGCCCTCTTTGATCCGGCAGTGCAAGGAATGAGGCGAGATGGCCCGCAAACATTGTCCGCCCCGCCACCTTCGCCTCCGCCTCCGTATAACACTACGTCTCCGACGATCAGCTTTGTGCGCACCTCGCCCTACGCTAACTACAACTGGGAGCTGTTTCTGCACGCACCGTTGGCAATAGCCGATTACCTCGCCAGCCAGCAGCGCTTTGAAGAAGCGCGGCGATGGCTGCACGCCGTCTTCGATCCAACGACGGAAGAGAAACTCAATAGAGTCCCGCAGTTCTGGCGTTTCTTAGAGTTCAAGAATGCCGCCCAGCCCGACTCGATTGCACAGATGCTCACTTGGCTTGCCAACCCGGAAACAACCGACCCGAAGGTCAAGAATTTCGAGGAGGATTTCGCGGCCCGGATCAACGACTGGAAGCAGGACCCTTTTATGCCGCATCTGATCGCGCGGCTGCGCCCCAGCGCCTACCAATGGCACACCTTCTTTGCCTACCTTGATGTCTTGATAGGCTGGGGCGATCAACTGTTTCGGCGTGACACGCGAGAATCAGTGAACGATGCAACGATGCTTTATGTACTCGCCGCCAAGTTGCTTGGACCACGCCCGCGCACGATCCCTGCGCCGACGCCACCGCCGCCCCAAACCTATCGTTCGCTCAGGGCAAACAATATTGATGCGTTCGGAAACGCCTGGGTGCAATACGCCGACCTGCCCGGAACTAAAAAGCTGTGCAGCGGGACTGCTCAGCGTGCTGCTGCGAGCCAAGCCCAGGTAATGTCTGGGGTGGCTGGCGGCACGGCCATTGCTAAGCAACCAACGAGGACCCAGAGGCAGAATGCCACGTCGTTGACTTCGCTCGCCTTCTGTATTCCACAGAATGAAAAGGTGACTGAGTTCTACGCACGGGTCGAGGAGCGGTTGTTCAACGTCCGGAACTGCCGAAACATTGAAGGCGTGTTCCGCAACCTGCCACTGTATGAACCGCCTATCGATCCACTACTGCTTATCCGGGCAAGGGCCGCGGGGCTCGATCTTGACGACGTAACTGCCGAACTTTACGCGCCGTTGCCCAACTACCGCTTTAGCTTTACGCTTCAAAAGGCGTTGGAGTTTTGCGCCGAACTCAAGGCACTTGGCGGAGCGTTGCTTACGGCGCTTGAAAAGAAGGACGCTGAGGAATTGACGCTGCTACGCTCAGGCCACGAGATCGCCATGCTCAAGATGGTGCGCGAAACACGGAAGCAGCAGATTGCCGAAGGCGAGGCCAACATCGCCGCCTTGCAACAAAGCGAAGCGACGATCCTCGAGCGTTTCGGTCAGTATCAAAAACTGCTGGGCAAAACCAGCATCACCAAGGGCCAGGATGGGCTACCGGTCGTCGAGCAGTCGTCGTCGCTGGCAGTATCAACTGATCCGGTCGGAGGAACGAGTGGGCTGGGGCTCAGCCGAATGGACGTCGCGCAACTCAATTGGATGGCAACGGCCAATAGTTATACGCAGGCAGCGAATTCAGTACATCTCGTGACGGCTATCCTCTCGATGTTTCCTGACGTGTGGGTAGGAGCCATTACCGCCGGACAGACTTTTGGTGGGGCTAATTTGGGAGGCGCCGCAAATGCAGCTGCTAAAGCCATTGAGATGGGCACCGTCAACGCGAACTATCTCGCCAATTTAGCGGGCACCTTTGCCGGCTACGAACGCCGCCAGGACGAATGGGTGCATCAGAGCAAGCTGGCGCTCGCCGAACTGAAGCAGATTCAGAAGCAGATCATCGCCGCCCAGATCCGCAAGGACATCGCCGAACGCGAGCTCACCAATCACGATAAGCAGATTGAGAACGCTCAAGAGGTCGAAGCTTTCATGCGCGGCAAGTTCACCAACCAACAACTCTACCGCTGGATGTCGTCGCAAATCGCTCAGGTCTACTTCCGCACCTACCAACTGGCGCTAGACCAGGCCAAGCGCGCCGAGCGCACCTACCAGCACGAGTTGGGTTTAGACACCGCCACTACTCCCTTCGTCAAAGGCACTCACTGGGAGAGCCTGAAGCGCGGCCTGCTCGCCGGAGAGCATCTTCACCACGACCTCAAGCGGATGGAGAGCGCCTACCTGGAGCGTAACGTTCGCGAGTTTGAGATCACAAAGCACATCTCGTTGCTTCAGTTGAACCCTGGCGCGCTGATCGCACTGAAACTGAAAGAGACCAACAAGTGCGAGTTCGACCTGCCTGAGGCTCTGTTCGACCTCGACTATCCGGGCCACTACATGCGCCGCATCAAGATGGTGAGCTTGTCCATTCCCTGTGTGGTGGGGCCGTACGCCAGTGTCAGCGCTACTCTGAAGTTGACGAAGAGTGAGACTCGCGTCAAGCCGACAGAAGGTACCTACGAGCGCGAGCCAAAAGACGACCTTCGTTTCGTGACAACCGCAGCTACTATCACGGCTATCGTAACGAGCAGTGCACAACAGGACAGCGGCATGTTCGAGCCGAATATGCGCGACGAGCGCTATCTGCCATTCGAAGGTGCTGGCGCCATCAGTTCTTGGAATCTCTCGCTGCCGGAAGAATTCCGCCCGTTTGACTACGAAACCATCTCGGACGTTGTGCTTCATGTCCGCTACACCGCCCGCGATGGCGGCGAGGGTCTAAAAACGGTATGCCGGGAAAGCCTGAAGGACGCGCTTAGTGAGATTAAATTGGTGATCAAGGATGTCAAGGATCCCCTGGGCCTTGCTCGCCTCTTCAGCCTCCGGCACGAGTTTTCCACCGAGTGGCATCGTTTTCTGAACCCGCCAGCCGGAGATCAAAAACTCACCATGACCGTCGGGATTGAGCGATTTCCGTTTCTCTTCAGAGACAGTTCCATCGCCATCACTGCCATCAACTTATTCGTAAAGATGGAGCCGGAGTTCGACGCGTCAAAGCTAAGGCTGTCTTTGAACGTAGGCGCCGCTGCCTCGACTAATTTAACGTTTTCTGGGACTGGGTTCTTGATTCCCAAGGAGACGCTACCTGCGGGTCCTTTAAACAAGCCTTGGACGATCACAGCGTGGATCGAGGGAGACGTCGTATCTGGTGGTGTCCCGCGGCAGCGTCTGGATTCAAGCGCAATCTATGACATCCTGCTCGTTTGTCGCTACACCCTCCCGGAATGAACGGAACGCCCCGCCTTACTAACACTAACCAATCTTGAAGCTGCCAAGTCCAAAGTCACATCCGCGCCATTCCGCGAGAGTTATTCGCGGTCGAACGGATGCATCTGAAACCGCTGCCTGCCTGGATTCCCGAGGTGTATCGCCTGCATCCGCGCACCGTGGACGTGGAAGGCTATGTATCGGTGAACTCGGTTCGCTACTCGGTTCCCGTCGCCTGGATCGGACGCCGCGTGGAGGCGCGCGAGACGCGCGACCAGATCGTGATCGAACTCGACGCGCGCCACATCGTTATTCATGTCCGCGTGGTGACGCCGTTGGAGCGGCGCGTCACGCTCGCCGACATCGTCCGCCGCGCGGAGAAGGCATCAAGCGAAGCGATCCGCACCCGGAGGAACTGGCGATGAGGGGTATCCGCTTGACTCAGGTAGCCCCTGCCCGTAGTGGTTTTCGCTTTTTCTCCATCCTTTCGACTGGATGAACGATTTGGTCATATGTGGTAGGTCCGATTCCCACGGATTGCTGAACTAGCCGGTAGAAGAGCTTGCCGCGGCTCTTTGAGTGGCGCCGGTTAAACCGGAACGTGAACTCGTCCAAGTAATAGTCCAGGTGCTTGCGGCTTATCGCGCCCTGGTGTGTTCCTGTGATCCATCGCTTGAGGAGCGAGATCACCCGATGCACCCTCGGAAGCAACGTCGATGCCGTGGTACCGCTCCGTTTGATGTTGCTTACTTCATGCGTGTAGAGTGCAGCAGCAAGCCGGGGGTCAAGCCACCTTCCGCTCTGGCCCTGACGGTTGAGCAACCGGGCGGAACTTCGGGTACCAGCGCCGAAACACATCGTCCAGTTCGTTGTTGAGAACCTTCGTCCGCGTCTGCAGTAACAGGTGCGCACCTCTCAGCGTCCAGCCCATCTGCTGTTTCTTGACAAACCGACGGCTCACCACCTGGTTGATGGTCGATTCCACAAACGCCGTGCTGATCCTTTCTCCCTGCCGGTACAGCTCCCCATAGTTGGGGATCGATCCCCGGTTGTTCCTTATGTAGGTCCGCAATTCTGAAATCCCCGCTGCTAACTTCTCCGCAGCAGCCGAGCATCTGCTGATCAGGTCCAAGTCCATGAAGAGGCTGTCGATGCGATCCAGTGCTTCGTCCACGTTGCCGTGCCACAGCAGGTGCTTGATGCTCTCGATCTGTTTCGATGCCGCCGCGCCCTCGTCCGGGCGCTCCGCCTGCAACGCCTTGGTCTGTTGACGCAGCACGGTCAGCCGCATAGTGATGTGAAACCAATCAATGATGTGCTCGCCGGTGGGGTGCAGATACTCCTGCACCTGCCGCACGTCCTCACCGCCGTCGGACATGAAGACCACCTGCTGGTTCTCCTGCATCCCTTGTGACCTCATCACTTCCCAGATCCGTTGCCGCGGCTTCTGGTCATAAGTCTGCACGAAGCCGAAGCATTTCGTCGGCGGAACCAGATCTTCTTCCGCCCTCCGGAAGGCAACCACGCTTCTTCCTGCGATCACCTCGAAATGACCTTGCTTGTGAGCCGCCCGCACGTAGCCGCCGTCAATGCCTACTGTCATCGGACCGTCCGGCAAGGGAAGTTCAGCGATTGCATCCAGCGGCGAGAAGCTACGGGGTTGCCGTTCCTCTCCCAACTCCTTCTCCATACGTTCGGCCACGGCTTGGAGGTGCTCCCGGACGGTTTCATGATTGGTGGTCTCTCCCACCGGCAGCACCTCTTTCATCAAGTCCGCCACCTTCTCAAATGGGATCAGCGAGGCCCACTTCGTCTCCAAGTACAGCAGCTCTGGACTGGTGCACGCCCCCTGTAGCCAAGCCGTGGCCGGACGGAATGTCCGCGCCCCTTCGGTTTGGCAGGGGCAACGCTCCCACCTCGGGTTCGACACCTCGATCGGTCCAAACACCGTTTTCACGGTATGCTTGCCAGCCTCTTTACTGTGATAGCGCTCCGCACAGGTTGGACACACACGCTTGCGCTTCAGATCTTCGGTGACTTGTTGGGCAGCCATGAAGTTCTGCACCCCGTGCAGCATCGCCTTGCCTTCCTCCAGGCTCATCCCCAACGTTTCCAGAGCCAACTCCGACCTCTCCATTTCGACGACACTACACCGCTGTTCGCTGCCGTCGTTGAGCCACACGACTTCCACCCGGAATGTCATACGCGCCGCCACCTGGTCAGGTCCTCGTGCCGCGCCAGGCGTTGGGTGGCTTCTTCCAAGCTGAAGCGCTCCGGCTCCAGTGGGCCGTACTCCTGCAGCCGACGGTCGATGCTTTGGAAGCCTTCCTGGAGGATCTGGCGATAGGAGCGCCACGTCTCAGGCGGCGCTTCGGGATCGGAGGCGCGTCGCGTTAACCAGGGCAAAGAAAGCGGCTGCGATGCTACGATTTTGATCAGGCTGAACATCCGCCTGACACTGGACGCCCTCTTTAGCTCATAGAATCAGTGCATTCGGCTAGCGATGACCTAAGTAGAAGTCGTTATATTTCAATAGCTTACTTCGCTAGATCTCTGTTTTGGAGCACTGATTTGGCTCAAAGCGGATGGATTCGCCCTGAAATGCACCAAACTACGGGAGACCGTACCGCGTGCCGCTGCGGACCCCCGCCGAAATGAGTTTTCCGGCTTTCACAAGATGTTCAATCGCGCGACGGATGCGGGATCGGGGAATTTCAGACCCAATTCGCCGGTGGATCTCGCCAATTTTTGATTCGGGGTACCTCCCGACATCCTCAACAATCAACGCTATGAGTCGATGTGTGTCTCGATTCGTTTGAGTGTCGTATCCCCAACGAAATTCAGATCGTGCAAAAGGCGCGGGTCGATAAAATAGCGAGTGGATTTTGTTCGTCCGGCGGATTGCACCAAGCCCCACTGCAAGAGCCGCTTGATCCACGGCTGGAGCAGGTCAACCGTCGTCAATTCCAACAATTCGGTGAGCTCGCGAGCGGTTAGCACATCATGCTGAGCGAGTAAACCTAAGGCGATCCGTTCACGCTGGGTCAGCTGGTACGTCTCGTCGACCTTTGAGATAAAGTCGATGACGGCAGGCTTTAGAATACGACGTCGAACACTAATCTGGACTCGATCATTGCCCTCAATTAACTCAGGCGCTGGACGCCCCTGAGAAAGCAGCACTTCAAAAATCTTGTCGAAACCGCTACCTTCCCGCTCCATCAGCCGGAGGTCATGAAACAGGCGGGCAAGCTGATCGTTTCGACGAACGCTGGCGTGGAGTATATTTTGCGGCGTCACGCCCATCGGCAATAGTCCTGGGTTTACGACCTCCAGTCGATCGGGATGCATGTTCAGAAAGATGTCCCCTCGCTGGGTATAGGGCCGGTGCACGATGGCGTTGACCATAAGGCCGAAGGCCATGTCGATGCCTGGATCGCCGCCGCCGGCATCGCCGAAGAGCGCAAACTGCCGCTGTTCTGTACATTTGGCCGCCACGGGGAAGTGACAGTCCGCTCGCTGCATGAAGCCGACGTCCTCCGAATGGTGAAGGTCCGTGGAAAAGCCATCGGTCTGCCGGAGTCGACTTGCTGCCACACCTTCCGGGCAACCGGTATAACGGCGTACCTGGAAAACGGCGGGACGATCGAGAAAGCGCAAGCCATCGCCGCCCACGCCTCCCCGCGAACCACCAAGCTCTACGACCGGACCTCCGATGTGCTCACGCTGGAAGAGATAGAGAAGATCGGGATTTGATCGAACGCGAGAAATGATATCGGTTCGTGATATCATTAGGCAGTGAGTAGACACCAGCACGTGCTGGAAGCGATCTTCGAGAAGCGAGCCAACATCGTATGGGCGGATATTGAAGCCATGCTCTTGTACTACGGGGCGGAAATTTCGGAAGGCCGGGGATCGCGTGTTCGCATCGTGCTCAACGGCGTGCGTGCTGTTTTCCATCGACCGCATCCTCAGAAAGAGACTGACCGCGGAGCCGTCGCTTCCATGCAAAGATTTCTCGTCGAAGCGGGCATCGGAGGAGAGGGGAGATCATGACCTACAAGCGATATCAAGCAATAGTAGAGTTGGATGAAGAAGCCGATTTGTTCCATGGGGAAGTGATTAACACACGAGACGTGATCACCTTTCAAGGTTCTTCCGTAGAGCAGTTGAAACAGGCCTTTGAGGATTCAGTAGATGACTACCTAGAGTTGTGTGCCTCTCGCGGGGAAGACCCGGAGAAGCCGTTCTCTGGGAGAGTTTTGGTGCGTGTGCCGCCCGAAGTGCATCGGCAAATCATGTCGGAGGCCCGGCGGCAGGGCAAAAGCTTGAATGCCTATATCCTGGAGAAGCTGAAGCCGGGGCCAGAACTTCAAGTAACCACGTGAATTGGACCACACGCGGCTCATTTAGGAGAGCAGCACAAAGTCGGGGGTCAACGAAGAAATCGCCTTTGGAATCAACAGCGACCTTCAGTCGCCAAACCAGTGTGATCGCCAAAAACTCCAATGTTTCGATTGGGAAAAAGCGCGAATAAGATGAGTCATCTCCCTTGGAATAATGCGCATGCGATACTCACCCCCGACTTTGTGCTGCTCTCCTACCTCTTCTCTGCCCTACCATTGTTGCCCCGCCTCGGCCCATTCCTTTTTCCGGAAGATTTGTCCGATCAGCTTCTTCACATTCGCGCTCTGCTTGAGTTTGAACACGTACCCAAGCCCTCGCTCCTCGGCTCCAACCATGGCTTTCTCCGTTCCCCAATGGCTGTCCCCGCGCAAAAATACGGGCCGGCTCCGCTCCGGGAGTCCGTCCAGAAACGCCCACAGTTCCGGTTGCGCAAATGACGGCGCCGTCTGATTGCCCGCTTGCACCTCCATGTCCAACACCATCCTGATATTCGCCACGAAGTAACTGTGATAAGCGTGTGACGGACGGCCTTGCTTATTGGGGGGGGCTGTATCCCACCTTGGCGTCTTGCTGGTGTCCGTACAACGGCTTCACCGTGGTGTCCACATCTAACACCCACGGCTCGGCCAGCAGCGGCTCGTAGCTGGCCTTCAAATGTCTTTTCAGCCACTCTCCGCTGGCGGCCTCGTCCATTGCCTTCATGCCCCGCCGCACCGAGTCCTCGCTTGCCACCTCCGTCATTCCCAGCAACCCCGGCCAGCAACCCCGGCCAGCAACCCCGGCCAGCAACCACGGTCAGCAACCACGGTCAGCAACCACGGATTGATGCCGTCGCCACGGATCGCGTTGATGTGGGCATATCGCCAATGACCGGACAACACCGATAGCAGCAGAGTTCCCAGTACATCCCGCTTCTCCGGCGCGTTGCCACCTGAGCTATGCACAGCAATGAGCCCGCCTTTGCGGGGAGATCGCGATGAACCATTTGGGGACCCCGAGAACCTGTCTCTTATACGCATCTCCGAGCCCACGAGACT
>ENA-ORBV01005054-ORBV01005054.1-microbial-mat-metagenome-genome-assembly--contig:-NODE-5054-length-24626-cov-5.887002_pt1 | contig 24626 bp, 23 predicted proteins | sample MGYA00237777_ERZ505514 | MGnify/ENA primary metagenome ERZ505514 (study PRJEB26160, sample SAMN06269048) | microbial mat metagenome | isolation source: Oligotrophic lake microbial mat | place... | reverse complement strand
CTGGATATCAACACTGTACCCCACTTAGGGATAGAGTTAATCACTGCTTGTAGACCCTCACTGGATCCACTCAACGTCTCTTGCACTGTACCCTTAAGGTTAGGGGTAGTAGTCAGTGATAGCAGTAGTAGTAGTAGTGGTTCACTACTAGTAGCACTGTACACTTGGATCGTATCTTGTAGTACGGATCAAGTGCGCTTCTTTTTGATGCTTCGCTTCAGGGCAAATGTGCTTTTTTCGATACTGGTGATGGGCCCTTCTTTTTGATGAGCGACCCTTCTTTTTGATACCGGGTTCTTATCTTTTGGGGAAGCTGTGCTACTTGCGACAGACTTCTTCTTCCGTGTTCTTTTCTTCACCGGTCGACTGTGCTACTTGCGACAGCCTTCTTTTGTTCTCCGGTCTATAGGGATAGAGCTAGTATCAACAGTCAATTGGAAAATCAACAATGGTGATATACTCTGCTCTTCTTCGCGTATCGCGCTCAGTGCTACTAGCAACTGATTCTCGGATTCCGACTGCTTCGGCCGTTAGGTACTACACAGTAATACAGTCTTTACTTTGACTGCTGTGTTTCCCTCTATCTTGTCAGCGATCTTGCTGTGCCTCTTGTTGAGGATGTGTAGTGGAGGATCAAAAATTGATACTCGACACTCTTGATCTTCGCGATCTCGTTAATCAACTGTACGACGCTTCGATTCGTACCTCTCTGTTGATGAGCACTCGATGCTCTCTTACTCAGTTTGTTCTTATGCAATGGAGCTCCGGTGCAATCGATCACCGGCTCCAATGCTTTGTTGTTATTATTCTTCTGTTAAACTTTCTCTTGCTATCGATTGTGAGCCTTTCGCGTCTCGCGTCGACTAGTAGTATCGATAGGATTAATTCAATATAATGTTGGTAAAGCATCTAACACTAAATGTTATATTGAATTAATGAGCAGTAGCTCTTGCTTTGGTCTAGCTAGGTTGCTTTGCAGTGAAGCATTTGACTTCACTCAACACCACTAGATGCATTGGTCCTGGTACTCTTTGTACACAGGGGCTTACCCGGTCGCTCACTTGCTCCGTGATATTTCGTCTCGTCCAACACCACAATGAAGTGCTTCCGAAACAAGGCCCTAATGAAGTGGCACTTATATGGGAAAAGAAGCTTCTTCCTTTGCTTCAAGGCACTGCGCGTCAACCTGCCATCTTTTCAATAAAACCTCATGTTACGGTCGACAACTTTTTCAGTGGTGACGAGATGGTAGAGTTTGCGGCTGACAATGGCTTCGGATTAATTGTAACTTGTCGTCGTGATCGGTTGCCAAGAGGTGTTCCTGGCAAATACTTTCATAAAGAGAAGACGAGTGTCAATGAACGATCCAGAGCTGCCCGATACGAGAAGCCTATTGTTGCCGTAAAGAAGCGCGGTCAGAGTGTTGTGGCCCATGTTTCTTTTCAGTCCACATCTTCCTGCAACTTCAGTTGCGTTAATTCTCTCAACTCGTGCTCCCTGTATGCCCAAACAAAAGAGAAGGGTCGTGGAGCAGCTAGACGACAGTGGGCCATTGAGATGAATGAGGCGTGACAACTGTACCTCAAGACACATGGGGTCATTGACAGAATGGATCACCTCATAAGGAATTGTCACATGGGATACCGAACGTGGAAGTATTGGCATGCCGGAATGTACCATGCCAAAGCAATGGCAGTCGTCATTGCTTTTGATATTTACAAGGAATGCTGCACAGGCAGTGTGAGTAGAGATTTTGAAGCAACACAGGTCGACTTCTTCACGTTCCGAGAGAAACTTAGCAAGCAAATGCTTACATGTGACCCACGAGAAAGAAAGTATTATGGTGATGAAAAATTCCGTGTAAGCACTCAACAGCCAAAAAAGATACGCACTACGAAGACATCAGGGGAGGCTTCTTCAACGTCCTCAGGCACCGTGTCGTCGATGACGAGCACCGGAGTCTCCAAAGTGACACTTCAGGAGGAGGAGGAGGGCAGAATCTGTGGGTTCCTGGATGAAATTCTGTTGCACGAGAGTTCGATGGAGCCATTGCAGAAAAAGACCCATCTCATGTGCCAGTGTTGTGGCAAACAAGCTTTTCACAGGTGCACCCGTTGCCCTGGCAAGCCCGTCCTTCATCTGCACCTACCCAAGGACCGCAAGAACTCGTGCTTCCTTCACTGTCACAACACATCCTCACTCGGAAAGTGGAAGTGTGATTGGCGAATGACAGGAACAAAAAGAAAAGATTGGGAGTACCCAAACAAAGGAAGCCTAGACATGAGTAGGAAAGAGGTGAGGCAACTGCATGAAAGACTTGTTGGGGCTACTGCAAGCAGTGCTGACAGACGACAGCACCACAATGATCCACAAGTGGACAGCACTTGGAACGACCAATGCCTCTAGGCTAGCTAGCTACGAGCAGTGCGATGAGATAAGCACATGTAGTTGAACGAACAGTTTTAAAATCCTAAAATGTGAGCCACAGCTTCTGTTTTGACCCTTGGTTGCAGTGACGTCACACGCAGGCTAGCAGTGCAATTTTGTGCGCAGCATCGGCTGTGGGGTCCAAAATGGCCGACAGAGATGCTGTCGATCCATTTGCCATGACTAAACGCTATAACTGCTAGCTAGCTACTCCCTCCGATCAGTTTTTAACGCATCAAGTCGCATGCAGGTCACAATTTTGTACAGCATTGGCGACAGCACGATTTTTACTTGCTCAAATAGATTTTTAAATGCATTAACACTTGAATGTTATGCAAATTAGCAACGGACATTCAGGAACTCGACTGCACACAATGACAGTGGTAACTTTAGTTGCCAGATTCGAAATCAGCATGTTTGAAAACCTGAAAACCCACACTTCTGCTACTTCTCGACTGTGACAGCTTGCAAAAGAGGCTAATGAAGTTTTAGCCATAGCAATTTCAGCACAAATGAGCTAGTTTTGTTACAATAGCTCGATCAGAGCTAACACATGTTATGCATCCTTGTGTAACGCTAAACGAGATCTGTTAATCGATGCACATAAAAGAAGTAGCTACCTAGTTATCGACAGTAGTTTTGTTTAATTAGATTCTTTGTTGCGTTAAAAACTGATGGGAGGGAGTAGCTAGCAACTCGTAAGTGCTGTTACCTCACTGGGCAGCAGTGCGTAGAGCTGGCACATTTTCTACGCGGCAGGAGGCTCCTGCAACTAGTGCTATAGAAATAAGAGCACGATTTTGTATGTTGCAACAAGCATCCGGCTAATGGCGTGAAACCGGATTTTTGTGTGCTGGGTGCTAAACACTCTGCAGTGCTGCTGTCCCGGAGGGGGGTTGACAGTTTCCGGGAGCATGATCTCTTACACATGTGTAGATGTGGTTCGAATCGTCCTTAGTTACTTTGAATCTGTGGGAGGCTCGGAGTAGATTTGACGGAACACGTGTAGGATGCGGTAGGATTTGTACTGCCCAGAGCGAAAATGCCCGAGAAAATAAGCTGGTAAAGAATCCCACATGTGACCCGTCGTGTAGAAACTCTACTAGTTGCACCCGTTTGTACTTAGTGCCTTGTAGAAAATGTACCATGACTCTACGTACCACTACCAACTGTGAGGTAACTTACATAACAGATCCCTCGTTAGGGATGCACCTCGAAATTAAGCCGGTAACTCGTCCCGGGCCCCGGAGGGGGCCTCCGGGACTCGTTACCAGCTTAATTTCTCGTTGCACCCAAACTCCGGGACTGTTATTGAACACTGTTCTGCCTTCCATCGATAGTTAACGTCCATCACAACTCCGCTATCAATCAATGCATATATGCTGTGGTGAAGAACTCACAACCGTCACATTTAAAAATTTGTTTTCTATCTCCTTTATTTTACACAGAGCTAAATTACTTGTTGCAGACCATGAGCGACTACTGCTACGACTACGACTACGAGAGCGACTACGACGACTACTACGATGACATAAACGGGCAGCACAATTGGACAACGGATTGGATCGATTACAGCGAGATGGCCCGGGACAGTTCGAAAACCTCTGGTGTGGGAATCGTCTTTTTCGTAGTTCTGTTGCTTTGTTTTGGCGTCCAACTTGGTTTTGGCCTCCAATTTGTTTGGCAGTGGGCAAAGAAGGAGCCATCCAATGACGACGTCCAAGCCAAGAAGGAGCCATCTAATGACGACGTCCGAGCCAAACGAATTCAAGCGACCCGACAGGAACACCTCGGAGTGCAAGCTGCGAAAACGACGACGGTGTAAGCCGTTGACACGAAGACTATCTCTGTGGAAACCGTTGACACGAAGGCGATCTCTGGTAACAGAGGAACGAACAAAGAAAAGATAGCTGATACACCCAAGCGCAGAAGCCACGGCAAAACCAAAAAACACCTCGGAGTGCAAGCTGCAAAAACGAAAACTGTCGAAGCCGTTGACACGAAGACGATCTCTGGTAACGGAGGACCGAACAAAGAAAAGATGGAAACCGATACACCCAAGCCCAGAAGCAAGCGCAAATCCAAGATTGTCTTACCATAACAACCCGATTCCTTCCCAAAGTGGCGATGGAAGAGCCTCCCCAGATGATCTGTCAACAAGTCAGTCACTGTCTGGCCGAAGCTGTGGCGGACGCTGGACTCACCACTTTCCGGCACATGCCCCACTTGCCCGGAGCAGAAAAGGCCAAAGCTTTGTTGAAGCGTATCGCCGAAGAGTTTCTTCTTATTATCCGCAACCGCGGGTACGATATTCTGTCCGTCACGGAATAGTGTTGCTGTGGAGATGCCATTGACCTCGCATTGGGAGGCCACACTAGGCGCGTTGGCGACTACCAGAAGATCCAAGGACACGAGCAGAGCGATTGCCTTGGTTACAATCGAACCATGTACGTCCACAGAGGTGGTCGTCGAGTTGGATCCAAACACTCGATCCATCTTCGTTTGCGACATCCAGAGGATCATTCCTTGCTACTTAGTTACCACGAGGTGGCTTCTACCATGGCACATGAAATGACACATTGTGTTCACCAAAACCACAAACCTGAGTTCTACAAGTTGATGGCGGAGATTGAAGCAGAGCATGCTGAATTTGTACGCACCGGAAAGCTCAACAGCACTGCCGAAAGTGATGGTGCATTGAGTGGCTTCAATATCTATAGAGTTTCCACTTCTCGATCTATTGCGTAAGAGCTCTTGTGTAAAGCCCTGGCCAGCTGCATAGTGATACGTAGCGCTAGTCTAGCTGTCTAGCGACTGTTGTGGCAGTGCTTTTGCCCACCCCAAAGTGTTTTTCTCCAGCTCCAGGTGTTTTTTTTTCCAGCTCCAGCGTCACTGTTTTTGTGTGTCGAAAACAAATAATAAACACGTATCATTTATTTCCATTTTCAGCGTTGATTTCGATGGTTACTTTCCAAAGCACTACGTACTCCTAGCTAGTAGTAGTAGTGGTAGTAGTAGCTAGTCGGCTCGAAGACAGAGACAGGCCGGGCCATTGCTTCTATGAATCGAATCTCACGGCTAGTAGCTCGAACCTTAAAAGCATGAAAACATTTTTCTGCTTGTTTCGGTAAGAGGAAACCTAATAGCTAGTTTGTGTCCATGTGGGTAGCTACTTCTATACTAGGTCGTTGAGATGTCAGCTGAATTGAAACCCCAACAACCATGAGTGTGCTAGGAGCTGCAGCTACCAAGACTGACAGCTTGTCGACGGCCGCCAACAGAACTTTTTGGTAGAATCCAAAGATACCGAACTAGAATGCAACAAAATGATCCAGCTACGAGGTCAGCAGCATCCAGCAAACGCAGGCCGACCACCGCCGCAATGAACGCCGTCATTGTGATCCACCAGCGACGGCGGTCAGCATCCAGCAACAAAGCTCGTCCCTACTTAGCATCCATCGGTGGAGGATCTATACAAAACGCTGCACAGAACGAATGCATGTACCGGTACGTCCATTGCTGGTGGGTGACGATATTGGCAATAGAGGCCGTCAGACAACTTGGAAAATACTTCGTCGATCGAGGCCCACATGGCTTCCAGCAAATGGTGCTGACGGATCCATTTGATTCCATGTACTCATCGGCGGCGTTAGCCCAGGCCCACATTCTTCCACCATGGCCACATGGCTTCCAGCAGGCCATGCAACATTGCTCACATGGTTTCCAGCAAAAGGTGCTTGCCTGCGGATCTATGTCATGTCTTTTGCTGGATGAACTATTCGCATTGTGAGGAGAACACATGACGAATTCATGACTTGCGAGAGCTCCAAACATGGCGTCGCTCAGTCCAGACCCACCTGATTTTGTTATTTAGTCGCTGAGGAGATATCCGTCTATCAGTCCCGCACGGCCCGCCGGGTGTTGACATTTTCATTGTTATGGAGAAACACACGATCCCCTTAAAGTCGATAGCCTCGTTCGTGGTGTTGTTAGTGCTAGGCTTTTGTCCAATGAAACCGGGAGGAGGCAACTTGGCATTCCACCTTTATGACTAAGAGATGAAACAAGTCTCATTTTGTGGTAGTGCAATGATCGCGGATGACGAAAGACGCAAACGATTCGCATTTGTTGTGTTGCAGGAAGCCACGGTGTTCTACTAGTACCGAAGGAAGCCACGACGTCGATGGAAACATCTAGCTAGTAGCTAGTGTCATAGAAAGCTTGTTCGGTTACACACCTATCGTTAGCTGATGTGGCGAGAGAAGGACAGGTCGATCTCTCGGGATACACAGAACAAAAGATTCAAATATTAACTACAATAGCAAGCTTAGTGTAATGCTGGTTCCTGCTGCGACATGCCGGTACTGTACCGGCGATACAATTGCCAGAGTACAGTAGCAATACGTCACGATGCTGGCGTCACGATCCGGTATGTTTACTATAGCGAGTTTAGTACGATGGTTGAATGCCAGCACAATCGTACATACCTGGATACAAAATTTTCAGTCACAGACAGGCTGCTTTCGTCACGGCCTCGTCACATGAAAAGATCGAACAAAGAGCTTTGGATTTTTTTTTGAGGTTTTGATCCTCTCTTTCCATGCTCACAATTTTCGATCTCGATCTCGAGCAATCACACAAACAAAACAACAACAGTTGCCTTTCTTTGCCTCTTTCAAACTTTTATTATTTATTTTCAACCATGAAGTTCTCTGCCTTTGCCCTTGCCTTTGTTGTCTCCACTTTTGCTTTCTCCAGTTGCGAAGCTGCTGAAGGTTCGTATGTGTACGACCCCGCCGGAAAGCTCGAGGACGGTGTGTTCTCTCCTGGTCCTGGTGGGTGGCCCGGAGCGTGTAACGATGGCTCTACCGAGCAGTCGCCCGTTGCTATCGTCGACAGCCAATGGCCAGCCAATAAGGATATCAGCATCAGTGATTACACGTTCAACGTAAGTGGAAGTTGGAGGCGTCTATAATTCGTCCCTCCGACCGTGGGCATGCATAGCTGAACGATTGTTGTCGTTATTACCCCCTGTACAGCCCGGTAACTGCAAGTACAGTGACCTCAAGTACGGCGTTGAGAACAATGGTGTCAAGGTTACTTACCCCGACGCCTCGGTGTGCGAAGCCCCCTCAGTCAAACTCCCCCAGGACCCAAATCTCGTCAACATCGGCTTGGGACTCAACCCTGGCCTCAGCTTTGGAAGTGCCGTCTACGGTAAGGAGGCTGGAAAGACCTACAAGGCTGCCCAATTCCACATCCACTCCAGCTCTGAACACACCATCGATGGGCAGTTTTTCGAAGCCGAGTTGCACATTGTCCACTTGCAAGAATCCATGACGGGAGTCACTCTTATTGACGACCTCCTGGTTGGTACTGGCCTTGATGGAAGCCGGGGCGCCTCTGTTGTTGGTTTCATGATCAAGAGCGATGCCACCGCTACCAACGCTATGTTTGAAAATCTCTTGTACGGATTCGAAACCGCTGGTTGCGGAGTGCTCAGCGGAAATGTCAACGGTGCCTCTGCCGATGCTTTCAACCCCTACAACTTCTTGGCCTCTGATACCTGCATCTACAACTACGATGGAGGTTTGACCACTCCCACTTGCGACGAGATTGTCGAATGGAACCTAGCTTCAAAGCCCATTAGCGTCACCCCCAATCAGATGAGCCGCCTGTTGGCCCTCATCAACGGCTGCCCTCAGTCCATCGCCTTCAATGGATCTACCAGCCGTCCTACCCAGCCCCTGAATGGTCGCAAGATCAACAAGATCTGCGCTCATCGTCGCCGCAACCTCCGCACTGCTGAGAACTAAGATGCCCCCATGAAGAGCTAGAACAGAGAAAGAGCAAGAAAACCCAGGATTTTTAGGAAATTAGAAATTAAGAGAAACAAGAAAGATACATTTAGGAAATTAGAAAAGCTAAGAGCTAATAAGAAAGAGTTAAAGATTTACGTGTGTTCTACCTTCATATTATATCCTGGTTCTTCAACTAGTATTCGATTACTAGCTTGTACTCCACTCCACAAATCCATCGTTATCATATGCGATAGCTACAGAAATGAACACTTTTTGAAGGGGATGATTGTAGCGCAGTTAGCTTCTAGCTAGTGAGGGAACTCTGGAGCTTCAGCTAGCTAGCTACTACCACCTGACAAAGGCGTAACTCCGTTGCCACGGTACGGTACTGTACAATAGTCTTGTTGTGCAAGTAAGCAGGAGACCAGTCGTGCTTGTGATTTCAAATTCAAATTCAAAATCGCGATGCTCATCGCCAAACAACGTGCCGACGGACGATGGCACGCTTTTATTTTCATCGCTTCGATTTCTTTATTACACCCATCATCTAGTTAGAATATCCAGGTAGCTACTATACTGGAGCTACTAGTACTAGAGATCAGTAACACACCCAGCTCGCAGCTCGCAGGTACTACTATTAGTTGCTAGTAGCTCGAATCATAAGATCAAACTAGCAGCTAGCTTGGGAGCTAGGTAGTGAACGAATAGGGTAATAGAAGGAGAGGCATTCATTGGTTGGACGAATGGATCGATCGGAATCATGCAACAACGACAATGGAACGATAATATTGGTGGGGTTTTGTCGTATGCCATGATTTTGGCAGCCGTGGTGGGGGTGCTGGAATGCCTTCAGTTGTATAACCTGATGAGGATGGAGCATCCAGATGCATTTTACATCGACGGCATGATTATCGATCCTATCAGTAGGAGGTCGTCTTTAACACTGATCAAGGACACGAGCCATGTCACGAACGATAGCCACACCAATCACATCCCTGACAGTCTATCAAATCCACAACATCATCTAAACAATACATTCTTTTGTCCGGACGACAAAGAGAACTTTGGGGAACTTTGGAGTGAACTGTGTCGTTTTAATTTTTCACAAAAAGCAGCTTCCATTTTGCAGCACGGTTTTGCGGCCGTCTCAAATCATGAGCAAAAATCAACTATTCACATTTTGCAAATTGGAGCCCACGTAGGATGGGAAGAAAATGATCCCATGGCCAAGGGTATGACCGCCTACCTGGAAGCGCTTGCTGCCAAAGAAACAATACCCATCCCAACAACAATGAACAACAAGCAGGAATTGGTGCACTACACGTTTGTGGAAGCATCCCCTACCAATTATCATGCCTTGCAATCCAATATTGCTTCTCATCAACGAAAGCCGCAGGATTGGGGCGCCGTCACAAACATGAAGGCACTTAATGTGGGAATTATACCGGACGGGAAAACCAACAACGCTACGACCATGACATTTTATAGCATCCGAGATACGGTGGATGCTATCACGGGTCTGGATCGGACCAATGGAATACGTCTTCCCTATTGGGCGACTCAGATTTCATCCTTTTCCAAACCAACACTTCTACGCAATGCCTGGGCTTGGAAGAATTTAGGACTGGACATTGAAGACTTTATAGAGGAAATTGAAATTCCGGTCCAACGCTTTTCAGATTTGATTGATTCCTTGAATCCTTCTCCTGGCTACGACCATGATATTAACGGTGGTGGTAGTAGATCAAACAAAGAAGAAGACGAACAAGAAAAGCTCTTGTTGGTACTACTTGACGTGGAGGGACTCGATTGTGATATTGTGAGCGATATTGCCGCACGGGGCTCAAGTTTGCCATACTTTTTGATTTATGAATTCAAGCATTGCCACCCTCTTGCCAGAGCATTGGCGAAAAAGAAATTGATGCAGCTAGGATACACCATGCAAACAATTGGGGAAGATATCTTGGCGGTCCGGAAATGGTAATGAACAGAAACCACTAGTAGCGTGGTGATTGCCACGAGTACACTTGACAGCTAGCGGCAGTAGCAGAATTAGGGAGCAACGGTACTCTACCTTCTCGTTCTGGCTGCATGGCAGTTTGGTTATCCACGGTCTTGTTCCAACCACTGGCAATTTGAAAAGGAATACGCACGCCGCTGGATTGTTTATGTTATTATTACCTACAGCTAGACGCCAGAAGGAGTTTGAATTCTGCATTTGCTGAGAACAAAGATGGCATACTGGTACTACACCATGGAGAAGTGACAAGGGGATCTGCCGGCATGCAATTGAACCATGCGCGGGATAACTGGGAGGATGATAGGACAGGCCCACTGTCTGATTGCTAAACTGCTACTACCGCGACTACTCCGAACACAATTGAGCTACTTCGCGATTTGATGCGGCTCGGAGGCGCCACGCGACGATGGTTGATCGCTGTCACTCTAAAAATGATACTACAATGCGTTGGTACTGTACAGTATGGATTTGTGGTGCGACATACTCCCAATCGGCCGTTGGAACCACGCGACAAGCAAGTAAATTCCACGCAGTTAATCGAAAGAGTTGCCTACGATTGAGCCTTCATCGTAGCAACTCCAACTTCCAGCATTTGTGTCTCGCTCTACTTTTGCTGGTTTGACTGCCATAATTTTGATCTTTGGGTTGCAAGGAGGCCAAAATACAAGGTCCACTCTACAGTACGTAACATACCATGAGTGATGTGGCCAGAGAAATCATGGAGTTTGTGAAGTTGAAGGACCGCCCATCTACTTTCGAGCTAGAGGTTATGGGTCGCAACTCTAGAACTAGAAAGCTTCTGGGCATTACTGCGCCTGTTCAGGAGGGAAAGCGCGTTTGGGTTGTGAAAAAGCCATCTACAAAAGAGAGCAATTCGTGGCAAGTTTCCTATTCAGAACCAAATCTCGATGTCGTTGCAACCTTGGTGAAGGGCCAAATCACGTCCCGAATGGAATTTTTAGTGTTACGTCTTCGTCAGCTCGGCAGTCCTCTCGGCGAGTCGCCCGCGTGCCAATGGGAAATCGACGTTGGAGATGCAAGCAAACACAAAGAGAGATGCGAGGTTATCAGCGATGCACTGAGGACATTGCTGGTGGCATGAAAGAAGATGCACTCTCTGTACGAACTAGCGCGTAGCGTATTTGAAGTAGTTGAGTAGAGTGTGTACTAAAAAGTACCTTAAGGCGTTTGATACTTGATTGTGTTGTATTGTACTATGAGTAGGCCATAAATATTGTTATCCTCGATCATTTGATTGCAATCATTTTCCTTCTCCACTCTAGCTCACAGCCCACGGGAGGCAGAGAAAGGCAACCGGAATCGCAGCAGCAAGAAGCACCACTGTAGAAACGCGACTGGCAGTAAAGCAACCACTCAAAGTTGCACCTATGATAGACACCGCCATGACATCCTGGCCGGTGAGGTAGAGATTTCGGACGGTCGTCTGAGGGTGCAAAGCCAATTGTGTGTTCAAGGTCTGGAACCGCTCCTCGGTATGGTCCAAATTGTAAATCTCGCCCGCCGTGCGGCCGAGGTACTTGTTGGCTGACAACGGCGTGCCGAGCTCGGAAAAGACAACGTGGCCTAGAGTCAATGGAAAATGGATATAAAGAACATTCAGCATGGTGCGCGTCATTTTGTCTTTGGCACGTTGGTAGCTTTCTCCTCGGTCCGCATGGGTAGTATTCTTGTATGCATCAAACCAACGAGCATCCGTCCAAACAATCATTGTCACGGTGGACTTTCCAGGACAACGACTACCAAAATCAGGATCCTTGGCACTCTCGTTACTGAGAAACACAAGTGGGGGCGGTACGTCCAGAGCCTCTTCCATATTTGCCGCTGCAAAGAGATCCCGGGCATTCTTGTCGTGGTTCCAATTGGCAACGTGCCAAACGTTCTGGCCCTTCAGGCCAAGTTCTTGATCAGTTCCATCCAATCCAATGAACAAGTAGAAAAAGGCAAAGGACGGAGAGAAAGGTGGCGTCGATTCCGTTGGGTGAACCAGAGCGAGTTGGTGCCCCCCGGCAACCGGATCTACCAGTGGAAGCCTCCCGTTCGCCATGTCGAACGTTCTAGTAAAGCCAGCATCACTAATGACACCTTTTCTGGCTCGAATTTCGACTCCTTTCACAATGACGCCGGTGGCCTTGTACCCTCCACAGCACGTTGCGCTGGTCATGATCTTGTCAATCGGTGCTGCGGCAAACACCTGCCCACCTCTGCGTTGTATGGCCGCCACCAGAGTCTTGGCGATCGAGCTGGAGCCTCCCTTGGGAAAAAATCCACCACCCTCGTAGTGACATTCCATGAAGGCGTGAATGAAGAAGGGGGATTTTGACGGTGGCGTCCCGTAGTCGCCATAAGAGTACGTCAAGGCACCAATCACATCGTCCGGCAAGCCGCACGATTTCATGACGTCGTATGTTTTGCCGAGACAATAGTGCCTGTACAACCATCCCAAACCAATCCAGCAAGCCTTCAGAAATACTGGCGGTAGCACTTTCAAAGCAAATGCCAGATAGGATACGAGTCGGGCCCGACGACACTTTTTCTTGTACAAATCCAGGGCGCGAGGGTCCAACGACGGAAACTGCTTCAGAATGGTCTGATGATTCTGACGGTGATCTCCGACAAATTCAATCCTCTGGCCCGTCTCACAATTGTAGGTTACATCATACACTTCGTCGATTTTAGACCACTCCAACTTTCCGTCACTGAGCCAGTTAAAGAGCCAGCGAATGGCTGAATTCCACCGATCCATTTGTCCTCCCACATAGTGCACTCCCACGTCAAACTCAAAGTCCAACTTGCCGCCGGAATCGTCGTCCTTGGTCGTCTTGGCATGGTAGGTATGAGTGCTACCACCGACGGTGTAGTGCTGTTCGAACACCGCGACCCTGTAGCCGAATCGAGAGAGAATATTGGCAGATGTGAGTCCTCCAACCCCACTACCAATCACCTGGAAATAAATAGAAACCAACATTTGTGACATGTGCGTGAGATGCGAGACGATACTTGAAGCTCACAAACTGGTGTGAATGAAACTTACAATGACATCTACTGCATTATCGAGCTCTGCCGATTCCTTTTTCGATGGCATGTGCGAGAGGATGGTAGCAGGGATTTTATCGTAGGTCGGGTAGAATTCTCGCAATCGCTTGTTCCACAGCAAAAACAGTAGTAAGAACACGGCCGTCGCCGCGACCAAGGAGGCAACCGAGGAAACGTCGGGGGCGGCAGGGTGTGAGAAATAGTAGGAGGGAGAGGAGAAGGGCATAGTTCTGGGCAGTGCTGTGGGGTTTGTTGTTGTTGTTATTATTGTTGTTGTTGTTACTTGGTACTGCAGATATGAGAAGAGTTGCTTCCTTGATTTTGCGAAGACTGCCATCCGCATTGTAAAACGAATGCGTCTCTAATTTTTTGACCGAGAATGTTTCTCGATCTCATATTTTTTTTGACATCGATCACACTCACGGTTCACATGCATGCAACCCATCAGAATGATGTGAGGGTGTGGGACTAAAAAAATCATGTTTGCGCTGAACTTTAGTGTGGGGGTTTTCAAAGTTCTTTTCATCTATTTGTCTGCCTGTTTGTCTAGCTACTAGCACATGTTTGTCTGTGTGTCTGCATGAATGCGTCTCTGTTTCATGTCGGCAAGGGTCATGTCACATTGGGCCCACATGACAGTGGTTGTCTGTCAAATGCCACAGCAGCAACTTGCAAGTCAGGAAGCCAGAACTCTGATGTCACTGCCATCAGTGTTTCAGCTGCAAAACAACATGGGAAAGGTGTGCTCAAGTGGCAATGGTGTCAAATGAAGGGCACCAGCTCTGCTGTTGAGGGCACAGATCTTAAGTGAATTCAAGCTTCAGGTCAACACGGAAGAGATGGACATCAAAACTTAAACCAAGCACTGAAGCAAGACTTTCAACCACAAAGAAGCAGAAGCAAGAAATGGTTTGAAGCCATTTGGTTGCTGCATCTCATTGTGTCTTTTGATTGCACTGGTGGACAACTCCAGCTTGGTGTCATTGAGCAAACAACAGTCATTGACTAGCTAGTTTGATTTTGTTTGTGACAGCTGTTAGCCAGTTTCAGTTTTGTGTCAATTGGCATTGAACTCAAAAGCAATTGGTTGCATGAATGGAGACATCTCTGCAATGATTGAACATGTGACAGACTGGTTGAAGATTGGGCATGTTTAAATGTCTTTGAGCAAATCAGTCTCATTTTCTGCATTTTTGGTTTCAGTTCAATCCAAAGCTTGTGGTGTTCAATTTGCCACATCTTGAAGCTCTGTGGTTGTTTGGTGAAGTGCAGCAATGTGTGTGTGCATTGAAGCCACTGACATCATGTGAAATCATTGTGCTGCTGAACAGCTGCAGAAATCATGGTGTGCTCAGTTGCAATCCAATTGCAAGGCAATTTGTTCACAAACTCACCAAGGCCAATCAACAACATGTTGTTGTTTGACTTGATTGGTCAATGATGCATTGCTGAGCGTCATGCAAAACTTCAGAGTCAAGCATGCTTCATCGAATGTCAAGCTCCATCAAATGTCATGCAAAAGGAAAGTGAAACCTGTTCAATTCTGCAATTGGGGAGCAGAAGCATGTGAAAGTCAAGCAAAGAAAATCTCTCTTTTTGCAAAAATTGTGACAATGAAATCAATGAAATTGCAGGACTCCCAGATCTGTTGATCATCATGGATTTGCATTGCATCAGAAGCATTGATTTTTGAGTTCATGCATGATGTTCAATTCCAAACAAAGTGTGACCAAATGTGCATGATCCACTTGAATGACTGTTGCAATGCCCAAACTTTGAGCACTGTTCTGTGTGGAGACACCAACAGCCAGTTGTCTTCTGAAGCTCAAACAACATTGAATTTTGCATGGACAACCATTCAATTGAGGATGATCCACCCAACGATTGCTTCTTCACAAACAAATGCATTTTGCTCTGTGGAGGCATTCAACAACTTTTGGCTTGATGTGAAAACAGCGAAGGGAGCACTGCGCAGGCATCTGTTCTTTTCCAAATCACTTGATGGAACACAGCCATGTTGTGATTCCTTTGGTCCCATTCATGAATTGTGTGGAACAGTTCTCCTTGTCACTGTTCGGTTTTGCTACTCGGAGTGTAGTGTGGGATCGGATTCCGGCAGCACAAGGAACACATCCTACTCGGAACCCTATGCAAACTGATGGTACATGTAGTGAACGGTTCGTATTGCCAGCGACCAATCTCACTGGAACGTTAAATGGGGAAGCACCAATAATCCCACATTCAGCCAGAGCTGCAGTTTAGGGTACTCTACGAGCAGATGGTCATCCCAAGTGTTTATGTATTTTTTTTAGTTTCTGGTTTTAGTGAGGTTCTGCACCTGACTTTTATATCTTCGCTCCCGTGAGCAGTGTTCTACTGTACTGTACGACTACAGTAATACAAGTACCCTGTTGCACGCTGTAATCAGCGCACCAAAAGCTTCTTTTTTAGTATTCAGGGCAGAAAAAAGTTCGCATTTCCATGCTGTGGAAGCAAAACGAGAATCATTTTTTGCTACTTTTCCGAAGATAGTTGGCATCAAATCATCAGGTATCACCATTCTCATAAAACAAAACGAACCAAATCAAAACAAACACCATGAAAGTAACAAGACGAAAACAAAACAGCGAAAGCCGCAAAAACGTCTGCGACAGCTTCCTCAACCACAGTACTAATACTACTAACGTCTCTGCCATTGAGATTGATTTGGGATTCATGAATGGCGGCTACGCCGCATTGGAACAGTTGCATCAAACATCCGAGCAAAAATACATGGTCACCAGCGCTCACTTGCATGCTTCCAGTTGCTGCGTGGTCAAGGATCCATCCTTCACATGCTTGCATCGTCATCCCGAAAAATTGGAAGCGATTTGTTCCTTGTTGGGACAATTGCCACGTCTCCAACAAGTGACTCTGGATTTAAATGATGTGGGATATGTATCAGTGAAAGCATTGACGTATTTGTTTCAAGCCAAGAAACTTGAGCAACTTCACTTGATTCGTCTCAAGGTACAAGCAGGCAACAGCGAAGAAGATTATGAAGAACTCGAGCTCGCCATGTCTCAACACACTTGTGTGAAAAACATTTATCTCCATGGCTGTTGCCATCGTAGTACCAGACGCTTTCTAGGACTCTTGCCCAACTTATATGCATTGGAACGCTTTCACTTACGGGGGGCTCAATTGTTGGGCGGTGGCATTCCACTTAATCTTGCCACCCCTACCGAGGCAGATGCGGACGATGGATTTTCCATGAGCAACGTGTTGATAGAACTCTGTCGCTCTTCCAAGTTCAAGACTTTGATTTTGGATCGCCATCATGCCAGCCTTTTCTCCGACGAGGATATCGTCTCGTGGGCAACAGAATTGTCGCGCCCCGACTTTGTCACGCGACTCCAACATCTCAAAATCGTTTCCAATCATTTGCATGGCGACATTTCCGGAGAAGCCATTGGTCGTATGCTCTTGACCAATACGACCCTTCAAACGGTCACCCTGCATCTTTTCAAAGGACTGTGGTTCACGTGTGGCACTACCGTGGCACGTGTCTTGACGACCAATTCCACGTTGATCAGTTTGAATGTCGGTATCTATCGAGGACTTCCCCAGGAAGTCTTGGAACGAGCTACTGAAATGATCGCCTCCCTTCTTCCTCCTCCTGTCGACAAGAGCAACAACAACTGCAGGAGTCAACTCCAACGGCTGTATTTGCATATGGATTTTGATTTTGTACTCGATGGAGATCTGAAAAAGTCCAAACTCATGCGTACATTGAATCGCGTGTTGGACCACAATCATGTCTTGTCGGAAGTTTGCTTCTACGATGATTGTTTTTGTCCCTTTACTCTGTCGCGAAAAGTCCGGGCCAAACTCTTGCGCAATCAATCCGGTGTTCCCCAATTGTTGTACCACCGTACTGCGAATCATCATAATGCCAATTTCGACCAAGACTATGCCAAGGCCATTATCTCCAACCAGAGCAATGTCGATGTCGTCTTTTATGCATTGTCTCAGAATCCCGCCATGTTGGTCCAGGCCGCTGCCGCCATGGCAGATACGACCACAACGGAGGACGACGGCTCCTTGGAAACCACATCGCCCACGAAACGGACCAAAAAACAACATTGGTCCCTGCTGGACCTGCATCATCATCATCATAGCGGTGCCAAGAAAGGCGTGCATGCACGATCACTAACTTCTTCCAACCCAATTGCGATTAAAACTACGACAACAACTACTACTAAAAGCAAGATCTACCAACGTTTGTTTTCTCGACATTCCACCCACACTGTCACGACAAGGCAAACCACTGCAGAATAAGGTGTTGGTACAGCATCATCTGCCCGTACCTCTCCTTCCTTGCAAATCTATGACCCACCCATTGCGACTGTGTATAGCAGCAGTACCACTTCCTCAGTATTTCCTACTCCAAGGCACATCATTAAGCAGGGAAATGCCGCTTGTGTCTTTCTGCATAGGAACGTAATGCTGGCTTGGATTTTTCGCTCTTTGACAACGTCAACTGTTTTCAAATAATTTCATAATAATAACACACACATTTTTGAATGAATACATATGAATGAAACATAGATTTTTTACTGCAACTTGCTAGCTACACCCAATACTGTGGAGGTACTACTGTGAGTGGGTATCATTCCCGCTGCAATAATCTCATCCCGTAGACAGATATCTGAGATCTTCTAGCTGCTGAAAAGCACCAATGGTGAATGCAGCAGCAACGGCTTCTTTGATACAGCAGTGCTCAGGAGAAGTAGAACCAGTTCAATTTAATTTTTCATCGTCGCCTCCCCGTGAGTCGGGAGACGAGCCGACCAGCCCTGCTGTGATTAGGAGCTAAAGCAGTTAGATTTATGGAGCTGGCAGAGAGGGGTGCAGCATGGCATGCTGGTGGTGACTTCATTGTGTGGCACAGCCAGTGGCCTTGCTTCCTCGCTTCGCTCGTCGCTCCCCCCCTAGGCCATGGAGACCCGGTGTGACATGTGGTGTTAAGTGAACCAAATTTTCTATCCATGTCTGTAAGAAGTTGAGTCATTTGCTGGAAATGTCAATGCTGCCACAATTTCGTGCACATTTCTGCTAGCATGTTTTAACATGGTTTTAGATGTGACATTTTTGGCTCCCTGCTGAGCTTGTTAAATTACCTGTTTTGTGCCATTTTTAGTCTGCCAAAAAAATGCAGAAGTTCCCCCTTTACAAATCCCTTCCTTTGAGTCATTCGACAAATTGAAAGGATTGGGCAATCAACCCTTTGGGCGTTTTCATGCTGCCAGGCACAGTGTTTGGTAACTGTCCAGTCGGCAGTCTGAGCGAAGGCGCAAGAAGTGATCCGGGTTGAACAAAAGACAATTTTCATGGAACGAAGCAAAACGCACTCAGCCCCTGTGCCGTGAGGCAGGTTCGGGACGGCCTGGCACTAGCAGCAGCACCTGATGTTGCCAACGACTGAGGCTGTGAGCTTTTGGTGATTTGTTCATGCTGTTTCTGTGCTAGCAGGTGGCACTGTCACCTGGTGCAACAGCATTGAAGAAAACCACATCTCAGTCCGGCATGGACAAGCCAACCGATGCAGCTGCCATGTGACAAAATTACAGCTCTCCAGACAATTTCTTTGCTTTCTCCATCCTTCTCTGAGTCTGCCAGTCTGCCAGCCAGTGGCCACAGTGGCAGACAATGTCATGAATTGTTTTGTCATGCCACTTCAGCATGAAAGTGACATGCCTGGATTTGTGTGGGATTGTCATCAGTCAATTCTTTTTGGATGTGTCGTTCACAGTGGTCTTTGCACTCCAGTGGATGTGCATTCCACCATTTGATGACTGCAAGTGCGGGCACTGCACTTGCAGAAAGTGAAGTTGCCACTTGATTCATTTGCCAAACGATGCACCACCTCTTCCAATTTGCTCAGACTGTGTCATGGGAGAACGTGTCTTTGTCATTCTCAGTTTTTCCGCCAACACTTTGCTGGATTGGATTTGGTGGTGTCCACCGTCGGTGCTGAGTGCAAGAAATTGGTGTGTGGAACATCCGGGATGGCTGTCGGCTCTCTTGACCATCTTTGATGAACACGTGGAAAACAGCAATCCACAAACAGAAGGTCATGCAGTCAACATGTCCACGCCGGCCCCTTTGGAAAGCAATGCGGACAAATTGCAATGGAAACTGTCATGCAACTGTTGCAATTTGGATTGATTCAACTCCATGCGCTTGATGATTGGCTTGATCCGCGAAAGCTTGCAAATGTTCCCGAGATGGACACAAAGGTCCACCAAAGGCCAATGGCACCGTGAGTGCTAAACTAATGCCAGGAATGACAACCATGATGTGATTGTTGTTTTTGCTTGGCAGAACCAATCCTGATGTCAAGCCCAAGTTGGCGCCATCGATCCACAGTGGTCACATCCACATGGAGGAGCATGGGCTCCACTTTGAACATGAGTGATGCTCTGACATGCTGTTGGTCTCTAGTTGAATTGTTAGCAACATCTCTTTGCCAACAAAAGGTGGGTGCCACTGCAGCAAGACAAAGTCCCTTGAGCTCAGTGCAGCAAGCCCTTTGTCAGGTTGGAAAGTGTGCAATTTTGATGGTCTGCTTGCCCGAAAGGCTGAAGAAAGGATGTCGACGGAGGGAGATGGTGACGGCAAAGAAAGCGACGGCAGTCACTGCCAGCTCATCAAATTCTTTACCGCTGGCTCAGGGCAGGAGAACAGTGACTGAAGGAATGAATGCAGAAATGAATGAAGCATCATTCTTGTTTTGTTTCTTTTTGTGTTTTCTGAAACTTTTTTTGGATGTGTGTTTCTTTTTTCGTTTGCTAGGAGAGAGTGAGTGTGCGGCTTTTGGGTCAATTCATGATGCGCACGCACGTTTTGAAAAGTGCGTGGACAAAGATGAAGATTTTCGTTCGCATAGAAGATCCAATCGTCCGCAACAACAGGGGTTCTACAACAACCACCAAACCTTCATTTCTCTTGCGGACCAAACCATGGAGCGGGAGCCAAACAGCAGCAACAAGCGACAACGAACATCATCATCAACATCGACAATGGCAGGAGAGAGCTACTATGACTTGCTGGGGGTCCCAAAGGACGCGAAACAGGACGAAATCAAAAAGAGTTATCGAAAAATGGCCGTGAAATGGCATCCCGATAAACATGCGTCCAAGTCGGAAGCCGAACAGAAAGAGGCCGAAGAAAAATTCAAGCTGATTGCCGAAGCCTACGATGTCTTGTCCGATGATGAAAAACGAGCCGTCTATGATCGATATGGTGAAGAAGGGCTCAAGGCAGGAGCTCCTCCACCGAGGCCAGACGAAGATGAAACGGGTACGGCGTCGGCGCATTTTCCACCCGGTGGCTTTTCCTTTGGTGGTGGTAGACCCGCTGGCAGTGGAGCTGGGTATACCGGATTCCAGGGTGACCCCAGTGAATTCTTTGCCAACTTTGCTCGTGCCAACAACCAGCGACAGCGTTCCTTTGGTGAGAATCCCTTTGAAGGAACGGGTGGACTGGAAGAAATGCTTTTTGGAGGCGGCGGTGGAGCCTATCATGGAGGATCGCAGCGACATCGACGAAGTCATGTGCCCGAACGAGTGTGTAACATTCCCTGCCCGCTGGAAGAACTGTACAATGGCCGAATGCGCAAGATGAAAGTGACACGTAAGTCACTCACAGCCGGCAGGCCTACGGAAAAGGTCTTGGAAGTGCCCATTCGCAAAGGAATGAAGGCCGGAACGAGAATCACTTTTTCGGGAGAAGGAGATGAAATCGAACCGGGCCTTTGCGAGACTATTGTCTTTGTGATTCGAGAACTGAAGCATGATCGCTTTGTACGAGAGGGAGATGATTTGCATTACGAAGTTCGTGTGACACTGACCGACGCCCTATGTGGATTTACCCATGATGTTTTGATGCTGGATGCGCCCAAGGAACGCATCAAGCGTCTCAACAAGAAAAAACCTGTGAGTAACCTGACCACTCAGCTTCTGGTTGGGGAAGGGATGCCGCTCTCCAAAATGCCCGACAAAAGGGGCGACCTCATTATTTCCTATTTGGTGGATTTTCCGACCAAGGAATTGACAGAAGAACAAAAGGATCATATTCGTGCCGCCATGCCTCCGGAAAGTTTCGAGGGGTAAGAATTCTAGTAGTACAGTAGTTTGGCCTCGTACTGATCAGGAGAACAAAGCAATCCGGCGAGGAGGAGTCCAGGAAACAAAATGTGTAGACAAAGTAGCTATTAGTTAGTGGGATGTTATATCTGTGTTGAAGGCAAATGGGTCCTACCGGTATGGCTACAGTAACTGCTCATGGACTGAAGAAGTAAGCCTGGCTTTTCTACATCTACGAAGGGTTACAGTAGTTTACCAGTAGCAGTGAGTCCATTCCGTAGTTCGTGCTTCTCTTCACAGCTCTGGCGGCTTCATAAAACGTACACTACCTTCGAACAGCGACGAAAAGGGAAAAGTGCCACAATACAGCAACTGTTGATGCAGAGAAAGCAAATCAACAGTCCTTTTCGCCGATGTCTTTCAGTGTGCTTTACCATGAAATACGCTCAAACTCCGTGTCTGTTTTCTTCATTGGATATTTCAGACGATCCGGAGAACTGTACATTTCATGCTGCTTCAATTCCTTGATACAACAGCTAAATCCCATGGAGGAAAAGTGATTTTCATCCGGTTGGATATCGATGATTTTGTTGTATTGTGTTGTGACTGTCAATCCGCAAAGCGACTCGCAAAAGCGGCAAAAGGTATATTTGGTATCAAGTTCTTTCATGGAAAAACAGCTCTTTTTTCAGTTTATAAAATGATTGGCAAAGGCAGGGTCAAATATAGGATGGCGCAGGACTCATCGCGAATGAGCATGCACATGCAAGTGGCTGCTACCTGAGCGATTCCATCTTGGGGGGTGCTTTCGCTGTCCAATTGTTCATCATTTTCCATGTTACAAAACACGACTGAAATTTCTCCAACGCTGTTTACCGGACCTTGCAGACGAGAAATTTACGCCAACCGACGAAGCTACGTAACGCAATTACTTTTTCTTTATCCTTCTCTAAGTCTACTAGTAGCTGAAGTAGCAGATGATACCCGTGATCCGCATCCCAGAAATCCTTCCCTTCATGCATTCTTTCTGTAGTTGGAAGTTGCCAATGAAACCGAGAGAACAAGAACGATGGCATGCAACTGCACCAAGTTCAGGAAGAAGAATATGGCTCCAAGGTGGGATGATCAAACAGGACCAATGTCTCAGTACTCGTAGGGAGCTACTGCTGAAAAGAACTAGTGGGAGTTACATTTCTACTTCACTGCTTTCAGAGTTCTAGCGATGGGGCCTCCAAGTCAGGCTGGTACAGCACATGAGTTAGCAGCCTGCCCATGAAATCTAGCAAGGCTTCAAGCAACTGATTATTAAAGGTCTTGTTATTAGAAGGAGGAAGAATTGAAGAGAACAGACAAAACAGTGAGCGCGGCACAGAGGTTTCAGCCTACTTTACGTTCGAACATCTAATGGCCTAGTTCTGGTTGCTTTATTGGCTTACGTTATTTTAGTGCCGGCAATGGGATATGTTGTCTGCTGGAGTACTAGTAGCTGTAATAGCACAGGTAGTCTACTACTAGCTAGTAGCTAGCTACTTCAGTACTAGCTATAGCTACAGTAGCAAGTATTTGAATTACGCTGAAACCTTCTTCTCGTTCAGCGCAGTTTCATCGAGCAATGCTACGCGGGGCGTTCGTCTAATCGTTGCGAAGTAGGCCTAACTCTAATTCGTTTGTACTCGTAAGAGAACGGGTTAAACTTAAAACCTGATCCTTCGTTCGCTACGAATACGGAGTGTATTTTTTAGAGTACCAGTGTAACTCCTCTGCTCCTTTCTAGGGTTCGTTCCAGGACCCTCCGAAATTACTGCACAATGCTACATAGGACTACTTCACTTAAGGCTTGTTTTGGAACCGGTTTTCAAATTAGTACTGATTTTTATATAACAAGACTGGTTTTCACATTTATCATTTATTAAGACCGGATTCGTTAAATAATAAGACCGGTTTTTAAGACCGGTTTCGCCCAATCTTTTTACTGATTGTACTCAAAAACTGAACAGTAAAAAAACGGTTCTTTTTGGTGCTAGTCTCTAATGCTAAGACTGGTTTAGACCTGTATTTTCGTTTAAGACCGGTTTTCGGGGATTTAAATAAAGAGGACTGAATTTGAATAATTAAGACCACTTTTTAAAACTGGTTTTAAAATGAGACTTAGTACACTAAATTTTACAGTCAAATAATTTCGCATGGTCCTGTCAAGAAGCAGCTGCTTGGGGAACGATGAATATGAGGTCGCGATTCGCATTTGCAACTATTGCATTCCTCCACGTTCTTGAACCTCAAGGCATGTCCCCGTCTGCACGTACGCGCTACTGGTAGTAGCTAGACTAGTATGTCGTAGCTACTACGTCGTAGTACTGGTAGCGAAAGCAGGATAGCGCTGTCAAAGAATATTGGCAAATGCAGTCCATACGACATGGAATCTTGAAGTAGGCAACGTGCGTCGTATTGGCTACTCTAGCTAGCTCGCATGACGCACACAGTGTTGCACAACTGATGCATGCACTGTGTGACACTGCATGCAGTCTTCTCTGATCACACACAATGTCCCTCCTCCTCTTCAAAGAAAGCCTAGCAAAGCCACAGCAGCAGCTGACAGCTCTAAAAACAGCCAAAAGACTGTTCAGAATGGCATGAACAAGCAAGCTTGCAGTCTAGCGAGTCCAGCTAGCAGCAGGCAGCAGCATGATGGACCGTCATTTGGAAGAAGGGAAAGAGCAGCAGGAGCAACATCCCCACCAAGAACATTCCTTTCCCGAACCACAGAATGCAGAGCATGCTGATTCCAATTGTCCTTCCATTGATCCCTTGAAAGCAGTGGGTGGTAGCCAAGGGAAATCTCATGTGCCACCCTCATGGTGTCATGATCACAGTGAGTGGAGCGCAAGGCGACAAACCCGACTTCATGCAGATGGACAAACTTCAGGCAGACGGACAGTTGCACAGATTTGTCATCTTTCATGTGGGGCACTTGATGTGCTTCCACTGGTGTTTGACAAAAAAAAATCATGCTGGCAGACTCTCTGCAATGAGTTCAACACGAGCGTTGCAAAAATGAATGTTGTCTCAAGGCTTGCTCAGGAACGCTGCTTCCAATTGACAAACGACATTTCTTCACCGCAGAATCGCCAAACAACAAGGGGCGAATCAAGCAAAGATCACCTTAAAAAGAAACTTTCCAACTCTAATGTTTCACCA
>ENA-ORBV01005053-ORBV01005053.1-microbial-mat-metagenome-genome-assembly--contig:-NODE-5053-length-24632-cov-7.532804_pt1 | contig 24632 bp, 22 predicted proteins | sample MGYA00237777_ERZ505514 | MGnify/ENA primary metagenome ERZ505514 (study PRJEB26160, sample SAMN06269048) | microbial mat metagenome | isolation source: Oligotrophic lake microbial mat | place... | reverse complement strand
CTCTATTCGTCGGCAGCGTCAGATGTGTATAAGAGACAGGCATCAGATCGGCAACCCGTGCGCGGTCGGCCTGCGCCAAAGCCGTGGCCGGGTCCGCCGTGCTCAGCACCCGGTCGATGACGTCGGGCCGCAGCAGGCGCTGGCGAAAACGGCCGATCGAAAAAAACGCGCTGCCCGCACCTTCAGCGCTGTTGAGATGCCAGCCGATCAGCTGCTCTGCACTTTCGCTGGCGTCGTAGTGGCCCAGCGGCGACCACAGCACCCACTGGCCGCCCGTGGACGCAAAAAAGCTGAGCAGCAGCACACCATCGCTGGCGCGGTACCAACGCAGCGTGGAGTCGGCCAGAGCGGCCACCAGCAGCCGGCCATCGGCCGAGCTGTGCACCGCCCGCACCTCAGCGCCGGGCTGCACCGTCCACACGATGCGTCCGTCAGTCGCCACGCGCATCAGGCGGTGGCCCGTGCCCCAGGCCAAGTCGGCACTGCCGCCGATGCCTGCCACGGCCCGCGAAATTTCACCCACGGCCAGGGTCTGTTCGACACCCTTCAGCGTGGGCCGCGAAGTGGGCGCGCTCTCCCATTCGCGGCTGTTGGCAAAGGGGCCCGGGCGGTCGGGCGCACGAGGTGCTCGCAGCGCGGCCCGTCGCAGCAAGCGGTCAGCGACGGTGAAGGACCTGGGGCCCTGGCTCGATGGCGTCTGCCACTGCACCGACAGGCCGTCGGCCGACAGCCACAGCCGGTCGGCCCGGCGCACGTAGTCCGTCGCCCGAGACAGCACGGGCTGCGTGGCGCGGCCGTCCACCTGACCCCAGCTGGCATCGAAACTGGCAAAGACAAACTGGTCGGCCGACACCGCCGCGAGGTCGGTGACGGCATCGGTGGCCACTGGGCTGTCCGAGAGCTCGCGGCCACTGCTGGCGTCATAGGTGAGCACAAAGCCCCGTACCGATTCAATGGCCTCGCGGCCCACCGCGCGCGGGTCAGAGCGCACACCACCCACGGCAACGGCCGTGCCGGCGCCGTTCCAGGCCACCGCCTGCGTGCGGCCGTTCAGCGGCCTGCCGGGTCGCCAGGTGGCCTGCCAGGCGCCGGTGCTGGCCGACAGGATGTCCACCCAGCCGTTGCGGTCGCGCGCAAAGTGCACCAGCGCCAGACGGTTGCCATCGGGCGAGAACGCCACCGCCACGGGCTCGCCCGCAGGTGCGGCCAGGCTGCGCGGCGGGCTCAGTTGGCCCGCCGGGCCCAGCCGGAACAGGTGCAGGTAGCCGGCGGTGTCGGTGGCCGCCAGTGCGCCGTCTGCTGACAGGTCCAGGCCGTAGCCATCGCCAGCCAGCGCCACCGACGCACTCTGCTCGCCAAGCAACGAAAACACCCGCACCGCGCCGGGTGTCGCCAAGGCCACTGCCAGCCAGCGGCCGTCGCGCGACCAGACCAGTCGCTTGACCTCGCCCGGGCCCGCATCAAAGGCGCGCACCCACTCGGCCGTGAGCGGATTGAACAGGTGGATGCGCGCGACAGCCCCATGAAGCGGCGTGCCGGCCACCGCGATGAGCGGCAGCAGGGGGTGGAAGGCCACGCCATACAGGCGGCCCTCTGCCCCTTCGCCCAGCGGCGGCCTGAGGGTGTGCACCAGGGCCTGCGTATCGCGCTGCCACACCCGCACGGTCTTGTCGTCGGAAGCGGTGGCCAGCAGGGACTGGTCGGGGTTCAACGCCACGCGCCGCACCGGGCCCCAGTGGGCACCCGGCTCCAGCCGCAGCATGGGCTGCAGGGGCGCACGCTCAGGTGCTGGCTGCGCAACGGCGGGGGCAACGGTCGACAGGGCCAACAGGGCCAGGACCCACGCGGACAACATCCGCAAAGCGCACCGGCGCGCACCCGCACGGCACCACGCTGCAACCCCGAAGGACGGAACAAAAACCAACTGCACGCTCTGCTGACCGAAGAACAACAACTGCTTCTACATTCCCCGGTCGAGGAGCAGACGCGCCAAACCCTGGCAATCCATGGCGTCCAAAGGACACGCCAAGGCGGCAAACTGCGGGGGACTCTACGTGAGGCTCGCCGCCCGGTCTTCGCCCCGTTTGGTGAGAAGCGGTGTGCCGAGGACGGCAGGCACGACCCCGGGATGTTAGCTGCAGCTTTCTGCTCTGCCGCTGAGCTTGCACCCCGCAGTCAGGCGGTCCCAGACGTGAAAAAGGGGCCCGGCATGACTGCCGGGCCCCAGACAACTTGTTCAGCTCACTGCGACTGTGACTGCTGCAGCGCGCGAATGCGATCCTCCATCGGCGGGTGACTGGAAAACAGCGCCATCAGGCCGCTGGGCCGCGAGCTGATGCCCATGGTGGCCATGCTCTTGGGCAGTTCGCCGGGGTCCAAACCGCCCAGCCGTGCCAGGGCATTGATCATGGGCTGCTTGCGGCCCATCAGCGCAGCCGCGCCGGCGTCGGCACGGTACTCGCGCTGACGCGAGAACCAGGCCACCACGATGGCCGCCAGCACGCCCAGCACGATGTCCAGCACGATGGTCGTCACGTAGTAGCCGATGCCCGCACCTTCGCGGTCGTTCTTCAGGATCACCTTGTCGACGAAGTAGCCGATGACACGCGACAGGAAGACCACGAAGGTGTTCATCACACCCTGGATCAGCGTCATCGTCACCATGTCGCCGTTGGCCACGTGCGCCACCTCGTGACCGATGACGGCCTCGACTTCTTCGCGGTTCATGGTGTGCAGCAAGCCGGTGCTCACGGCCACCAGGGCCGAGTTCTTGAAGGCACCGGTGGCAAAGGCGTTCGGTTCGCCTTCGAAGATGGCCACGTCGGGCATGCCGATGCCGGCCTTCTTGGCAAAACCTTCGACGGTGCCCACGATCCAGCGGTGCGTGGGGTCGGTGCTGTCGTTGATGACCTTGGCGCCGGTGCTCCACTTGGCCACGGTCTTGCTCATCAACAGCGAGATGATCGCGCCGCCAAAACCAATCAGCGCCGCAAAGGCCAGCAACATGCCCAGGTTCAGGCCGTTGGCCGTCAGGAAGCGGTTGACGCCCAGCAGGCTGGCAGCAACGCCCAGCACCAGCATGACGGCCAGGTTGGTGAAGACAAACAGCAGAATGCGTTTCATGGCGAAGGCGGCCTCCAGTGCCGCTGAGTGAATCCGGACAGCGCAGATGTTAGGGCTGGGCCGGCGCTTTCAAGCAGGCCCGCCGCGGGTGGGGGCTATCGTCCCGGCCCGCCACAGCGTCAGCGGCGCAGGCGCACCTGGGTGGGCTTGTTGGCCGGCAACAGATCGAAGTGCTCGGCCAACTGGGCAAAAAGTTTCAGCGAAGAGCTGTTCTTGCCCAGCAGTTGCGCCTCACGCAAGCGCTGCACGGCCACGTTCAGCGCCAGGCTCTGGCCGGCGGCCAACTCGGGCAGGCAGTCCAGCACGGCCTGCACCGACGCGCCGCCCCGGGCGCCGTCACGGGCGCCGTCACGGGTGCCGTCACGGGTGCCACCGCGTGCACCGCCGCGCGAGGCGTTCTGTGCAGCGGGTACGGGTGTGGGTGCTGATGCGGTTGCCGCTACGGGCGGCGGCGGTGCCACCGGTGCTGGCGCAACCACTGGTGCGGCGGTCTGCGCAGACAGTTCTTCCGCCTTGGCCACTGCCGACTTGCGCGCAGCCGTTTTGCGCGGTGCGGCCTTGCTCGCAGCGGACTTTGCTGTTGTCTTGGCCGCCACTTTCTTCGACGCCGGCGCCTTCTTGGCGGTTGCTGGCGCCTTGGCAGCAGCCGTGCCTGCCGTCTTGCGCGCCGTCTTGCGCGCCGTCTTGCGCGCGGGCTCTTCCGCACCGGCGCTGCGCGCTGGCGCCTTGTGGTGCTCCAGCACCGTGTAGTCGTCGTAGACGTCCTGCGTCTCGTCGGCCACTTTGCCCTGCTGTCCGATACCCCGCACGACACAGCCCTTTTCGCGCAGGCGGTGCACCAGCGGCGCGAAGTCGCTGTCGGACGACGCGATCACCACCACCTCGGGCCGCTCGGCCAGCACCAGGTCGATGGCGTCGACGGCCATTGCGATGTCGGTGCTGTTCTTGCCGGCCGCCAGGTTGACCATGGGCTTGATGCCCAGCCGCTTGAAGGCAGCCTGGTTGGCGACCGCACTTTCTGCCGTGCAGTAGGCGCGGCGCACGTGCAGCCCGCCGTGCTGGTTGAGCAGCAGGCGCACGGCCTGCTCGATGACGTCGACCGACAGGTTGTCGGCGTCGATGAGCAGCATCACGCGGTCTTGGCTCATGCAGTGGTCTCCAGCGCGATGAACTCGCGCATCAGGGAAAGGGCGCGCTCGGGCGCGTCGGCAACCAGGCCGTGACCTGCGCCCTCGAATTCTTCGTAGCGCAGCAACTGCGGCGGCAGCAAGGCGGCCATCTCGCGCTGATTCTCGATCGGCAACATTTGACGAGCACGTGCATGCCGCCGTCAGCCCAGGCGCCAGTTCAGGGTCTCGCCGGCACGCAAGGGTTTGATCAGCGCGTCGCCGAAGGGCAGTGTGTCCGGCAGCACCCAGACTTCGCGCCGCAGCGTGACCGTGCTTTCATTGAGCGGCAGGCCGTAGAAGGTCGGGCCGTGTTCACTGGCAAAGCCTTCCAGCTTGTCCAGCGCGCCGGCCGCCTCGAAAGCCTCTGCGTACAGCTCCAGCGCGGCGGGCGCCGTGTAGCAGCCGGCGCCGCAGACACTTTGTTCTTTCAAGGCCGCGGCGTGCGGTGCGCTGTCGGTGCCCAGGAAGAAGCGGTCGCTGCCCGAGGTGGCCGCCTGCACCAGCGCCAGGCGGTGCTGCTCTTTCTTCAGCACCGGCAGACAGTAGAAGTGCGGGCGAAGTCCGCCGATGAAGAGTGCGTTGCGGTTGTAGAGCAGGTGGTGGGCCGTGATGGTTGCCGCCGTGAAAGGGCCCGCGTCGGCCACGTACTGTGCGGCGTCGGCGGTGGTGATGTGCTCGAAAACCACCTTCAGCTCGGGGAAGTCGCGGCGCAGGGGCTGCATCACGCGGTCGATGAAGACGGCCTCGCGGTCGAAGATGTCGATGTCCGGGTCGGTGACTTCGCCGTGCACCAGCAGCAGCAGGCCTTCGCGCTGCATCGCCTGCAGCGTCGTGTAGGTCTTGCGGATGTCGGTGACACCGGCGTCGCTGTTGGTGGTGGCGCCTGCCGGATACAGCTTCAGTGCCACCACGCCAGCATCGCGCGCGCGGCGGATTTCGTCGGGCGGCGTGTTGTCCGTCAGGTACAACGTCATCAGCGGCTGGAAGTTGCTGCCCGCACCTTCTGGCGGCCGAGCAGCCAGGATTCGTTCACGGTAAGCCAGCGCCGCTGCTGCCGTGGTCACCGGCGGTCGCAGATTGGGCATCACGATGGCCCGTGCAAACTGCGCCGCCGTGGCCGGCAGCACGGCGGCCAGGGCCGCGCCGTCGCGCAGGTGCAGGTGCCAGTCGTCGGGCCGGCGCAGGGTCAGCGGTGAAAGCGTCGAAAGGGTCGGGCTCATGCGGGCGATTGTCGCCTGCACGCCGCCCCCGATCAGTGCTGAAGGATCTTGGACAGGAACTCGCGTGCTCGCGGTGTGCGCGCATCGGGGCTGCCGAAGAAGTCTTCCTTCTTGCAGTCTTCGACGATCTTGCCGCCGTCCATGAAGATCACGCGGTGGCTCACCTTGCGCGCAAAGCCCATCTCGTGCGTGACCACCATCATGGTCATGCCTTCCTGCGCCAACTGCACCATCACATCCAGCACCTCGCCCACCATCTCGGGGTCCAGCGCCGAGGTGGGCTCGTCGAACAGCATGACGATGGGGTCCATGCTCAGTGCCCGCGCAATGGCCACCCGCTGCTGCTGGCCGCCCGACAGCTGGCCGGGGAACTTGTCCTTGTGTGCCATCAGCCCCACGCGGTCCAGCATCTTCAGGCCGCGTGTGCTGGCGTCGGCCTGGTTGCGGCCCAGCACCTTGATCTGCGCCAGCGTCAGGTTCTCGGTCACCGACAGGTGGGGAAACAGCTCGAAGTGCTGGAACACCATGCCCACGCGGCTGCGCAGCCTGGGCAGGTCGGTCTTGGGGTCTGAGATGCTGACGCCATCGACCGTGATGTCACCATTCTGGAAAGGCTCCAGCGCGTTGACGGTCTTGATGAGCGTGCTCTTGCCGCTGCCCGAAGGGCCGCACACCACCACCACTTCGCCCTTCTTGATGGACGTGGTGCAGTCGGTCAGCACCTGGAAGCTGCCGTACCACTTGCTGACGTTCTTTATGTCGATCATGTGCCCCCACGCTCCCTTCGGTCGCTGCCCCCCGAGGGGGCGCAGGCGACGGCCCGGCAGAGCCGGATCCGTGCCTGTCCTTGGTCAATGAATCCACGTGTCATGACGGTGCTCACCGGATGATCGCGATCTTGTTCTGCAATCGTCGCACGAGCATGCTCAGGCTGAAGCAGATGATGAAGTAGACCACCGCCGCGATCAGGTAAGTCTCCACCGGCCGGTTGAAGTTCTTGCCCGCGATCTCAAAGCCCTTGAGCAGGTCGTAGGCACCGATGGCGTAGACCAGCGAGGTGTCCTGGAACAGGATGATGGTCTGCGTCAGCAGCACCGGCAGCATGTTGCGGAAAGCCTGCGGCAGGATGATCAGCTGCATGGTCTGGCTGTAGCTCATGCCCACGGCATAAGCCGCATGGACCTGGCCCTTGGGCACGCTCTGGATGCCGGCGCGCATGATCTCGCTGTAGTAGGCGGCCTCGAAAAGCGTGAAGGTGATCATCGCCGACACCTCGGCACCCAGAGGCTTGCCGGTCAGCAACGGGATCAGCAGGAAGAACCACAGGATCACCATCACCAGCGGGATGCTGCGCATGGTGTTGACATAGGCCGCCGCCGGTGTCACCAGCCAGGGCTTGCCCGACAGCCGCATCAGCGCCAGCGCGGTGCCCAGCAGGATCCCGCCCACCATGGCAATCAGCGTGAGCTGCACGCTGAAGACCAGGCCCTTGAGCACGAAGCTGGAAACGACGCCCCAGTTCAGGAACGCAAAGTCCAGGTTCATGGCCGACCTCGTGCAGGGCCGCCCCGAGGGATGTCACGCCCCCCGGGGGCCGCGAACGAAGTGTGCTGGGGGTCCAAGTTATCTGGCGCCAATCATGCCGGGCACGCGGACGCGGTTTTCGATCACCAGCGCCAAGCGGTTGATGGTGAATGCCGAGATGAAGTACAGCCCGGTCACGGCCAGGTACATCTCGACGTTGCGCGAGGTTTCTTCGCCGGCCTGCATGGCAAACATCGTCAGCTCGGCCACGCTCACGGCAAAGGCCACCGACGAGTTCTTGATGATGTTCATGCTCTCGCTGGTGAGCGGCGGGATGACGATGCGAAAGGCCATCGGCAGCAGCACGTAGCGGTAGGTTTGCGGCAACGTCAGGCCCACGGCAAGGCCCGCACAACGCTGGCCCTTGGGCAGGGCCTGGATGCCGGCTTTCACCTGTTCTGAAATGCGCGCACTGGTGAAAAAGCCCAAGGCAAACACCACCAGGATGAAGCTTGGAAAACCCTGCAGCGGCTTGATCAGCGACGGCAGCACGTGGTACCAAAGGAAGATCTGCACCAGCAGCGGGATGTTGCGGAACAGCTCTGTCCAGGCATTGCCGATGAACACCAGCCGCTTGTCGGGTGCGGTGCGCAAGATGCCCATCAGCGAACCGACGGCCAGGGCCACGATCAGCGCCAGCACGGCCACGCTGAGCGTCCAGCCCCAGGCCGACAGCAGCCAGTCCAGGTAAGTGATGTCTCCACCGCTGCCAAAGCAGCTGGGGACGGTGTCCCCGGTCGTGGTTTCCTTGCAGAAGACGTGCCAATCCCATGTGGCCACGCGGCCCTCCCCTCACACCCGGCTGCACCAGCGCTGCGGCCCGGCCGCGTCGCGGCTGGCCCGCAGCCGGCATCACTTCTTCATGTATTCCTCGACGGGCTTGTCATTGGGGCTGGCCCAGGCAGCCTTGGTGGCTTGGCTGGCCGGCAAGCCGACACGCGTGTTGCTGGGCGGGATGGGCTGCACAAACCACCTGTCGTAGGCCTTGGCCATGTCACCCGACTTGATCATGGCCACGATGCTTTCATCCACCGCCTTCTTGAAGGCCGGGTCGTCCTTGCGGATCATGATGGCGATGGGCTCGACCGACAGCACCTCGCCGACGATGCGGTAGTCGGCAGGCGACTTGCTCTTGGCGATGTTGCCGGCCAGGATCTGGCCGTCCATCACAAAGGCGTCCGCCCGGCCGGTTTCCAGCAGCAGGAAGCTGTCGGCGTGGTCTTTGCCAAACACTTCCTTGAAGTCGACACCCGCGCCGCGTTCATGTTTGCGCAGCAACTGCACCGAGGTGGTGCCCGTGGTGGTGGACACGTTTTTGCCGTTGAGCTGCGCGATGTTGGTGATGCCCGAGCTCACCTTGGTGGCGATGCGCACTTCTTCGACGAAAGTGGTGACCGCAAAAGCAACGTCCTTCTGGCGCGTGGCGTTGTTGGTGGTGCTGCCGCATTCGATGTCCACGGTGCCGTTCTGCACCAGCGGAATACGGTTCTGCGACGTCACCGGCTGGTACTTGATGTCCAGCTTGGGCAGGCCCAGCTTCTTCTGCACATCGGCCAGCACACGGGTGCAGACTTCGACGTGAAAGCCCGCGTACTTGCCGTCTCCCAGGGTGTACGACAGGGCGCCGGAAGACTCGCGCACGCCCATGGTGGCGGCCTTGTTTTCCTTGATCTTGGCCAAAGTGTCGGACTGGGCCTGCACGGCATTGCTGGCGGCCAGGGCCAGCGCGGCCACGGTGAACAGGGATATCTTCATGGGTGTTCCTTCAGGGTGGGGACTTGTTCGTTTTCGGCTTGCAGGTCTAGGTTTCACGCGGGTTCCCCAGGTGATTCCACAGCGCCTGCACCGCTGGCTTGACGAGCCGGGCCACCTCGGGCCGCTCGCGGTAGATGCGCACTTCCATCGTCAGCTCCAGCTTTTCGCTGGCCGAAGCCGACACCAGGCGGCGAGCTTTCAATTCCTTGGTCACGCTGCTGTGCGGCAGGAAGGCCAGGCCATGGCCCTCCAGCGCCATCGCTTTCAGGCCCTCGGCCATGTCGGTTTCGTAGATGGGCTCCAGGTGCAGGGGCACGCCGGCCTGCTTGACGATCACTTCCACCAGCCGCGCCATGTAGGCACCCGAGGCGTAACTCAGAAAGGGCACACGCTGCCCGGGCTGGCCGGGCAGGCGGAACAGCGGCTGCCCGCCGGCGCCGGCCTTGGCGTAGGGCGCCAGTGTTTCGCTGGACAGCGGCAACATGTCGTAGCGTTCGGCCGACAGCGGCAGCGGCTGGCTTGCGTGGTGGTAGGCAATCAGCAGGTCGCAGCCGCCTTCGGTCAGGCGCATCACGGCGTCGTGCACGTTCAGCGCCGTCAGGCGTGTCTTGACGGCGCCGAAGTTCTGCCGCACAGCCATCAGCCAGTGCGGAAAGAAGGTGAAGGCCAGCGTGTGGGGCACGGCAAATTCGATCATGTCCTGGCCGGCTGCCTGGTGGCTGCGCATCATGTTGCGCGTGGCCTGCAGGTTGTCCAGCATGTCCAGCGCCTGCGCGTGCAGCGTTTCGCCGGCAGCGGTCAGGCACGTGGGGTAGGAAGAACGGTCCACCAGGTCGATGCCGGCCCATGCCTCCAGCGCCTGGATGCGGCGTGAGAACGCAGGCTGGGTGACGTGCCGGAGCTGCGCCGAGCGCGAAAAGCTGCGCGTTTCCGCCAGACTCACAAAGTCTTCCAGCCACTTGGTCTCCATGGCCGAGCAGTGTATCGGCGGGCATGGTGAGGCTTCCTCGGTGCCGGCCCCTAAGCGGCACGGTTCGCAAGCTGTCGTCAAGTGCACACACCTGCACACCGCAAACCACCGACTGGCACCAAGCGGCCCCACGCGCCGCCGTTTGCCGACTAGCATCCGCGGCATCCCCACGCTTGGAGCCCGCATGAGCCGCTTGCCGCAAATCCTGATCTCCGCCGTCGTGCTGTGCGGCTTTGCCGTGCCGGCCCTGGCGGCCAGTTCGGCGTCGTCGGCTTCGTCCGAAGGTTCGTCCACCTCAGTGGGCAGCTCTTCGACCTCCATCGAGACCTCCAGCGACAGCTCGTCCAAGGCCGACAAGGTGGCCGAAGGCGACTACCGCATCACCGAGATGGCCGCGGCCGACACCCAGCCCGGCAAGCTGCGCGTGAAGCTGCAGGCGGTAGACGGCAAGGGCGGCGAATTTGTGCTCGTGCTGCCGCAAGAAGCCGCCCAGCAAGGCCGCTTGACCACCGGCGCGGTGGTGACGGCGCAGAAACACGCTTACGGTCTGCAGTTTGCCGCTGGCGCGCCGCGCGAGGCGTTTTTCCTGGTGCTGCACGACGACTGGGTCCGCGAGCTGCAGACACGCGTCGTCACGCTATAAACGCCGCCATGCGCGGCGCGGGCCTGGCTTCAACTCTGGCCGCGCTGGTTCTGCTCGGCCCGATGACGGGCGCGGCGCAAGCCACGTCGCTGAACTACTGTGACGCCACGCCGAGCCTCAACGCTGCCCAGCAAGACCGCATGCTGCGGGTCAGCGCCGTCATCAAGGCCGAACTGGACCGCTCGGGCGCTGGCGCGGCACTGGTCGCACGCTCGGGCCTGAACCTGGGCTTTTTTGACCAGCGTTACTCCCATTCAGGCATCAGCCTGCGCGCCAGCCCGGCCAGTCCCTGGGCTGTGCGGCAGCTGTACTTTTCTTGCGACGAGCAGCAGCCGCGCATCTTCGACCAGGGCATGCCGGCTTTTCTGATGGGCACCGACGACCCGGCGCTGGGCTACATCTCGGTGCTGCTGCTGCCCACTGAAGCCAGCGCGCAGATCGAACCCGTGGCGCTGGACAGCCGCCAGGCCTTGCAGCTGCTGGGCCCCACCTACAGCGCCAACGCCCACGCCTTCAGCGCCCGGTACCAGAACTGCAACCAGTGGGTCATCGAGCTGTTGGCCGTGGCCTGGGGTGCCCGGCTGGATGGCTGGGCCGGGGTGGGCAGCGCGGCCGACGACCTGCCGCCCAGCGGGCCCAGAACCGCCGCGCAGACCTGGCTCAAGGGCGCCGGTTACGACGGCACGTTGTTTGCGTTGGGCTGGCGGCCGCTGCTGTGGCTGACGGCATTCAGCCCCTTCCTGAACCGCGACGACCACCCCAAAGAAGACCTCGCGCAAGCGCAGTTCCGCGTCAGCATGCCGGCGGCCATCGAAGGCTTTGTGCGCCAGCGGGTGCCAGGTGCCACACGGGTGGAAATCTGCCATACCGAAAAGCATGTGGTGGTGCGGCGCGGCTGGGAGCCGATTGCAAACGGCTGCGTGCCAGGTGTGGGCGACACGGTCACCGCGCTGAACTGAGCCGCTGAACTGAGCAGATGATCGGCAGGCGACCTACTCCTGCCCACTCTGCTGCAGGCGCCACATCTGCGCGTAGCGCCCGTTGCGCGCCAGCAGTGCGGCGTGCGGGCCCTTTTCCACCACCCGCCCGGCTTCCAGCACCACGATTTCGTGGGCTTCCACCACCGTGCTCAGGCGGTGCGCGATGACCAGCGCCGTCTTGCCCAGGCTCACCGCACGCAGCTCGGCCTGGATGGCCCGTTCGTTGGCACTGTCCAGCGCCGAGGTGGCTTCGTCGAAGATCAGAACCGGCGGGTTCTTCAGCAGCGTGCGTGCGATGGCCACACGCTGTTTCTCGCCGCCACTGAGCTTCAGACCACGTTCGCCCACCATGGTGTCGTAGCCCTTGGGCGTGGCGCTGATGAAGTTGTGGATGTGGGCTGCCTGCGCCGCACCTTCCACCTCGGCACGCGTGGCGCCGGGGCGACCGTAGGCAATGTTGTATTCGACCGTGTCGTTGAAGAGCACGGTGTCCTGCGGCACGATGCCGATGGCCCGCCGCAGGCTGCTCTGCGTGACCTGGCGGATGTCCTGGCCGTCGATGGTGATGCGGCCACCGCCGTTTGCGTCCACGTCGTAGAAGCGGTACAGCAAACGCGCCAGCGTGCTTTTGCCGGCACCTGACGGGCCCACCACCGCCACCGTCTTGCCGGCCGGGATCTCGAAGCTCAGGTCGTGCAGGATGGGGCGTTCGGGTTCATAGGCAAAGCTCACGCCTTCGAAGCGCACCACGCCGTCGCTGACCTGCAGCGCCAGCGCGCCGGCAGCGTCGTCCACCTCGCGGTGCCTTTCCATCAAGGCGAACATCTTGTCCAGGTCGGTCAGCGACTGCTTGATCTCGCGGTACATCACCCCCAGGAAGTTGAGCGGGATGTAGAGCTGGATCATGAAAGCGTTGACCATCACCAGGTCGCCCAGCGTCAGTCGGCCGTCCACCACGCCTTGCGTGGCACGCCACAGCATGGCGATCAGCGCCGCCGCAATGATCAGTTGCTGGCCAGTGTTCAAGAGGCTCAGCGTGCTCTGGCTCTTCAGCGCCGCGCGGCGCAGTTTTTCAAGGTTTTCGTCGTAACGCCTGGCCTCGAAGTCTTCGTTGTTGAAGTACTTGACGGTTTCGTAGTTCAGCAGCGAATCGATGGCCCGTGTGTGCGCCGTGCTGTCCAGTTCATTCATCTGCTTGCGAAACTGCGTGCGCCACTCGGTCACCGTGATGGTGAAGGTGATGTACAGCACCAGCGCAGCCAGCGTGATCCAGGCAAAGGCGGCGTCGAATTTCACTGCCAGCAGCGTCAACACCATGGCCACCTCAACCAGCGTGGGGAAGATGCTGTAGAGCGAGTAGCTGATCAGCGAATGCACGGCGCGGGTGCCGCGTTCGATGTCGCGTGTCATGCCGCCGGTCTGGCGTTCAAGATGGAAGCGCAGGCTCAGCGCGTGCAGGTGGCGGAACACCTGCAAGCTGATGCTGCGCGCCGTGCCTTCGGTGGCCTTGGCAAAGATCAGCTCGCGCAGTTCGGTGAACAGCGAGGTGCTCAGCCGCAGCAGGCCGTAGCCCACCAGCAGAGCCACGGGCACCACCAGCACCGCCGCCGGGTCACCCGGTTTGATGGACAAAGAATCGATCAGGTACTTCAGCAGCACCGGCACCGACACGTTGGCCGCCTTGGCCGCCAGCAAAAAACTCAGCGCAATGCCCACCCGCCAGCGGTAGCGCCACAGGTAGGGCAGCAGCTTGCCCAGCGTGGCCCAATCGGACCGGGATGCGGAGGCCTGGGCCCGTGCTTGAGCAGATTCGGGTTCGGGGGCGGATACAGTGGCGGATGACGACATCCTCAGATTGTCACCCCCCATGCCCAACACCGCTTCCAGCCACAACCCGCCAACCCCGCCGTCCGCCGCTCTGGGTCTGACCATGGCGCCCCTGGCGCTAAGCGACGGCTCGCAACTGGTGCTGCGGGTCATTCCGCTGCCGGCCGACGTCAACGCCAACGGCGACATCTTCGGCGGCTGGATCATGGCCCAGGTTGACATGGCGGGCGCCGTGCTGCCCAGCCGCATTGCCAAGGGCCGCATCGCCACCGTGGCCGTGAACCAGTTTGTCTTCAAGCAGCCGGTGAGCCTGGGCGACCTGCTGAGCTTCTACGCCAAGGTCACACGCATCGGCACCACCAGCGTGAGCGTGCACGTGGAGGTGTATGCCGAACGAAACCCGGCCAAGCTGCAGGTGGTGAAGGTGACCGAAGCCGACCTGACCTATGTGGCCATCGACGGCAAGGGGCAGCCGCGGCCTTTGCCGGTGTAGATCGCGCAGCCGGCGCCGCCGGCCACGAAGTTCAGCGGCTTCAGTCGACGAAGAAGTCCGGGATGAAGTTCTTGGTGCCCGACACCACCGCGTAGGGGTCGAGGTCGGTCACGCCGTGTCGGGCCAGCAGTTCGTCGTCGATGAAGAAGTTGCCGGTGGTGGTCTTGGCGTCGCTGGTCAGGATGAAGTACGCGGCGTCGGCCAGGATTTCCGGCTTGCGGCACAAGTTCAGGTCCACGCCCGGAATCATCTGCAGCGCAGCCGTGGCGATGGCCGTGCGCGGCCACAAGCTGTTGACGGCGATGCCGTGCGGGCGGAATTCACCCGCGTGGCCCAGCGTGCATTCGCTCATGCCGTACTTGGCCATGGTGTAGGCCACGTGGCCCTTGAACCAGTGTTCTTTCATGGACAGCGGCGGGCTCATGTTCAGCACGTGCGGGTTGCGGCCAGCCTTGGCGCTTTTGATCAGCTCGGCCAGGCACGCCTGTGTGCACGCATACGTGCCGCGCACGTTGACGCCGAACATCAGGTCGAACTTCTTCATCGGCGTCATCGGCGTGGGCGTCAGGCTGATGGCGCTGGCATTGTTGACGAGGATGTCGATGCCGCCAAAGCGCGCCACGGCAGCGGCCACCGCTGCGGCGACGGCCACTTCGTCGCGGATGTCGGTCTGCACCGCCAGTGCCTGCCCGCCAGCCGCCTCCACTTCAGCCGCCGCGCTGGCCAGCGTGCCGGGCAGCTTGGGGTTGGGCTCGACCGTCTTGGCCAGCAGCACGAGGTTGGCGCCGTCGGCCGCCGCGCGCTTCGCAATGGCCAGGCCGATGCCGCGGCTGGCGCCGGTGATGAGGATGGTCTTGCCTTGCAGGGTGATGCCCATGGTGTCAGCCCAGGTGAAGTTGAGGCCACACGTGGGTGGCGATGTGCTGCGCGATGGCGTTGGCGCAGTAGCGGTAGACCGGCTCGCCGGGGTGGAAACCGTCGCTGGCCATGACGCCGCGGTTCAGCGGCATTTCCATGTCCACGCAGCTCACATCCTGGCGCGTGGCGGTCCACGCACAAAGCGCCCGGTTGTGGCGCCGAGCGTCGGCGCCGGCCACCCACCGCAACGGTTGCGGCAGGCCCGGAAAGTGGTGCACGGGCGGCAGCGGCACAAACACCACGTGCTGCACGCCGTGGCCATTGCGCAGCCAGTTGGCCAGCGCCTCGCGCGCGGCAATGGCGCGGTGCGAGGGCACCTGGTCGACCACGTCGTTGACACCGGTCACCACCACCACCAGGTCAGCGGGTGCATGGCCTTCATCGCGCAGCAGGGCCAAGGTCTGCGCCGTGGTCAAGCCCGACCGTGCACGCAACTGCCAGGCCACACGCGCACCCGCCGCCTCTGCCAAGGCTTTGGCCAGACGCTGCGCCAGCGCGTCGCGCTGCTGTTGCACGCCCACGCCTGCGGCCGACGAGTCGCCCGTGATGAGCAGCCGCAAGGCTGTGCCATGGCCGGCCACACCACGGCGCTGGCCGTTGGGTTCGGGCAAGCGCGGCAGGCGCTTGCGCGTGGCGATGGCCTGCGCCACCAGCACGGGGCTGAGCATGAGCTTGGCGGTCAGCGACATGGCGGCAGCTTCGGCGCGGACCGCTCAGAACTTGCTGAAGTCCGGCTTGCGCTTCTGGAAAAAGGCCTGGAAGGCTTCCATGGCCTCTGGGCTCTTCAGCCGCTTGGCGAAAAGGGCGCCTTCGGTGGCGATGGTCTTCAGCAGCAACTCTTGCTGCGGGCCTCGCATCAGTTGCTTGGCTTCACGCACCGCGCCCGGCGGCAGCGCGTTGAAACGCTCGGCCATGCGGCGTGCGTGGTTCACCACTTCGCCGGCCGGCAGCACGGCGTTGGCGATGCCACATTCCACCGCTTGTTCGGGGGTGAAGGGGTCGCCCATCAACAGCTTCTCGGCGGCACGGCGGTGGCCCATCAGCTGCGGCACGAGCAGGCTCGACGCAAATTCAGGCACCAGGCCCAGGGCCACGAAGGGCATGGCCAGGCGCGCCTCGTCGGACACGTAGACGAAGTCGCAGTGCAGCAGCATCGTGGTGCCAATGCCGATGGCCGCACCGGTCACGGCGGCGATCACCGGCTTGTCGCATTCCAGCAGCGCACGCATGAACAGGAACACCGGCGAATTCATCGCCTCGCTGCCCTGCCCTCCGGTCCCGGTTCCGCGGGTCATGAAGTCTTCGATGTCGTTGCCGCTGGTGAACACACCCGGCTGGCCGGTGATCAACACCGCACGCACCGCGTTGTCGGCCTTGGCCGCTTGCAGCGCGTCGGTCATGGCCTGGTACATGGCCACGGTGAGTGCGTTTTTCTTTTCCGGCCGCGCGATTTCGATCGTGCAGACGCCGTTGATGGTGGCGGTCTTGATGCTCATGCTGTGGCTCCTCCAATCAGACGCGTTCGATGATGCCGGCGGCGCCCTGGCCCATGCCCACGCACATCGTCACCATGCCGTACTTCAGCTGTTGGCGGTGCAACGCGTGCACCACGGTCGCGGCACGGATCGCACCGGTGGCGCCCAGGGGGTGACCGAGCGCAATCGCTCCGCCCATGGGGTTCACACGGTCCGGGTTCAGGCCCACGGTGCGGATCACGGCCAGGGCCTGCGCGGCGAAGGCCTCGTTCAGCTCGATCCAGCCCATGTCGTCCAGGCTCAGGCCGGCGTACTTCAGCGCGGCCGGTATGGCCTCGATGGGGCCAATGCCCATGATCTCGGGCGCCACGCCACGTGCGGCGTAGCTGACAAAACGCGCCAGCGGCTTCAGCTCGTAGCGCTTGATGGCCGCTTCGCTGGCCAGGATCAAGGCACCGGCGCCGTCGCTGGTCTGGCTGCTGTTGCCGGCTGTGACGCTGCCCTTGGCGGCAAACACGGGTCGCAGCTTGGCCAGGCCTTCGAGCGAGGTGTCGGGCCGCGCGCCTTCGTCCAGCCTGACGGTGCGTGTTTTCAGGCTGGTGCCGCCAGTGGCCAGGTCGGGGTAGCGGTCCACCACGTCGATGGGTGTCATCTCGGCATCGAAATGGCCGGCCGCCATGGCCGCCAGCGCCCTCTGGTGCGAGGCCAGCGCAAAGGCGTCCTGGTCTTCGCGGCTCACTTTCCACTGCGTGGCCACCTTCTCGGCCGTCAGCCCCATGCCGTAGGCGATGCCGACGTTTTCGTCGTGCGCAAACACCTCGGGGTTGAAGGACGGCTTGTTGCCGCCCATGGGCACCATGCTCATGCTCTCGGCACCGCCGGCAATCATTACATCGGCCTCGCCCACGCGGATGCGGTCGGCGGCCATCTGCAAGGCGGTCAGGCCGCTGGCGCAGAAGCGGTTGACGGTGACACCGCCCACGCTGTGCGGCAGCCCGGCCAGCACCATGGCGACCCGCGCCATGTTCATGCCTTGCTCAGCTTCGGGAAAGCTGCAGCCGATGATGGCATCTTCGATGGCCTTGGGGTCCAGGCTGGGCACCTGCGCCAGCGCGCTGCGCACGGCCGCCACCAGCAGGTCGTCGGGCCGCGTGTTGCGGAACATGCCGCGACCGCTCTTGCCGATGGGCGTGCGCGTGGCCGCAACGATGTAGGCGTCTTGAACTTGTTTGCTGCTCATGTCGATGGCTCCGATGTCCTGATCAAGTGGCCGCCGCGAAACCGGCTCTGCCGGGCCGCTGGCGGCGCCCCCTTGAGGGTGAGCGGCGTCAGCCGCGGCGGGGGTGGGTCAATTCCTCACAGGCTTGCCGGTGGACAGCATGCCCATGATGCGTTCTTGCGACTTGGGGTGGTCCAGCAGAGCACAGAAACGGTCGCGCTCCATCGTCATCAAGTACTCCTCGTTGACCAGGCTGCCGGCGTCGACATCACCGCCACACACCACTTCGGCAATCAGCGTGCTGATGTGGAAGTCGTGTGCGCTGATGAATCCCCCGTCGCGCATATTGGCCAGTTGGCCCTTGATGGTGGCGATGGCCGCGCGGCCGGCCACCGGGATGACGGCCCGCGCGGGCGGACGGTAGCCGCTGTCGAACAGGGCCTTGGCCTGGGTCAGCGCCACGAACAGCAGTTCGTCCTTGTGCGGCACGATGATGTCGCCGCCCTGCAGGTAACCGAGCTTCCGCGACTCGATGGCGCTGGTGCCCACCCTGGCCATGGCGGCGCTGGTGAAGCCGTCGGTGGCGAACTTCATGATGTCGGCGTTGGCCCAGTTGGTCACGCTGGCGGCACCCGCAGCTTCAGCCGCGCGGCGCGCCACATGGGCCAGGCCACCGCCGGCCGGGATCAGGCCCACACCCACTTCCACCAGGCCGATATAGGTTTCCATGGCTGCCACGCGGCGTGCGCAGTGCAGCGCGATCTCGCAGCCGCCACCCAGCGCAATGCCGCGCATCGCAGCCACCACCGGAACTTGCGCATAGCGCATGCGCAGCATGGTGTCCTGCAGCTGCTTGACCACCGGCTTGATGCCCTTGGAGCCCTGCTTCATGAACACCGGCATCAGGCTTTCGAGGTTGGCGCCGGCGCTGAACACATCGTCGGGCGACCAGATGACCACGCCCTTGAATGAAGCCTCGGCCAGTTCAACCGCCTTGGCCAGGCCTTCGACCACGCCTGTGCCGATGAGGTGCAGCTTGCTGGTGATGCTGGCGATCAGCACCTCGCCGTCCAGCGTCCACAAGCGCATCTCGTCGTTCTTGAAGAGTTCGGTGCCGCTGTTCAGCGGCTGCGCCGCGCCTGAACCCAGCACCGCTTCGGGGAAGTGCTGGCGTTGGTACACGGGCAGGGTGCTGGGGGCCACGAAGCGCACATGTGCCGCGCTCCACGAGCCTTCGGGGCGGTGCACGCCGCCAAACGCAGCCACCGGGCCTTCAAAGACCCAGGCCGGCAGCGGCGCTGAGCTCAGCGCCTTGCCGGCGTCGATGTCTTCTTTCACCCAGTTGGCCACCTGCAGCCAGCCGGCGTCTTGCCACAGCTCGAAGGGACCCTGCTTCATGCCGAAGCCCCCGCGCATCGCAAAGTCCACGTCGCGCGCCGATTCGGCGATGTCCTGCAAGTGCACGGCCGCGTAGTGGAAGGCATCGCGCAGGATGGCCCACAAAAACTGCGCCTGCGGGTTGCTGCTTTCGCGCAGCAGCTTCAGGCGTTCGGCGGCCGGCTTCTTCAGGATGCGGTCGACGATGGCGTCGGCCTTGCCGCCGGCCGGCACGTAGTCTTCTTTGGCCGGGTCCAGGCGCAGGATGTCCTTGCCCACCTTCTTGTAGAAACCTGCGCCGGTCTTCTGGCCCAGTGCGCCCTTGTCGATCAGCGCCTTCAGCACCGGCGGCGTGGCGTAGCTGGCGAAGAAGGGGTCGTTACCCTGTTCGGGCCCCAGGTTGTCCTGCAGCGTCTTGATGACGTGCGCCATGGTGTCCAGGCCCACCACGTCGGCGGTGCGGAAGGTGCCGCTGCTGGCGCGGCCCAACTTCTTGCCCGTGAGGTCGTCCACCACGTCCACGCTCAGGCCAAAAGCCTGTGCTTCGTGGATGGTGGCCAGCATGCCGGCAATTCCCACCCGGTTGGCAATGAAGTTGGGCGTGTCCTTGGCCCGCACCACGCTCTTGCCCAGCGCGCTGGTGACAAAAGCCTCCAATTGGTCCAACACCTCGGGCTGCGTGGCCGGAGTGTTGATCAACTCCACCAGGCTCATGTAACGCGGCGGGTTGAAGAAATGGATGCCGCAAAAGCGTGGCTTGATCGATTCCGGCAGCGCTTCACTGAGCTTGGTGATGGACAGCCCGCTGGTGTTGCTGGCCACGATGGCGTGGGCGGCCAGCGCCGGCGCAATCTGTGTGTACAGCGCCAGCTTCCAGTCCATGCGCTCGGCGATGGCCTCGATGACCAGGTCGCATTCGCCCAGCAGCGCCAGGTGCTCTTCGTAGTTGGCCTGCTGGATGAGCGCCGCGTCTTCGGGCACGCCCAGCGGCGCGGGCTTGAGCTTCTTCAGGCCTTCGATCGCCTTGCTGACGATGCCGTTCTTGGGGCCTGGGTTCGATCCGGCTTTGCCTGGCGAGCCCACCCCCTCGGTGGGCGTCGATACCGAAGGCATCGTCTGGGGGCCCGTATTTGCGGGCAGATCAAACAGGACAACGGGCACCTTGCAGTTGACCAGATGGGCGGCAATCTGCGCGCCCATCACGCCGGCGCCGAGCACGGCCACCTTGCGCACGGGGAATCGGGTCATGGGGTTTCCTTATTCAACACGGATCCAGGTCTGTGTGCGGCCCAGCATGGGCATGCCCACAAAACCACGCACTTCAAGTTTTTTGCCGCCGTCGGCTGTCTGCATGCGCACTTTGTAGACCTTGCCTTCGGCAGCGTCCAGGATGGTGCCGCCGTCCCAGGTGTTGTCGGCGTCGGCGCGCTTGACGCCGCGGATGATTTCCAGGCCGACCATGGGCTTGTCCTTGCGGTCGTCGCTGCACTGGTCGCACACGGCGTCCTGTTTGGCGTCGGCGGCCAGCAGCTTTTCGATCTTGCCGCTGTACACACCACCGGCCTCGGTGATGCGGATCTGCGCCCGTTCGGTCTTGGTCTTGTCGTCGATGGTCTTCCACACACCGACGGGCGTGCCCTGCGCCGACACGCTGCCGACGGCGGCCACCAGGGCCAGTGCAATCCAGGTCTTCATGTCTTGTCTCCGGTTTGTGTGTGATGGGCATGGCGCCAAAAAAAGCGCCGCTGACTCTAGAACATCGTTGCATCCATGGCCATCAGCGGCGCCACGCCAGACCGTGCGGTGCGGATGAGGCTAGCCGTTTCAGGCAGCAGCTTGGCAAAGTAGAAACGCGCGGTGTGCAGCTTGGCGGCATAGAACGGGTCACCGCCGTCCTGCTTGGCCAAGGCCACCTTGGCCATGCGGGCCCAGAAGTAGGCAAACACCAGGTGACCGGCCACACGCAGGTAGTCCACCGCCGCGCCGCCCACCTCGTCGGCATTGCCAAAGGCCTTCATGCCCAGTTCGGTGGTCAGCTTGGTGACTTTGTCGCCCAGCTCGGCCAGCGGGTTGACAAACTCCTGCATGGCCTCAACGGTGCCTTCTTCTTCCACGAATTCGGCGATCAGCTTGCCGAACTTCTTGAGCTTGGCGCCGTTGTCGCCCAGCACCTTGCGGCCCAGCAGGTCCAGGCTCTGGATGGTGTTGGTGCCTTCGTAGATCATGTTGATGCGGGCATCGCGCACGTACTGCTCCATGCCCCATTCCTTGATGTAGCCGTGGCCGCCGAAGACCTGCAGGCAGTGGCTGGTGGCCAGCCAGGCGTTGTCGGTCAGGAAGGCCTTGACGATGGGCGTGAGCAGGGCCACCTGGTCGGCGGCTTCCTTGCGTTCGTCTTCGTCGTCGCTGCTCAGTTCCTTGTCGATCTGCAGCGCGATGTAGACGCCCAGGGCGCGGCCGCCTTCGGCATAGGCACGCGCGGTGAGCAGCATCTTGCGCACGTCCGGATGCACGATGATGGTGTCGGCCGATTGCTCGGGCATCTTGGGGCCCGACAGGCTGCGCATCTGGGTGCGGTCCTTGGCGTACACCGCCGCATTCTGGTAGGCCACTTCGGTCAGGCCCACGGACTGGTTGCCCACGCCCAGGCGGGCGGCGTTCATCATCACGAACATGGCTGCCAGGCCCTTGTTCGGCTGGCCCACCAAGGTGCCGGTGGCGCCGTCCAGCATCATCTGGCAGGTGGCGCTGCCGTTGATGCCCATCTTGTGTTCGATCGCATTGCAGAAGATGGCGTTGCGCTCGCCCAGGGTGCCGTCGGCGTTGGCTTGAAACTTGGACACCGCAAACAAACTGATGCCCTTGCTGCCTTCGGGCGCGTCGGGCAATCGGGCCAGCACCAGGTGCAGGATGTTGGCCGCCAAGTCGTGTTCACCGGCGCTGATGAAGATCTTCTGGCCCGTCAGCTTGTAGGTGCCGTCGGCTTCACCGCCAGGCACGGGTTCGGCCTTGGTGCTCAGCAGGCCCAGGTCGGTGCCGCACTGCGGTTCGGTCAGGCACATGGTGCCGGTCCATTCACCGCTGGTCAGCTTGGGCAGGAAGGTGGTCTTCTGCTGCTCGGTGCCGTGCGCACGGATGCATTCGTAGGCCGCGTGCGACAAGCCGGGGTACATGGTCCAGGCCTGGTTGGCGCTGTTCAGCATCTCGTACAGGCAGTGGTTGACCACGATGGGCAGGCCCTGGCCGCCGTAGGCCGGGTCGGCCGCCATGCGCGGCCAGCCGCCTTCGACGTACTGCGCATAGGCTCCCTTGAAGCCCTTGGGCGAGCGCACGGCGTGCGTGGCCTTGTCGTGGGTGCAACCTTCCTGGTCACCGCTCAGGTTGATCGGGAACAGCACCTCGGACGCAAACTTGCCGCCCTCTTCCAGCACCGCGTTGATGGTGTCGGTGTCCACGTCGGCGTGGCGCGGCATCCGCTTGAGCTCTTCGCCGACGTTCAGCAACTCGTGCAGCACAAAGTGCATGTCACGCAGCGGGGGGGTGTAGGTGGGCATGAAGGACTCCTGAAAACGGGAAAAACGAAGAAGGGTTCAGCGGCGCAGATTCAGAGGCGCGCGTGTCAGAGGCGCGCGTGCTGCGTCGGCGAAGCGACCGCGGCAGGCGCCACGCTGTAGTGCGACAAGGTGCGTTCGAAGCCGACACGTGCACGGTCCAGCGCACCCGGGATGCGCAGGAAGCGTGCGTCGTGGTGCAGCGCCAGGATCAGGCCGTGCAGTTCAAAAAGCATCTGCGTGGGGTCGGTGTCCAGGCGCAGGTGGCCATCGTCAATGGCGATGCGGATGGCACGGTCCAGCGCCGCGTGCCAGGCTTTCACCATCGAAGCCAGCGCGTCGCGCACGGGGCCAGGGCGGTCGTCGAATTCCACCGCACCGCTGATGTAGATGCAGCCCGAGTCCACTTCCACCGACACGCGGCGGATCCAGCGTTCGAACAGCGCACGCAAGCGCGGCAGGCCACGCGGTTCTCGCACGGCCGGGAAGAACACCTCTTCTTCGAACCGGGTGTGGTACTCGCGGATGACGGAAATCTGCAATTCTTCGCGCGAGCCGAAGTGCGCGAAGACTCCCGACTTGCTCATCTGCGTGACCTCGGCCAAGGCACCAATCGACAGGCCCTCCAGCCCCATGTGCGAAGCCAGGCCCAAAGCGGCGTCCAGAATGGCGGCACGTGTCTGCTGGCCCTTGAGCAAGGACTTGGTGGCGGGCGCTGCGGTGTCGGTGGGTGTGCTCACGGCTTCGTCGCGGATAGAAGAATCTGCGAAATCGAACGGTCGTTCTATTTTGCATTTTTCGTCTTGCGACGCATCACAAAGGCCCTGATTTTTTCTAGGGTGGCATTCCTAGATCGCCTTCGTTCGATCAGTGGATAGCGGGTTAACCCGCAGCCACCGACCCTCGGGTCCGCGCAACAAGCTGTCACCGGCGATCGGGTACGCTCGCGGTATGGACGTGTTGCAGCTCGACATCTCGGGCCGCCCACAAGCGTGGATTACCCCGCGCGAGGCGGCCGTACTCTATGCCAGCGACGCAGTGGCCTGGACCTTGGGCGACACCTTCCACGTGATGCGCGGCGGTATGCAACGCACCACGGGCCTGCAAAGCCGCATCGAGGTGCATCCCATCGTGGCCGTTCGCGGCGCCATTCCCAGCCGCGCCTGGCGCCAGGCCCCAGCGCTGAGCAACCCCAAACTGTTCGTGCGTGACCGCCAGGTCTGCGCTTACTGCGGCGGCCGCTTCCACCTGGACGGCCTGACGCGCGAACACATCATTCCCGTGTCACGCGGCGGGCTCGACACGTGGATGAACTGCATCACCGCCTGCCGCGCCTGCAACGGCCACAAGGGCAACCGCCTGCCCGAAGAAGCGCGCATGGCGCTGCTTTACCTGCCCTACGTGCCCAGCCTGCACGAGGACATGATCCTGCGCGGACGGCGCATCGTGGTGGATCAGATGGACTTCTTGCTGGCGTCTGTGCCGCGGAGTTCAAGGTTGCACGGCTGACGAATCGACTGCGGTGTTGTCTCTTGGCTTGGCTTCGGTGTAGGCGTAAGCCACCAGCGCCAGTACCAGCGGCAGCAGGTAGTACACCGCGCGGTAGGCCAGCAGGGCCGCCAGCAGTTGGGCGTTGCTGATGTCGCCACCGCCCAGGCTGACGATGAACACCGCCTCGATGACGCCCAAACCAGCCGGCACATGGGTCACCACCCCGGCCACGGCGGCCAGCAACAGCACGCCCAGCACCATTGCGTAGTCGACCTTGCCCTGAAGCAGGATCCAGACGATCAGGCCCATGGCGGCCCAATTGACAGCCGACACCGCCGCCTGCCACAGCACCACCCGCCCGCCGGGCAACGGTATGTCGTGGCCTCTCACTTGCCAATGGCTGCGTCCGGCGTGCCACCTCCAGCCCACGTGGGCCAGCGCTGTCAGCAACATGGTTGCGCCCAGCCAGCGCAGCGCCGTTTCAGAGACGGGCCAATCGGGCGACAGCGTGGGGGGTGCCAGCGCCATCACCGCCCCGCCGACGATGAAGTAGCCCAGCCAGTTGGTCATCACCGCGAGCAAGATGATGCGCCCCGCGGTTTCTGCCGACAGGCCGGCGCGACCGTACAACCTCAACTTGGTGGCGATGGCGCCCACCAGCGAGCCGAAGTTCAGGTTGAAGGCATAGCAGACACCGGCGATTCGCAGCGTGCGATGAATCGGTACGTTGTGGCTGGTTTCGTAACGTCCGATCAGGTCGTAGCTGGCGACCAGGGCGTGACTCAACAGGCTCAGCACCAGTGCGGCGGCCAGGCCGGGCAGGGGCTGGCCTTGCAG
>ENA-ORBV01005050-ORBV01005050.1-microbial-mat-metagenome-genome-assembly--contig:-NODE-5050-length-24635-cov-5.598705_pt1 | contig 24635 bp, 22 predicted proteins | sample MGYA00237777_ERZ505514 | MGnify/ENA primary metagenome ERZ505514 (study PRJEB26160, sample SAMN06269048) | microbial mat metagenome | isolation source: Oligotrophic lake microbial mat | place... | reverse complement strand
AATGATACGGCGACCACCGAGATCTACACCTCTCTATTCGTCGGCAGCGTCAGATGTGTATAAGAGACAGCTCGTCGGTCTAGGGATGCGTGAGGTGCCACACACACCACGAGCGTGGCCAGTGCGTGCCCCACCACCACGAAGATCATCGTGAGATGCGTGTACGCTCCCAATCCTGCCGCCACGCCGTACACAACGAAATACTTCGTCCGTCCCGTGGTCGCCCCACGAACCAGCGCCCACATCGCCACAATCGCGAAGAACGCGATGGCGCTATAGCCGCGCGCGTTCTGCGAGAACCAGACATGATGATACGACACGGCAAGCAGCAGCGAGGCCAGCAGCGCCTCTCGGCGGCTCACGACCAGGGCGCCTAACGCGTAGAGCATGGGGACCGCAGCCACGCCGAACAACATCGCCGGCAGTCGCACCGACCATGCGGACTCGCCGAAAACGGCTCGGCTCAGGTGCGCGAGCACGGCATAGAACGGATGGTGATTGTCGCCCCAGAACTCGGTCAATATTCCGGAGAGCGGAGCGCGGAACGACCGCACCAACGAATAGATCTCGTCGATCCAGAGCCCGCTGTTGAGCCCGATGCCCCGAGCCACCGCAGCGACCAGTACCACCGCGATCAAGGCGACGCCGGGTACGAGCAACGAGTCGCCGGTCGAGTCGCTCCTAGTCTTCGACGACATGCGTCTTGAAGATCTCGCGATACCCCTGCCACTTGGCCTGATTGAAGCTCATCCCCTCCATGCAATCGACGGCGGAGTAAGCCATGAAAAGGGCGTGATGCGTGTTGTCGTGCGCAAAGAGTCCCTGCCGTCCGTACACCAGCACATTGGGCTGCGACGCTGCCCAGCTATCCAGCGTGCCTAACGGCACTTCGTATCCCTTGAGATAGATCGGATACGCCTGCGGTAGGCGCCGAATGAGCACGTTCGTGGGAGACGCGGGAAAGGGAATGCCCGCTGTCGCCGCATCGCTGGCCATGCGTGCGGCCAGCGCCTCGTCGCTCGCCGTCCAGATCTCGTCACCCACCGCGCACGGATATTCCCCGCACAATACGGTCGTTCCCTCGGGCTCGGTGGAGCGAAAATAGTTCTTCGGCTCCGAAAGACGAGTGACCCGCACGTTCTCCTCGGGAAAGTAGTGCGCGTCGGTGGTCGTGTACTGGTGTACCGGAATCTGTGCGTACACCAGCACCATCGCACGATAGGTGATCTCAGCCGCTGCCTTCATCACTGGTGCGTCGGGCGCGGTTTGCATCATGCGGGCGAGCAGCGTGATCGGAATGGTCGACCAGATATGGTCGCAGTCCACCGTTTGTGTCTCGCCGGCACGCTCGGAGGTCACGGTCCACATGTAGCCTGGCGTCGCGGAGCGTTCGATCTTTGTCGCCCCCCAGCCCAGCACGAGCTTCGCGCCTAACGACTCGGCGCGCCCGGCGTAGGCGCGCGAGATCTGGCCGTAGCCTTCGCGCATGTAGTAGTAGTTGCCGCCCCCTACCGGGTTGAGCAATCGCTTGATGAGCTTGGCGAAGCTTCCCGCCGACACGCGCTTGTGCGCCTGAATACCCGACAGCGCATCCGGTTCTTCGCCCCACATCTTGCGCCCGTAGGGAAAGTAGAAGTGCCGGCTCATGGTGGGGCCGAGGTTGGCCAGCAGGACCGAGGCGTAGGTATCGCCCTCGTCCGGCTTCGCCAGCTTGGTCATGACCATGTCACGCGCCATGCCTAACGCGAACCGCTTGTCCAACCGCTTGAGCAGGTCGGTGGTCTGAATGGGGAAATGCAGCCACTTGCCGCGCAACCGAATGCGTCCGTGCCGCGAAAAGTCTCCGAAATCGCCGCCCAGCATTTCCTTGATGTCGGACAGAATCTCGGGCGCGACGGTGTGATGCAACCGATGGCTGCCATAGTCGAGCCACTGCCCGCCCCACTGGAAGCTGCCCGCGTTCCCACCCACCACCTCCTGCTTCTCCAACAGGGTGACGGTGGCCTTGTCAGCACGGCGCAACTGGAAGGCCGCTCCACATCCGGCCGGCCCACCCCCCAGCACTACGACGTGCGGCAGTCGGCTCATGTCGCGCTCCCCGACGTCGTCGGGAAGGCGTCGTTGCCGCTGGCGGACTCTGCGTCCCACCGCTTCCACGGCGCCCGGCCGCTGGCCCAGAGCGATTCGAGTAGATCGCGCTCGCGCAATGTGTCCATGGGCTGAAAGAATCCGTCGTGGCGGTACGCCATCAGTTGTTTGTCACGGGCCAGTCGCTCCAGCGGATCGCGCTCAAGAATGGTCTCATCGCCCTCGAGATAGTCAAACACACCCGGCTCAAAAACGAAGAATCCGCCGTTGATCCACCCGCTTTCCGCCCGTGGTTTTTCCGTGAACTCCTCCACCACGTCGTCCGCCAGCCGCAAACCGCCGAAGCGGGCCGGTGGACGGACGGCGGTCACCGTGGCCAGCTTGCCATGGGCCCGATGAAAGTCGAGCAGTGCCTGCACGTCGACGTCGGAGAGTCCATCGCCGTACGTGGCCATGCACGTCTCGTTATTCACCAGCGACCGCAGGCGACGAAGCCGTCCCCCCGTCATCGTGTCGAGCCCCGTATCAATCAGCCCCACCTCCCAGTCCAGACGGCTCCCCTGAATGACCTGCAGCGATCCGTCCCGCAGATTTACGAAGAAGTCGCTCTCGTGCACCGCGATGTTCTTGAAGTACTCCTTGATGATGTCGCCCTTGTAGCCGCAGGCGACCAGGAACTCCTTCTGCCCGAACGACGCGTAGAAGCTCATCAGGTGCCAAAGCATCGGGCGCCCTCCGATTTCCACCATCGGCTTGGGACGTGCCGACGTCTCCTCGGCCAGCCGAGTACCTCGGCCTCCTGCCAGAATGATCACTTTCATGACGACGTGATATTTGATGAGGTACACGACCGGCGCGCCGTCGACAGGTCGGTGGCGTGCGCGCGAGCCGTCACTCGCGACTCCCGCTACTCATCGCGTCCTCGGGCAACGACACGCCGCCCGGCGAGCGTGACCTCCAATCGGAGAGCTCCGACGAGAAACGGTAGCGAACCAATCCGATGAAGAAACTCAGGCACGTGCCGGCGACAACGTGCGACAGCCCACGGCTCCGCATTCGGGCGAACACGCTGTACTCGATGCAGCGCACTCCGAGATAGTGCGACTTGATCATGATCTCGGGGTCGAAAAACCAGTCCTTCGACGTGAGACCCATGCGGCGCACAACATCGCGGTGAAGAATCTTCGGCAGGCCATTGATGTCGAACGAGGCGATGCTCGGCCACAGCGCACGGAAGAGAAGGTTGTAGGAAACGGATACCACTTTCCGGATCAATCCGTCCATACGGAAACGGCGCCGTGCCTTCGCCAGAACTGGCTCTTCGCAGGCGAGCGCTTCTTCAAACAGGTGGACCGTCTCGTGTGCATCCACCTGCGAGTCGGCCGGAATGAAGCCGATCCACGGAGCCGTGCAGCTAGGGATACCGCTCAGAATACCGAAGCCGTAGCCCTGGTTCTGCTCCACGCGAACGCGGACGACCGGTTGACCAGCGTCCACGTACTCCTGAATGATCGCCCCTGTGCGGTCGCGGGAGCCGTTATCCACCGCGACCAGTTGCAGGCGGTGACCGGCCCCGCGAAACGCGGCCAGGGTGCGGCGAATCGTCTGCCCCACAATGGCCTCCTCGTTGTAGCAGGGCATCACCAAGGAGATGTCTGGCGGCGCCAGAAGCTCCTGTGCATCAGGGGGCGGTAACGGTATGGAAGGCATCCGGCCGTGGCTTGTAAATACGAGGTGCTATGTTAGTGAGGTCGGACCTGTGCGTCGACATCCCACACTCCGATCCCAGAACACGATTCGTTCCGAAGGTATAGCAAGTTCCGTGACCACTCATGCCCAAAACCGGGCACGAAGTACTCCTGGAGCGGGCAACTCAAGCCGCATTCCGTCCACCTTGACGACCACGCCAGGGTGTTGGCATCAGCAGGCGGACGAAGATATTCAGAACGAGGTCACTCGTCGCCTAATCGAATCGCAGAGTTGCGACGAGTGTTCGTGAGCAGCTATGGGTTCGTTCAAACGACCGTCACATTGGGAATTGGTACGATGAACTTGCCGCCCGCGTCGCGATACTGCGCTTGTTGCGCGAGGATCTCGTCGGCAAAGTTCCAGGTGAGCAGGAGCGTGTACGCGGGTTTGCGCCTGAGTAATTCCTCAGGTCGCACGATGGGGATATGCATGCCCGGTGTGAGTCGGCCGTGTTTATATGTGCTACGGTCGGCGACGAAATCCAGCGTGTCTGCGCCCACGCCGCAATAGTTCAACAGCGTGCTGCCTTTGGCCGACGCCCCGTAAGCCGCGATGCGATTGCCTTGCGTCTTTAGCCGCGTTAGAAGCGCCACGAGGTCATCCTTGATGGAGCTGACCCGGTCGCCGAAGCCTTCGTAGTAGTGGAGCGAGTTGACGCCCTTGCGGCTCTCTTCAGCGAGCAAGTCTGTGGCGGAATCCTCGACGGCGTGCGCGCCCGAATGACCGGCGAAAAACCGTAGCGAACCGCCGTGAATGGGTAGGCGCTGCACACGGAAGATCGTCAGTCCGTGGCGCTCGAAGAGTGGCTGAAGCGCCGTCAGGGTGAAATAGAATACGTGTTCGTGATAGATCGTGTCGAACTCGGTGCGTTCGATGAAATCCGCACCGTAGGGAAACTCGAGTGCGATGCGACCCGACGGCTTAAGCAAGGTCTTGAGGCCTGCGACGAAGTCGTTCGCGTCCGGTGCGTGGGCGAAGACGTTATTGCCGAGAATCAAATCGGCCAGCCGATTGTTTGCAGCGAGATCGCTGGCGACCTTCGCACCGAAAAATTCAACGAGCGTTTCGATACCCTTTCCGCGTGCGACATCGGCGATTTTCGCGGCGGGCTCGATGCCGAGGCAGGGAACGCCTGCCTTCACGAAGTTTTGCAGTAGATAACCGTCGTTGCTGGCTACTTCGACGACGAGACTTTGGCCGTCGAGTCCGAATTCCTTCCGGTATCCTTCGCACGCGTCGCGCGAGTGGCGGAGCATAAGGTCGGAGAACGACGAGAAATAGAGGTACTCCGAGAACAACTCGACGGGAGGTACGAGGTCCGTAATCTGGAGCATCCAGCAGGCCTTGCAAACGGCGAGTCGGAGGGGAACTTTCGGCTCTTTCTCCGCGAGGTCGGCGTGAGTGAGCAGGTTGTTCGCCAGCGGTTGCTGGCCAAGGTCGAGCAGGAGCGCAGCGTCGGTGTTGCCGCAGGAACGGCATTGCAGAGTGAAGTCGGAAATCGTCATTGGCAACAGGAGCAATCGAAAGTCAGTGGGAAGGGAAATCTGTAGCAGGACGCTCCCCTTCCTCCTGCTATGTCTCGACCATCGTGCTCGAACCTCATCTGGGCGTGCTCCAGCGAAGACTCTTCGCGCGAGCGTCGGCGGCGTAGTCGTCAATCTGTGCGCCGGTAAACTGCAACATGTCGGGATTCCTGCGTACGTGGCACTCGTAATACCACGCGATAGTGCGCAGGATCGTCTCTTCAAATGTCCAAGTTGGGTACCACGCGAGCCACGCGCCGGCCTTTTCGATGGATAGCGACAGCATCGTGGCCTCGTGAACGCTAGCGAGCGTTGAGCCGTCGGTCCACTGCCCCTTCCAGTGGCGCAAGACCTCTTCGACGAGTCGGCGCACGGGTTGGCGCGAGCTGGCGTCAGGGCCGAAATTGAACGGCGAGGCGAGGCGGGATGTCTTGCCTTCCTTCGCCAGCTGTGAACCGAGCCAGAGATAACCGCTCAGACATTCGAGCACATGCTGCCAGGGTCGAACCGCCTCGGGATTGCGAACGAGAATGGATGTGTCATCCTGCAGCGCGCGGATGCAATCGGGCACGATGCGATCCGCCGCGTAGTCACCGCCGCCGATGACGTTGCCCGCCCGCACGGTGACGACCGCGCCGAGCGCGGGGTTCGGCAGAAAGAACGAGCGATTCCATGCGGCGACGACAAGTTCCGCGCCGCCTTTGCTCATCGAATAGATGTCGTGCCCGCCCAAGGGATCATTTTCGCGATAGGCAAATTCCCACTCACGATTCTCGTAACACTTGTCGCTGGTGACGCAGACCGTGACGCAGTTGATCGCGGCCAAGCGAACAGCTTCGAGCACATGCGCGGTACCGTTGATGTTCGTGTCGAGCGTCGAAAGCGGTTCTGTGTAGCTGAGGCGGACGATCGATTGGGCGGCGAGATGGAAGATGATCTCCGGTTGAACGTCCTTCACGGCGGCGGCAACAGACGTCGCATCGCGGATGTCGCAGATGATCTCGCGCTCGAAGGTGCCGGCTTGAATGATGGCGTGAAGATTGGGATTCGTGGGCGACGGAAGGGCGAGGCCGGTGACTCTGGCGCCGAGCTTCTTGAGCCAGAGTGCTAGCCAGGCGCCTTTGAAACCGGTGTGACCGGTGACGAGAACGCGGCGGTTCGTGTAGTAGCCGTCGAACATCAGCGGTACGTCCTCGGCGCTCCGCCGCTAGTCCACATGTTGGTCGGCAACCGCCGTTCGAGGTACGTGTCCATGCGATGTCAGAGCCCGGAGGATGTGTACGCCACGAGTTGTTTCTCCTCGGCGATCTGGTCGAGTAGCTCGTGCTCGACCGCGCGGTTGTCTTGGCCCCGAGAACCGGAGCGGCGTTTGTGCAGGACGAAGTATGCACTATTGTCGCAACCAGCCGGGCGCTCGGGTCATGGACTTGCGAGGTGGTCGCCGCGCTTGTCGGACAACGACGCCCCGGGCCGCGCTCACATGATGCGCGGCGACGGGATCGGAAGAATGAATCGGCCACCGCGATCTCGATGCGTGCGCTGATCCTCCACGACTTCATCGGCCAGATTCCACGCCAGAATAAGCACGTAGTCCGGCTCCCGCGCGAGCAGCGCATCCGCGCCGAGCACGGGTATGTGCGTGCCCGGCGTCAGCGTTCCCACCTTGCGCGGATTCCGATCGACGATGAAGGGCAGGAGCGAGGTGTCGATACCGCAGAAGTTGAGCAGCGTGCTGGACTTGGCGGGCGCGCCGTAGCCGACGACCACCTTGCCTTCGCCGTGCAACTGCTCGAGCAGCATGCGCAGGGCACGCTTGTTCTCCATCACGCGTACCGCGAAAGCTCGCCAGGTATCGAGTCTCGTGAGCCCTTGCAGCTGCTCGGACGCCATCATCGCACGAGCCTGCTCACCATGCGCGCTTCCCTTCGTCATCCAGACGCGAATGGAGCCACCGTGTACCGATACCTCATCCACCCGCGAGATGCCCAGCCCTGCGCGCTCCGCTACCCGCGCCAACGCGGTCAGCGAGAAGTAGCACAGGTGCTCGTGATAGATCGTGTCGTACTCCGTTCCCTCGAGCAGCGCTCCGGCGTATGGCACCTCGACTACGACGGCGCCATCGTCGATGAGGTGCGCACATCCGCGCAGGAATCCCAGGGTGTCGTCCACGTGTGCGAGCACGTTGTTGGCGATCACGAGCCGCGCCGCGCCGTGTGACGAGCGCAACGAGACGGCACACGTCGCATCGAAAAAGCGGTTGTCGGTCGCGAGGCCGCGCGCGATAGCCACGCTCGCAATGTTGCGCGCCGGCTCGACGCCTATCACGCGCGCGCCGCGCTCCTTAAAATGGCGAAGCAGCGACCCATCGTTGCTCGCCACTTCGATCACCAGGTCATGCTGCGAGAGCGACAACACCCGCGACACATCCTCCGCGAAGCGGGCCGCATGTGCGGCCATTGTTGACGAGGTGCCGGAGACGTAGATGTACTCGGCGAAGAGCACCTCGGGCGCGATCACGTCGGCCAGTTGAACCAACGAGCAGGTGGTGCACATGTGCACCTCGAGGGGAAAGCGCGGCTCGTCGTCGGCGTCCTCCGGACGACGGAGGAAGGCATTGGCCAGTGGCTGATGGCCTAACGAAAGGAAGCGCTCCAGCGCCTCGTCGCCGCACCCGCGACAGGTGGTGCGCACCCGATGTATCGGCGTCACCGCGTCGCGCACCGATTGCCACCGGCCCGTCGCCGGCGCGTTCGCTCCGAGCCGCAAGGCTGCCCCAACACCATCGATGTCGGCGGCGGTCACGATTGGCTCCGCGTGCGTACCGAGGCGCGTATCGAGTCCGCTCCAGTCATGAGGGGCGACGTCGGCGCGCCACGGCGACGGACAGTGGGCGAACATACGCGGTTCGGACGCGGGTGCCCCGCGCGGGCGACCACGCGAATTCGGCAGACATCGGAAGAATCAGGAAGGCGACGCAAAATCTCGAAGACGCTCGGCCGCTTTCCCCATTTTTCGTGGAGATCAGCGGCGATTGAAAGTGGGCGGAAGCACCGATCGCGTAGCGAAAACACGCCCACGAGCTCGGCAGAGGTGTCACGGATCACGACCTTCTCCTCCTCCTGCTTGCAATGCCGGTGCCCGAGCCTGGCGAAGCAAGCCGTAACGGACGACTCGCGCGTGCCGCCTGAGCGATTCAATCGTCGTCGGGGAGAGCGCGACTGGTTCGGTGTGGCGAGCGTACCACAGAGTGAGACGGGCGTCCGCTATTGTTTCGTTGGTTTTCGTTGTTTCGCAATCGAGTCTCGGGTCTAGGGAGGGGTGAAAATGGCGCGGTCATTTCGCCGTCGCTACGTTCGAGGCACTCCGATGGTCGCCCCTCTCCCCATCTCATGCGTATTCGTCTCTTCTTGACGTGCTGGGTCCTGTTCTGTCTGCACTTCGCCACGGACTTCGTGCGGGAACATTATTTGGTCGTCAGCATGGTGGAGGACGGGACCTTCGACCTTGGGCGGTTCTACGGACTGCACGAGGACATTTTTAAGAATCCGCCCAACGCACCCGGCGGCGGTGTCCACCACGGGGCGAATCCCGGTGTGTCCATGCTGGCCGCGATTCCGTATGCCGCCGTTCGCCCGGTCGTGGACCGAGTCGTGGCGCGCACACTGGCTGCGCGAAAAGTGTCCGGTGGCGACTCCGTGGCGATCTACAACGACCCGCGCGAAGCCCGCGTGAAGTTCTACCGCGACGCCTTCCGCCTGGGGCTCGACATCCGGTTCGGACTGGTCGGCATCGTCACCATGGTGCTCTGCATGGCGCCACTCTCGGCCTTGGGAGTCGTGGTCATCTGTCGCGTGCTCGAGGGAACCGGACTTTCCGAGAAACACGCGCTTGGGCTTTCCCTCGCTTACGCCTTCGCAACGCCCGTTCTGTTCCGGAGCGCGTTCCTCAATCAGAATCTCGTCATCGGCGTCGCGGCGATGCTCGCCTTTTTCCTGCTCTGGAACCCCGGCGAGCGGTTGCGCCTGTCGGAGCCCCGGCGAGTGGTGTTGGCCGGACTCAGCGCCGGTTTCGCCTTTCTGTGCGACTACAGCGGCGCCTTGGCGTTAGGCATCCTTGGTCTCTACGCGCTGGCCAAGGCCAGGGATCACAAGGATTGGGGTGGGGTCATTCGCACCGGACTGCTCTACACCGCGGGTGCCCTGCCCATGATCCTTATCCTGTGGTGGTATCAGTGGCAGGCATTCGGACACGCCGTTCTACCCCCTCAGCACTGGATGCCCGCCGTGATTTACAGCGATCAGGGCTATCAGGGGGTGACCGGCCCCAATCTCGGCCTCCTCAAGATGCTGCTCGTCGACCCTCGCTTCGGACTCTTTGTCACTTCGCCGCTGCTGGTCCTCGCCCTCGGCGCCCCCTTTCTGGTGCGCACGGGCAAGAGCTTTATACCGGCGCGCGAACTGGTGGTCTGCTTCGCCATCGCCGTGGCGTATCTCACCTTCTTTAGCGCTATAGCGTACACCCGCCTGCAATGGAACACCGGCATTCGCTACCTCATGCCCGTCATTCCGTTCCTCTTCCTCGCGGCCGCAGTGGTCCTCATGCGCCTTCCCAGGAGCCTTGCCTACGGCGTCCTGGTGCTGGCGGTGCTTGTGTCGTGGTCCATGGCCATGGTGCGCAACCAATACGGTGTGCATCAGAATGTGCTGCACGCCTTCCTCGAGGGGCTGCAGCTCCCGTGGCTCACCACGTTGGGGAAAATGGCCGCGCAGTACGCGCCATGGCTGACGGGTCGGCCGTCGGCGGTTCCGGCCATGTTGCTCGCCGGCGCGCTCGTTGCCGGCATCTGGTTGGTGAAGCATCCATGGATGTCGACGGCGGAGCAGGCGCCGGAGCACCGCTGAGACCCGACCCACGGTTCACGGCACGAGCTCTGCAAAGACCCCATCAGACCGGCGGCGTAACGTGCCGCCGAAATACCAGAGGAGCTGGCGCGCATGTCGGTGTACGATCCACAACAGGTGGGCGGGTGGGACCCTTCTCTCCTCGTCGACATTGTGATCCCCGTGTTGAACGAGGCCCACGTGCTGGCCAAGAGCGTGGCGACGGCGCGTCATTTTCTTGGCGAATCGCTCCCCTGCAGGTGGCGAGTCGTGATTGTGGACAACGGTTCGACCGACGGAACGGACCAGGTCGCCCACGCTCTCGTTGCGGCCCACGATGACGTTCGGTTTCTGCAGCTCCCACAGCGCGGACGGGGACGTGCCCTTCGCCATGCCTGGAGCCAGAGCGACGCGGACGTCATGTGTTACACCGACGTGGATCTCTCCACCGAGTTGGCGGCGCTTCCCAAGCTGGTACACGGCATTCTCGCCGATGGTTTCGACGTGGCCACGGGATCGCGCCTCCTTCCCCAGTCGCGAACCACCCGATCGGCCAAGCGCGAATTCATCTCGCGCTGCTATAACTTGTTCGTGAAGGGTGTGCTCTGGACCTCCTTCAGCGACGCGCAGTGCGGCTTCAAGGCCATCAGCCGCAGGGCCATGCTCGATCTGGTTCCCGACGTTAAGGATCAGGACTGGTTCTTTGATACGGAAATCCTCGTGCTGGCCGAGAAGCGCGGCTTCCGCATCGCCGACATTCCGGTGAAGTGGATCGAGGACGACGACAGCCGAGTCAAGATCGTCAAGACAGCGTGGGACGACATCAAGGGAGTTCTCAGACTGCGGTGGACCCTGTGGGGCGAGATGCTCTCGCCGCGCCCCGCGCCTGCGAACGCGCTGAACAAGCGCTCTCTCCCCTAACGAGACCCTTGTGATGGCGGCCTCGCTGCCACCGCTCGTCATTACAGGGGCGAGCGGCTTTATCGGTGGCCGCGTGCTCCATGCGCTTGCCGAGCGGGGCGCGACCGCGGTCACCGCACTGGCCCGAGATCCGTCGCGGCTCATACGTCACACCGAGTGGCGTCCCGAATGGCGTGCGGTGCAGTGCGATCTCGCCTCCGCTGCCGTCCCCGCCGACGCCATTCCCCCCGACGCCGTCCTATTGCACCTGGCGGCGTCCACCGGAAAAATGTCGCCCGCCGACATGTCCACCGTCAACGTGCAGGGCACCGCGCGGGTTGTCGACGCCGCGCGTGCCGCCAGCGCTCGACATCTCATCTTCGTCAGCTCCATCGCGGCCGGATTCGCCGACCAGCGATGGTACCATTACGCACGCGCCAAGCGCGCAGCGGAGCAGCTTGTCTCGGCGTCGGGCCTGCCATACTCGATCGTGCGTCCCACCATGGTTTTCGGGCCGGGAAGTGCGATCGAGACCGCCCTCACCGGCCTTGCAACTGGCGGTGCGCCCATCGTGCTTGGTACGGGCACGGTGCGCGTACAGCCGGTGCATGTGGACGATGTCGCCGCATTGCTCCTGGCCCTCGTCGCCGGTGCGCCGGTCGGCGCGGCACCGCTCGAAGTCGGAGGAGGCGAGCGCCTGACGCTGCGCGAATTGTTGGCCCGTATCCGCTCCTTCCGCGCCCTCGCCCCTCGAACGCCCCTCTCCATTCCGCTTGGTGCGGTGCGACTGGCCCTCGGCGTCGTAGAGCCGTTCGTGTTGCCCCTCCTCCCCGTCACCGCCGGCCAGCTCGCCGCCTTCGTGAATCACTCCGACGCCGCCCCCAGCGACATCGTCGTTAGGCTCCTCCCTGCGCCTCGCGGCATCGACGCGATGCTCACCGCGGTATCCCCGCGTGGTTGACCGTCACGTGCCGTCGCGGGAGTTCGCCGTGTATGCCCGCTACCTCGGCGCTTCGGGTAACATGGCGCGGGGAGGGGAGTACTACGCTGCGGCGCACGAGTCACTCCCACAACATGATGCCGATCGATTCGATCGCTGGCTGGTCGTCATCGCTCGGGCCGCGCCGGTGGCCTGTGGTCTGGCCGATGCCTACGCCCGCATGGCGCGGCCGTACGGGCTCCTGCGCCGAAAGCTGGTCCTCACGCTTGCGGTGTTGGAATCGTCGCCCGGCACACACGCGGCGTTCGACACCGCGCTCGAGTCGTCGTCGGCCACGGCATGGCTCGCCCTCGCGGCGTTAGGCACGGGGTGGGTGCTCCGGTGCGCTGCGGCGCTGTTGCTCATTGGACCGCTCCACCTGCTGGCCGTCATCATCCCAAACGCGGGGGCCAGTGGGTAGGTACCTGGTGGTCGGATCGGGGGCCACCGGCGTCCACTTCGCGCAAAGCCTGCTGGAACGTGGAGACGCAGTGGAACTCGTGGACGTGGGATACGAGCGTCCTCCATCGCCGCTTCCCGACGCTACGTTCAGCGCGATGAAGGACGAGTTGGATGAGCCCGAACCGTATTTTCTGGGCGGGCGCGGCGAAGCCGTGGTCTATCCGTCGCCTAACGCCAAACCGTACGGGTTCCCGCCCAGCAAGGCCTACGTCTTCCGACGACCCGGCGGAGTGAACATTGCGGAGAGGGGGTTCACACCGATGCTGTCGTTTGCGCGCGGCGGATTGGCCGAGGCGTGGACGGGAGGCTCGTACGAACTGCGGGACGAAGAGCTGGCCGACTTCCCGTTCGACGGCGCCGCGCTTCGCCCGTATTACGACGTGGTCGCGCGCCGCATCGGCGTCGCAGCGGAAGATGATGATCTGCGCCGATTCTCACCCCTGAGCGCGACCTATCTCGAGCCCCTTCCGCTCGACGCGCACTCGGCATCGCTCCGGTCGCGCTACGCCGCTCGACGGGAGCGTATCAATGCGATGGGCTTTCACCTCGGCCGGTCGCGCGTGGCGGTGCTTTCGCACGACCTCGGAGGGCGTCGCGCCTGCGGGGAGTTGGGGCGCTGCCTCTGGGGATGCCCGCGCGGATCGCTCTATTCGCCCAGCCTCACCCTGGCAGATCTCCTCACCCATCCTCGCTTCACCTACCGCCCCGGGTTGCTGGTGCGGCGCGTCTTGCTCGATGCGCGACAGCGCGCGGTAGGCGTGGTCGCCGAACCGTTAGGCGGGGGAGGGTCGGTCGAGATTCGCGGAGAACGCGTTGTACTCGCGGCCGGCGCCCTGGCTACGACGCAGATCTATCTGCAGACCTTCGCGGCCCTCGGGCTAACAAACCTTGCGCTGCCGGGGCTCATGGACAATCGCCATGTCATGGTGCCCTTTGTGAACATGTCGCGGCTGGGCGCAAACGTGGAGCTGGCGAGCTACCAATTCCACATGCTTGCCATGGGGATCGACACCGGCGACTGGCGCTCCGATGCGCACGGCCAGATTACTTCGCTCAAGGCGGCCGCCGTGCATCCCATCGTACACTCGCTCCCCTTCGACCTGCAGACATCGCTGCGGGTCTTTCGGCGTATTCGCGCGGCGCTTGGCGTGGCCAACATCTGGCTGTCGGATCGTCGTCGCGCGGCGAACGTGGCGCGCATGGAGCGCGCGCCGAACGGCAATTTGCGCATGATTCTGGAGTACGGCGACGATCGGAGCGACCTCGCGGCCACGGAACGTGCGATCTCGACCACTCGTCGAGCGCTGGCCGAACTCGGATGTGCGGCCCCTCGAGGGATGGCGAAAATTCTTCCGCGCGGATCGAGCGTCCACTATGCTGGGACGATCCCGATGACCGCAGCGGAGGACGAGCATTCCTGTCGCGCCAACGGCGCGGTTCGCGCGTTTCCCGGACTCTTCGTCGCCGATGGCGCCACATTTCCCTGGCTCCCGGCCAAGAATCTGACCTTCACCCTGATGGCCAACGCCGCGCGCATCGCCGCCGACATCGATTGATGGGCGAGAAATGGACGCACGGTCGTAGCGGCCGCTCCACACTAGCAACACCGATGTAGCAATCGGTCTACAAAGAAACGCGAGCGCGCGTGGCGGTAAATTACACGTGAACCATTGCAGGCGCGGCTTAACTATTGCCATGTTAGCAACTTAACAAGCCGCGTGATTGGCGGTTGCCGCGCGGGCTGCGCGGGCAGTTGCTTTGCACTAAGGATGTGGTCGGTACGGACGGCGCTGCATGGCGTACCAATCGTGCGGCCGAATGGCACGTCGCCAGTATGTGAACCAAGTGGCAACTCGGAGCAAACCCATGGACGAGTCCCGGGAGTACGAGTACTCGGACGAAGAGACGACTACCGCGCATCGGGCGGCCCACTGCCCGAAGCTGTCGGTCGTTCTCCTCTCGGACGGAGATCGCACGGAACTTGAGCGTGCGCTTGAAGCCATCGCCGGCCGATGCCGCCGCCTCGAAGCCGAAATCATCGTTGTTCGGGCGCAGCTTCTCGATGACGTGGCGAGCCTCACGGCGGCCTATCCATGCGTGGTCTTCCTCGACGCCCCGCAGGGCACCTCCAACGCCCAGATGCGCGACATCGGCATGAACTACGCGAGTGGCGATATCGTCGCGCTCCGGGTGGACTTAGCAGTGGGTGATGGCATGTGGTTGGGTGCGTTCAATTCCACAGTGGGAAGCGTCAGCGTGCCACGCCACGTTGAAATCGAGATTCCGCTCCTTTCCATTCCGGGAGATCTGTCTTTGCGCGCCGAGCGCCGGAAGTCGAAAGCGATCGTCACGCCTACAGTGTCGGCGACCTCAAAACGCCGAATCGACCTCCTACCACGACCTTCGTCGATGGTCGAGTCCCGAGAGATGGAAACATCCTCTTCCCCGCTGACGCAAGAGTTGTAGGTGGCGGCTGCGGAGCTTTCCGTTGTCGTGCCGTCGGTGAACGGATTCGGCGACCTCTCGGGTACATTGGAGGCATTGGAACGTCAACGCAGCGATGTAGCGCTCGAGGTCCTTGTCGTCGATCGACTGGGTGAAGAAGTCCGCCGACAGGTGCGCCGGCGCTTTCCGCTCGTGCGAATCCTCGAGGTGCCCCCTCACAGCACGATTCCTGACATGCGCGCCGTCGCCTTTCGCGCGGCTACCGCGCCGTCGGTTGCGGTCATCGAAGATCACGTCATCGTTCCGCGGGGTTGGGCGCGCGCGCTCCTGGCCGCTCAGTCCGAATTGACGCCGGTGGTGGCGGGCGCCGTGGAGAACGCGGCGACATCTTCGCAGGTTGATTGGGCGGCGTTCTTGTGCGAGTACAGTCACTGTACGCCCCCTCTCCCAGCGGGTCCGGCCGAGTGGCTCACCGGAAACAACATCGTGTACCCGCGCGCTTTGCTCGAGAAGTTCCAGACCGTTGTCGAGTCGGGCGGGTGGGAGAACCGACTGCACGACACACTGCGGTCCGAAGGGATTCCGCTCACCTGCCGACCGGAAATCGTCGTGGGCCACAAGATGCACTACACGGTGGGACTCTACATGTCACAGCGTTATCTCTATTCCCGGTCGTACGCGGGCGCTCGCGCCGAGGGCGCGGGCTTTGCAAAGAAGATGGCGATGGGAGTGGCGTCGCTGGCCCTCCCACCTCTCCTGTTCTGGCGCACGGTGAGTCGCATACGTGCGAAGGGGCGACACAGCGCCGAGTTGGTTCGTTCGTTGCCCCTCCTCGCGTTATTCGTCGTCGCTTGGGCTGCAGGCGAAGCGGTCGGATACATCGCAGGTCCAGGGGATTCACTCTCGAAGGTACGGTAAAGTGAGCGGGACGTCTGTCAACTCGCCGCGCAAAGTTGCGCAGCTTCAAACTGGGCAACGCGTCGTCATTATCGGCGCGGGGCCTGCTGGCCTGACCGCCGCCTACATCCTGGCCAAGGATGGCGTGAAGGTAACCGTCCTCGAGGCGGACGAAATCGTGGGCGGCATCTCCAAGACCGCCCGGTACAAGGGCTACCGCTTCGATATCGGGGGACACCGATTCTTCACGAAAGTGACCCCGGTGGAGGATCTCTGGAAGGAAATCCTCGGTCCCGAATTCATCAGCGTCCCTCGCCTTTCTCGCATTCACTACGGCGGCAAGTATTTCGACTACCCGCTGAAAGCCTGGAACGCACTCAGTGGCCTAGGCGTGTTCAACGCCATCGCGATCGTTCTCAGCTACTTCTGGTCGCATTTCCGCCCGTACCCGGTCGAAGACAACTTCGAGCAGTGGGTCAGCAACCGGTTCGGCAAGCGACTCTACCGCATATTTTTCAAGACCTACACTGAAAAGGTGTGGGGCATTCCATGCACGGAGATTCGCGCCGAGTGGGCAGCCCAACGCATTCAGGGCTTGTCACTGGCCAAGGCAATTCTCAACGCCACGGCCATCCAAAAGCGTAGCGAGACCATCAAAACGCTTATCAACGAGTTTCAGTATCCGCGATTCGGTCCAGGTCAGATGTGGGAGACCGCGACGGAGAAAATTCGGGAGATGGGCGGCGAAGTGCTCATGAAGCACGATGTCGCCGCCCTCGAAATGAAAGATGGGCAGGTGGTCGCGGTGCGCGCCCGGACACCAGACGGCGAGCGCCGCATCGAAGGAGATCACTTCATCAACACCATGGCGATCAAGAACCTGGTGCGATCGTTCGACCCCCTGCCGCCCCCAAAGATTGTCGCCGCCGGCGACGGGCTGAGCTATCGCGACTTCCTCACCGTCGCCGTGATGCTCGATCAGGCGAAGCTTTTCCCCGACAACTGGATCTACATCCATACGCCGGGCGTCAAGGTTGGCCGTATCCAGAACTTCAACAACTGGAGCCAGGCCATGGTCCCGCGCCCAGACACGACCTGCTTGGGGCTCGAGTACTTCTGCTTCGAAGGCGATGGACTCTGGAACGCCAAGGACGAAGATCTGATCGAGCTGGCGAAGTCGGAACTGGGGCAGCTTGGCTTGGCCGACCCCACCAAGGTGATCGACGGCACGGTGGTGCGGCAGCAGAAGGCGTATCCGGTCTACGATTCGGTCTACGCCGACCACCTCAAAATGGTGCGCAGCCACATCGATCTCATTCCGAACCTTCATACCGTCGGCCGCAACGGGATGCATAAGTACAACAACGCCGACCACTCCATGCTCACGTCCATGATGGCCGTGGCCAACATGCGTGGTGCATCGCACGACGTGTGGGCGGTCAACACCGACTTCGAGTATCACGAGGAGCAGAAAATCGAGTACGACACCTCGAAGGGCGCTCCTCCGACCACGATCACGCAGCCCCGCGTGGGCGCCGCGTGATCGCGGGGTGCGCATCGGCGTCGACGCGACTTGCTGGGCGAACGCTCGCGGCTACGGGCGATTCGCGCGGGAGCTGATGCGCGCACTCGTTGCGCTGGCTCCTGAGCATCGCTTTCTCTGTTTTGGCGATCGTCGTGCCTTCGACGCATTTCCACTAGAGGCGCCGAATGTCGAGCGCATCACGGTGGAGCTGGACGTGTCTCCGACGCTGGCGGCCGCCGCCGACGGCGCTCGGTCGCCGCGTGACATGCTGCGCTTCACGCGGGCGGTCTGGCGGGCGCGGCCCGACGTCTTCTTCTGTCCGTCGGTCTATACCTACTTCCCGCTACCGCCGCGTCAGCGCGCGGTGGTGACCGTGCACGACACCATCGCCGAGCGCTTTCCGGAACTCACCCTTCCGTCCGCGAGGGCGCGGCTCTTCTGGAAACTTAAAGTGGGCCTCGCCCTTCGGCAGGCATCGGTGATACTCACGGTCTCCGACTACTCGGCGCGCGACATAACGCGCGTCCTCGGCGTGCCTGCGTCGCGCATCAGGGTGGCGGTCGAGGCCCCGGCCGAGGCCTATGCCCCCGCCGAACCTGACGACAGCGCCGCTGCGGCGCGCGAACAGGGCGTACCCCAGGGAGCCGCATGGTTCACCTACGTGGGAGGATTTAATCCCCACAAACGGATCGATGTCATTATTCGGTCGCATGCCGCGCTTGTCCGCGAGTGCGCCGTTCCGCCGCATCTCCTCCTGGTCGGGACCGTGAAGGATGATGTCTTTTTCGGGGAGCTGCCGCGCCTTCGTGCCCTGATCAACGAGTGCGGCACAGAAGGGTTGGTCCACTGGACCGGCTTCGTGGCCGACGACGTGTTGCGATTTCTGCACGCGGGGGCGGTGGCCACGCTCCTACCGTCGGAGTGCGAGGGCTTTGGGCTGCCGGCGGTGGAAGCCGCTGCCTGCGGGACCCCCGTAATTGCCACCACCGAAAGCCCGCTCCCCCAACTGCTTCCGTATGGCGGGATATTCGTTGCGCCTGGCGACGAGCAGGCGCTCACCCGTGCCATGCGTACCCTGCATAACGACGCCGACGTTCAGCGGGCGTATGGCGCGGGTGCGCTGGCAGGCGCTCGCGCCCTCACGTGGAACGCCAGCGCCCGGTCCACACTCGACGCCCTGCTCGAGGCGGCGGCATGAGCGCCCTGCGCTTCCTGATGCTGACCACCTTCTATCCGCCGCACAACTTCGGTGGCGACGGTATCGGCGTCCAACGGTTGTCCCGTGGTCTGGTCAAGCGCGGGCATCACGTCACCGTGGTCCACGATGCCGACGCCTACGATTTACTCAATCCCGGAGCGCCGCCTCTGGTCCCCGATCACGATGACGATCAGGGGGTGGAAGTCGTGCGGCTGCGAAGTGGTGCGCCGATGGTCTCGGCCCTGCTTACCCAGCAGCTTGGTCGTCCGGTGGTCAACGCGGGGCGCATTCGGCAGATCGTGAACGCAGGGCGATTCGACGTGGTCAACTTTCACAATATCTCCCTGATTGGTGGCCCTGGAATTCTCAGGTACGGTGGCGATGCCGTAACGCTGTACATGGCCCACGAGCACTGGCTCGTCTGTCCGACCCATGTACTCTGGCGTCACGCTCGAGAACTCTGTACGGGTCGCGAATGCTTCAAATGCTCGATTGCCTACAAGCGGCCGCCGCAGCTGTGGCGCTACACCGGCTACCTCGAGCGCGAAATCATGCGGGTGGATACGGTGATCGCGATGAGCGAGTTCAGCCGCGCCAAACACAAGGAGTTCGGCCTCCCCCGGGACATGGAAGTGCTCCCCTATTTCCTTCCCGATCCGGAATCGCCGAACGTCCCGGTGGCGAATGGTGCCTCGCCGCACGTGCGTCCGTACTTCTTCTTTGTTGGCCGCCTGGAGCGCATCAAGGGACTCGACGACGTAATCCCGGTCTTCCGCGATTTCCCCGATGCGGATCTGCTCATCGCGGGCGATGGCACGCACGGTGACGCATTGCGCCAGTTGGCCCACGGCATGCCTAACGTCAAGTTCCTCGGTCGAGTCGCGCCGGACGATCTCCGGCACTACTATCAGCATGCGATCGCGCTGGTCGTGCCGTCCGAGTGTTTCGAAACGTTCGGAATCGTGCTCATTGAGTCGTTCCGTCAGGGCACTCCGGTCATTGCGCGTCGGCTCGGTCCCTTTCCGGAGATCATCGAACAATCGGGAGGGGGCGAACTCTTCTCCTCGCGCGGGGAACTGCTTACGGCCATGCGTCGCCTGCAGGGCGATGCGGGCTATCGTAACAAGCTGTCGCAGTCCGGATATCGCGCCTACGAACGCCGGTGGTCCGAACACGTGGTCGTTCCGCAGTATCTGGACATCGTTCGGCGCGCCGCTGCGCGCCGTGGACATGCGCGCGTCGTAGACGCGCTGGCGACGTTGGAGGTCGCGTGAACGTTTTCATTACGGGTGGGTGCGGATTCATTGGGTCGCACCTCGCGGAACGACTCCTTGCCCGCGGCGATCGCGTGGCGGTGCTCGATGACCTCTCCACGGGAAGCATGGAGAATGTCGTGCACCTGGTGGAGCACGCGCGCTTTTCGTATCGAATCGGATCGGCACTCGACGTCCCCCTGGTCACCGAACTGGTGGACAGCGCTGATGTCACGATTCATCTAGCAGCGGCGGTTGGCGTCAAACTCATCGTCGAACGGCCCGTACACACCATCGAAACCAACGTACGCGCCACCGAGGTGGTACTGGGCGCGGCGGCTCGGAAAAAGAAGTTGGTCATGGTCGCCTCCACGTCCGAAGTCTACGGAAAGTCGACGTCCTTTCCGTTTCGTGAAGATCAGGACCTGCAACTCGGCCCCACCTCGCATTCTCGGTGGGCGTACGCCTGCTCGAAGGCGCTGGACGAGTGGCTCGCGCTCGCGTACCTGCGCGAACGGGGCGTCCCCGTTATCGTGACGCGCTTCTTCAACACCGTCGGTCCACGACAAACCGGGCAATACGGTATGGTCGTCCCTACCTTTGCTGCTCAGGCCTTGCGAGAGGAACCAATTACCGTTTATGGCTCGGGCGATCAATCTCGATGTTTCGGTCATGTGAATGACGCGGTCGAGGCGCTCCTTCGACTCATGTCCACGTCGTCGGCCATCGGAGAAGTTTTCAACGTGGGGTCCACACAGGAGGTCTCGGTGCGCGAGCTCGCGGAACAGGTGCGAACGGCCGCAGGCAGCCGATCCGACATCGTCCTCATTCCCTACAGTGAAGCCTACGCGGTCGGTTTCGAGGACATGATGCGACGAGTACCCGACGTGTCGAAGCTCGAGCGTGTGACCGGCTTCCGCCCGAGTACGTCACTCGAGGTGATCATCCGCGACGTGGTGGACGATCAACGCGCGCGGCTGGTTGCCCAAGCCGCTGGCGGCGTCACGCTCCCGAACGGACGATAGCGGTTTTGATGCGCGCGATTCTCACGTACCATTCGATTGACGACTCGGGCTCTCCGATTTCCGTGAGCCCCGAGTCCTTTCGCGCGCACGTTCGATGGATGGCCGACGGGGCAGTTCGGGTGCTTCCGCTCGCCGACTTGCTCGAGGCGTCGGATTCCTCCGACGCCATCGCCATCACCTTCGACGATGGCTTCGAGAATGTTGCCGTGCATGCGGCAGCACTGCTGCACGCGCACTCGCTGCCGGCCACCATCTTCGTCGTGCCAGAGCACGTGGGACGAGAGAACGACTGGGGTGGAGTGCATACGAGCGGTATTCCCGCCCTGCCGCTGATGACGTGGGAGACGTTAGGCGCGGTCGCCGTCGATGGGGTGACGCTCGGTGCACACACGCGGCGACATCGCGATCTGACCACTGTTCGGGGCGCGGCGCTGGAAGATGAGGTTGCAGGGTGCGTGGAACGCATGGCGGCCGAACTGGGAGAGCGCCCCTCGTCGTTCGCCTACCCATATGGTGCATCGGACGCCCTGTCGGCGACGCTGGTGCGCGACGTATTCACGGCGGCCTGCACCACGGAGTTGCGCGCGCTGCGCCGCGATGATGATCGGGCGCTCCTTCCCCGGTTGGATATGTTCTATTTCCGCGAGCGCGGACAGCTTGAGGCGTGGGGAACCGGGGCGTTCAAGCGCCGGTTGTGGCTCCGTGCCCAGGGGCGTTGGGTTCGCCGCATGGTCCAGAGCGCACGGCGGGCCGCATGACGCCGCGTACACCGTTCTGTTCGATCATCATGCCGGCGCATCAGGCCTCGGCATTGCTGCCGCGTACGTTAGGCGCGCTGGTCGCCAGCGACTACCCGCGCGACCGATGGGAACTCATCGTGGTCGATGACGCCAGCAGCGACGACTCCGCGACCGTGGCCGCTCGTTATGCCGATACGGTCATGCGCCTTCCCGGAAAGCCGCACGGTCCGGCGTATGCACGCAATCGAGGCTTTGAGGTCTCGCGAGGCGAGATCGTGATGTTCTTCGATTCCGATGTGGTGGTACACTCCGACACCATACGCTGTTTCGCCGAGGTCCTGGTGGAGCAGTCGCGCGCTGGTGCGGTATTCGGATCGTACGATGACACGCCTAGCGATGCAGGTTTCGTGTCGCAATACCGAAACCTCCTGCATCACCACGTGCACCAGCAGAACGCAGGTGAAGTCGACACCTTCTGGGCCGGCGCGGGTGCGGTGAGGCGAAAGGTGTTCGAGGACGCGGGCATGTACGACGAATGGCATTTCGCCCGACCGCAAATCGAGGATATCGAACTGGGCTCGCGCGTTCGACAGCTTGGCCAGATCATCTTGCTGCATCCGGACATCCAGGTCACGCATCTCAAGCGCTGGACCTTTGCCAACGTGGTGCGCACCGACATTCGTGATCGCGGTATTCCGTGGGCACGGCTGCTGGCGCATCGCAATGCGGTGCTCACCACGACCACGCTGAATCTGAAGTGGACGGAGAAGCTGAACGTAGTGCTCGTGTGGGCCGGGCTCCTCTTGATGGGTGCGGCCCTCTGGCAGCGGTCGTTTCCGCTCCTTGGCCTGGCGTTGCTCTGCCCGCTCGTCGTGCTTGCCTTCAGCCTGCCGCTTCTCCGGTTTTTTCTGCGCGCGCGCGGTCCGACCTTTACGCTGCGCGTAATCCCGATGCACCTGATGTACTATTTTCTCAACGGGATTTCGTTTGCCTTTGGTGTCCTGCTGCAGCAGACCATCGGCGCGCCGCTTCCCAATCCCACGACCGAAGCGTACTCCGAGATGGGAGTGCAGCGTTGGCCACCGATACCTTCCAAACTTCGTCGCAGTTCGTGGACCGCAGACCAAGAATAGTCGTCAAGAGCCGAGGAGAGGCCATGTCGCGAAGACCCGCGTCGGACCCGTCGCATCTGCGAGTCATGTCAGCGCGAACAGGATTGTCCGACACAGAAAGACGTATGCTGCCAACGCTCGATCTCGCCTTTTCGCCGCTGCACAAGGCGGCGTTCGGCACGGCGACCGGAGTTGCCGGATCGCTCTTTGTCGCGTTGTTGACGACCATCACGATCGTCAGCCCCGGGGCCCGCGACTTCCCGCTTGCCCTGCTGGCGCAGTACTTCGCGGGGTATTCGGTTACGTGGGGCGGCGTGCTGGTGGGTGCGGTGTGGGGATTTTCCGTGTCGTTCGTGGCTGGTTGGTTCGTCGCGTTTTGTCGGAACCTTGCCTTGGCCATCGTCGCCTTCACGTATCGCACCCGTGCCGAACTCACGCAAACGCGTGAGTTCCTCGATCACATCTGACGCCCTACCCGCCATATCATGACGACGCCCCGGGATGAGAATCTGCAGAGCACGCTGCTCTCGCTAAACGCGCGTGCGTGGGGAATAGCCTTCGGCCTCGTATTTGGCGGCGGACTGTTCCTGGCCACCCTCTTTCTGGTCGTAAAGGGAGGGCCAAACCCGGGACAGCATCTGCGATTGCTTGCCGCGTTTTTCCCCGGCTACAGCGTCAGCGTACTAGGCAGCATCATCGGATTCATCTACGCCTTCGTGGTGGGCTACGCGCTGGGGCGGATCGTCGGCGAGGTGTACAACCGCCTCGCGCTGCGGTGAGCCGGTCGGCCGGCGAGCGGGCATCATACCTTCGCACCTTCGACCGTTCGCCATGACAGCACAGCGAGTCGCCGTTGCCGGCTTGGGCAACGCGGCGGTGAATTTGCACCTGCCGGCATTGACCTCCATTTCGCAGGCCCGTGTAGTCGGGGGGTGCGATCCGTCCGAGGCGCAGCGCGCTGCGGTCGGTGCGAAGTACGCCTTCCCCACCTTCGCCACGCTCGGCGAACTCGTGGCCGCCACCAGGCCGGACGTGGTAATCGTCTGTGCCCCGCCCAAGGCACACAAGACCGTCTGTCTCGAAGCGTTAGGCAGCGGCGCGCATGTGCTGTGCGAGAAGCCGCTGGCGACCAGCGTAGCCGAAGCGAATGAGATTATCGACGCGGCTGCCTCCGCAGGCAGACGACTGGCGCTCAATCATGAGTTCCGTGAAATGCCCGCCTTTCGGGCGATACTGGACGCGGTGCGGGCCGACCCTCAGGGCGCCGTGTTCGCGCAGGCGTGGCAGAACATGGACCTCCCTCCCTGGGCCGAGCCCGGATGGCGTGGGCAGTTGCTGAATGGCGTACTGTACGAGGCGGGTATTCATCTGGTGGATTTCGTCATCGCTGCCTTCGGCGAAACGCCGCTTGCCGTAAGCGCCACCATGTCATCCTGCGGGACGCGCGATTCTCAGACAGACGCCGTGGCGCTGGTGACCCTGGAATTTTCGCGCGGTCGGCTCGCGCAGGTCACGCAGAACCGACTGTGCAAGGGCGAAACGCAGTACTTCGAGGTGCGCGTCGACACACCGAGCACGTCGCATCGCGTGTCGTACGGCGGACGGGCTCGCGTGTCGTTGGGCCTCCTGCGCAGCAAGCGACCGCACCTTCGTGTGGAGGTGGGTGCAGCGGGCCTGGCGTGGCGAGAAGAGGGGCACGCGCGCCACACCGTGGCGAGCAACCCGAGCAATGCGCCCATGATCGCCACCCGCGATCTCATCGAACGGACTCTCACCGCCTTCGGCGCCGGAACGCCGGCTCCAGCTTCGGGCGAGGCCGGGCGCGACACGCTCAAGGCGCTGGCCGCTGCCTATATTTC
>ENA-ORBV01005048-ORBV01005048.1-microbial-mat-metagenome-genome-assembly--contig:-NODE-5048-length-24645-cov-6.087227_pt1 | contig 24645 bp, 20 predicted proteins | sample MGYA00237777_ERZ505514 | MGnify/ENA primary metagenome ERZ505514 (study PRJEB26160, sample SAMN06269048) | microbial mat metagenome | isolation source: Oligotrophic lake microbial mat | place... | reverse complement strand
TTTCAAGCAGAAGACGGCATACGAGATTCGCCTTAGTCTCGTGGGCTCGGAGATGTGTATAAGAGACAGGTATGCGCCAAGGAAGATCGCTCCAGCGCTCTCGATGTGGTCGAGAACTTTGCTTGGCGCTTCGGTCTGGATACTGAGATGTTCTGGCCCGTATGCGTTACTGAACGCAGCGGCAACCATGAGGTCGGCCACGATCACGATTGCCGATTGCTGGCCGGCGAGCGCCTCGCGCACGCGGGCGCCGTGATGGGCGGATGCCGCAAGCCGTTCCACCTCGATCGCCACTGCTCGCGCAAGCTCCGGCGAGTCCGTGACGAGCACCGCGGCCGCCAACTGATCGTGCTCGGCCTGGCTGACAAGGTCGGCGGCTACGAGAACAGGGTCGGCGCGACCGTCTGCAATCACCAGAATTTCGGTGGGTCCTGCTTCTGAATCGATTCCTACGACGCCCCGCACGAGACGCTTCGCCGCGGCAACATAGATGTTGCCCGGTCCCGTGATGATGTCCACCGGATCGAGGTCGAGGTCCGGAACCCCGTACGCAAAGGCACCAATTGCCCCGGCTCCGCCCATCGCGTAGATTTCATCGATTCCCAACAGTCCGGCGGCGCCGAGGATCGTCGGATGCACTGCTCCCCCGTATTGTTGCTGCGCGGGCGAGGCGAGCGCGATCGAGGAAACGCCCGCAACCTGAGCGGGAACAGCGTTCATAACGACGCTCGACGGGTACACCGCCTTGCCGCCTGGAACATACAGGCCGACTCGATTCACCGGCCGCCAGCGCTGGACGATCTCTGCGCCCGGGGCGATCATTGTCGCGGTGGGTGCTGGGACTTGCGCTCTGGTAGCGGTCCTCACGCGCTCGATCGCAAGCTCGAGCGCGTCTCGCACTGCGGGGACGAGCCTCTGCACAGCGTCGCTAACCTCCGAGGCCTGAACCCGCACTCGGGTGGGATGCACCCCGTCGAGCCGCTCAGCCTGCTCAAGCAAGGCACGTTCACCGTGTGCGCGCACTTCGTCAATGAGTGCGGCCGCGACCTCGGTTGCCGAGGCAACATCTGTGCTGGCGCGGGGCACAAGTCTGGCAAGTTCCACCCGGGATGGCTGGAGTTTGCGGATGTCGATCGTCTGCATCATGGCCTAACCCATGTTAGTTCGTGGTGCCTAGTCGTTTCGAAGCAAAGAGATTCAGCTCGAGCTTCTCGAAGCGGAAGCGGGCGCGACCGTGAGAATGCCGCCAGCCACTCCGCTCTTGCCCGACAGGCCGGCTGAGCGTTCAGCCCGTCGCGGCGGCAGTACGCTCGGGTGCGGGAATACAATAAGGCGCGCCGTGATTGGGATTCCTGTAATGAATGAGACAGCTACTGAGGCGTTCAAGGCCGCCTTCCGTCGACACGCTGCCGGAGTCGCGGTCATCACCACCCTCGACGCTCACGGTCGACCACGCGGATTCACTGCCACTTCCCTTGCCTCCCTCGCGGCTGTCCCACCGCTCCTGACCTTCAACATGGCGCAAGTCTCTACCTCGTGGCCAGCCATGACGGTCGGCAATTGGGTGGCCATCCACATGATGGGTGCTCGATCGTGCCAGCTCGCTGAGATCATGGCCGGCGACCACGATGTTCGCTTCGTTGGCGACCACTGGCAGCCAGGGCCGCACGGCGTACCGGTGCTCACCGGCGTTCCCGCTTGGCTGCTCGCCCGCATTATCGAGGTGCATCCAGTTCACGACAATGCCATCGTCGTGGCCGAGGTCGACAGCGGCGTACTCGGTACCGAGGACGAATCCTTGCTGTACACGGGGCGCAGGTACCATACGTCCGGCGCGCTGGAGCTGTAAGAAACGTGCCAGCGTTTCCGCGACGCCAGCGCCGAGGGAGCCTGCGACCGAGGTTTCACTCTCAGGTCACGTCTTAGACCAAACACCCCGGCCCAAGCAATGTCTTCAGCTCCCCGTACAGATCAGCCGACACTGTCACCGGATACGGAACTTCAAACACCCGTGCGCTGTCACCCTTGACCAGTCGCAGTCGCACCTCGTTGTGACCGGCGTGTCGAATGAGCACATCATTGAGGGCAGTGACCACCTCAGTCGTGGCGCGATGCTCGGGCACTGAGATCATCAGTGGGCCCGTTCCCAAACTCGGCCCGGTATCTGGCGTGAACATGCTCTCGGCGTGAAGGTTCATGCCATCGTCACGCATCGTGATGCGACCGCGCACGACGACGATGGCGTCATTCGTCAGGGCTGGCGCAAACTCCTGATACGTCTTGCCGAGGAACATGACGCTGATCTCACCGACGAAGTCCTCGACGGTCACGATGCCGTATTGATTGCCGGTGTTGCGCGCGACCCGATGCTGCACGTTCGTGATCAGCCCGGCGATCGTGACGTGCTCGCCGTCACCGGCCAGCTCCCCGCTCAGCACTTCGGTGATTGAGCCGGTCATGTGTTTTGCGAGCTGGCTTTCGAGACCAGAGAGCGGATGGTCCGAGACGTACAGCCCGAGCATCTCGCGTTCGAAGGCGAGCTTCTCGCGCTTGCCCCATTCCGGTCGATTGGGAACCGACTGTTCGACGTTCTCCGGTTCATCCCAGAGACTATCGAAGTCGAAGGCGACGTCGCCTGCTGCTTCACGGCGTTTCTCGGTGGATGCCGCATCCGCCGCCGATTCGTGCACCTCGTAGAGCGAGCGCCTGCTGTGACCGAGCGAGTCGAACGCCCCGGCCTTGATCAGCGACTCGACCGTGCGCTTATTTGTGACCTGCACGGGTACCTTGCGGAGAAAGTCGTGAAAGGACACGAAGCTGCCTTGAGCGGTCCGTGCCTGAGCGATCGCATCCACAACTGCATGACCAACGTTGCGAACCGCACCGAGCCCGAATCGAATGTCTCCCCCGGTCGCTGTAAAGTCCACGCTTGACTCGTTGACATCCGGCGCGAGCACGCGGATGCCCATGCGCCGGCACTCGCTGAGGTACATGCCGAGCTTGTCTTTCGAGTCGCCGACGCTCGTCAATAGCGCTGCCATGTACTCCGCAGGGTGGTTGGCCTTGAGATACGCCGTCCAGTAGCTCAGTACTCCGTATCCGGCGCTGTGCGCCTTGTTGAACGCGTAGTCCGCAAAGGGCATGAGGGTGTCCCAGAGCACCTTGACGGCGGCCTTGCTGTAGTGGTTGCCGAGCATCCCGGCCTCAAAGTCTGCGAATTGCTGGTCGAGCTCCGATTTCTTCTTCTTGCCCATCGCTCGACGCAAAACGTCAGCCTGACCGAGCGAGAAGCCTGCCACCTTTTGCGCGACTGACATGACCTGCTCTTGGTAGACGATGAGGCCGAAGGTCGTTCCGAGAATCTCGCTGAGCGGTTCTTCGAGCTCGGGGTGAATCGCATCGATCTTCTGCTGACCGTTCTTGCGAAGCGCGTAATTGGTGTGTGAATTCATGCCCATGGGTCCCGGGCGATAGAGCGCAATCACGGCGGAAATGTCTTCGAAGTAGGTTGGTTTGAGCTGCTTGAGGAGCGCACGCATCGGTCCGCCGTCGAGTTGAAACACGCCGAGCGTTTCGCCGCGAGCCAGCAGGGCGTACGTGGGCTCGGAGATGTGTATAAGAGACAGGGCGTACGTCGCCTCGTCTGCGTCTAGGTCGAGGTCTTCGACTTTAAGCGCGATGCCGGTGTTCGCCTCAATCATGCGCAGCGCGTCTTCGATGACGGTGAGATTGCGCAGCCCAAGGAAGTCCATCTTGAGCAGGCCGAGATCCTCCAGCGGGGGCTGGTCAAACTGGGTGATGATCGCGCCGTCCTCTTCTCGACGCATGATGGGCAGGACGTCCATGAGCGGTTCAGCTGACATGAGTACGCCCGCTGCGTGCACACCCCACTGCCGCTTGAGGTTTTCGATGCCCTTTGCGGTCTCGAAAACTTGTGCAGATTGCTCATCAGTTTCAACGAGCACGCGAAGATCGGCGGCTTCCTTGTAGCGATCAGAATCTTTGTCGAACACGTCGCTCAGCGAAATGTCTTTGCCCATTACCGACTGCGGCATCGCCTTCGTCAGCTTCTCTCCAACGGCGTACGGCATGCCGAGCACCCGCGCAGAATCTTTGAGCGCCTGCTTGGCCTTGATGGTTCCGTAGGTCACAATCTGGGCGACCCGGTCGTCGCCGTACTTCTCTGTGACGTAGCGAATCACCTCCGGTCGCCGACGATCGTCGAAGTCGACGTCGACGTCGGGCATCGAGACCCGCTCTGGGTTCAGGAAGCGCTCAAAGATAAGGCCATGCGCCAGCGGATCGAGTTCGGTGATGCCCATGGCGAACGAAGCCATCGAGCCTGCGGCCGAGCCCCGGCCCGGCCCAACTCGGATTCCCTGTGCCTTGGCCCACGCGATGAAGTCGGCCACCACAAGAAAGTAGCCGGGAAATCCCATCTGAGTGATGACATCCACTTCGTACTGGGCTTGCGCGAGGTGCGCGTCGGACGCGCCTGCCGAGAACCGCCGCGCCATTCCTGTTGCGACTTCTTTCTTGAACCAGGATGCCTCTGTCTCACCGTCCGGCACCGGGAACCTCGGCATGAGGTCGCGCTTCTCGAAGGAGACCGAACAGCGCTCTGCAATTCTCAACGTATTGGTGCAGGCATCCGGAAACTCGCGGAACAGTTCGCGCATCTGATGTGCGGATTTGAGGTAAAACTCGTCGGAGTCGAACTTGAAGCGGTTCGGGTCGGTGAGGGTTGACGCCGATTGCACGCACAGCAGCGCCGCATGAGCGGTGGCATCGTGCGCGTGGGTGTAGTGCAGGTCGTTCGTGGCAACGAGCGGCAGATCGAGCTCCTTCGCGAGCCGAATCAGGTCTCGCATGGTGCGCCGTTCGATGTCGATACCGTGATCCATGATCTCGGCGTAGAAGTTGCCAGCCCCGAAGATGTCGCGGAACTCTGCCGCGGCCTTCTTGGCTTCCTCGTATTGGCCGAGCCGAAGTCTGGTTTGAACCTCACCACCGACACAGCCAGTGGTGGCAATGATTCCGGATGCGTACCGGCTCAGGAGCTCGCGGTCCATGCGCGGCTTGAAGTAGAAGCCCTCAATCGAGGCAAGCGACGAGAGCCTGAAGAGGTTGTGCATCCCAACGTTGTTCTCAGAAAGCAGGGTCATATGGGTGTAAGCACCGGAGCCGCCGACATCGTCTTGGCTCTGGTGCGAGTCCCCCCAGCGAACTCTCGTTCTGTCGCCACGCGCCGTGCCGGGAGTGATGTACGCCTCGGTGCCGATGATGGGCTTGATGCCTTTCTCAAGAGCGGTCTTCCAGAAGTCGTACGCGCCAAACATGTTGCCATGGTCGGTGACGGCGATAGCAGGCATGCCCTCGGCGACAGCAGCGTCAAGCAGCGGAGCCACTCTGGCCGCGCCATCCAGCATTGAATACTCACTGTGCACGTGCAAGTGCACAAATGAGTCGTTGCTGGATGTCACAAAATCTCCGAACGCGCTGCATCAAGTTGGGTCGAGCTTGGGATGAGCCTCCAGACTAATCCGCTCGCTGCGCGCCTCCGACCGGACTCGCCAACAAGCCCAAGCTAGAGCGCGCGAAGCGCCTCAAGCGCTGCTTGAAGGTCGGCCGGGTACGCCGATTCGAACTCCACATGCTCCCCGGTTCTTGGGTGCGCGAAGCCCAACCGCCGGGCGTGAAGCCACTGTCGGCTGAGCACGAGGCGCTGTGTCAAGCTCGGATCAGCGCCGTACATCGAGTCGCCGACGCACGGGTGGCGCTGGGCCGCCATGTGAACTCGAATCTGGTGCGTGCGACCGGTCTCGAGCTGGATTTCGAGCAGCGCTGCTGACGGAAACGCTTCGATCGTTTCGTAATGGGTGACGCTCCGCTTGCCATCCGATACGACCGCGAACCTCCAACTCGCACCCGGATGTCGCCCAATTGGCGCGTCGATCGTTCCTGCGAGCGGATCGGGGTGCCCCTGAACGACCGCATGGTAGATCTTGTTGACTTCGCGATCATGGAACGCGCGCTTGAGGCTCGAGTACGCGCCCTCTGATTTCGCGACAACCATGAGTCCGCTGGTGCCGACATCCAATCGATGCACGATGCCGGCGCGCTCGGCTGCGCCGGAGGTAGCGATCGTGAACCCCGCACCGGCGAGGGCACCGAGCACGGTCGGGCCGTCCCAGCCGATCGAGGGATGCGCCGCGACACCGGGCGGTTTATCCACAACGACAATGTCGTCGTCGTCGTACACAATGCTGAGACCTTCGACTGCCCGCGGGACGATGGTTGGCGCAACCTTCGATTGCCAGTTCACTTCGAGCCATCCCCCCTCGGCCAGCCGCTCGGACTTGCCGACCGGCGCGCCATCGAGCAGCACGCCCCCGGCTTCAACGACCTCTGCCGCGAACGTGCGAGAGAAGCCCATGAGCTTGGCGAGTGCAGTGTCCACTCGTTCACCAGCGAGTCCCTCCGGCACGACGAGCCTGCGTGACTCCACAGCGCTAGCGCTGGTCGCCAGGCTCAGCGGAGATCGCAGAATCGTTGCCAGACTGGTCCCCCTCCCGCACTTGCTTGGTCCCGTCAAGACCGACGCCGCGAATCGTCAAGATAATGAAGACAACCATGCTCGAGACAATTGCGACATCGGCGATGTTGAAGATGGCCGGAAAACCCCACAGCTCAAAAAAGTCAACGACATAGCCTCGACCGAACCCTGGTTCACGGGTTAGGCGATCGGTCAGATTACCGAGAGTGCCGCCGAGCAGCAGCCCAACCACCACGGCCCAAGCGGTCGACCGGATGCGACGGGCAAACACCACAATGAAGACAGCTACCGCAGACGCGATGATTGCAAACACCCACGTTGTTCCACTGCCAAGTGAAAATGCTGCGCCCGGGTTCTCTACGTAACGCAATCGAAGTAAGTCACCGATGAACGGTACAGATTCGCCGAGGGCTAAATTGTTGACAACGACAATCTTCGTCACTCGATCGGCGAAATAGATGAGGACTGCGACCAGTCCAAGCACCGCGAGTGCGCGCACACTGACCGGCCGCGCGCGCGCGGTCGGCTCAGCGCTTTCAGCTTCCGGCAAAACCGGTGTAGTTGCCGCCAGGCAACTGACCCGGTGCCTGTGGCACGTAGTAACCGGGCGGGGTCGCGCTTGGAGGCGCGCTCGCCGACGGTGCTCCCGCAGCTGTCAGCTGGTTCGAACCGGCATCCGTCGTACCAATCGCGGCTGATTCGAGTTCGCGCAACTGCCCTTCGATGTAGCCCTTGAGCTTCTGACGGTATTCGCGCTCGAAGTTGCGGAGATCGTTGACGCGCGACTCAAGAGCCTGACGCTCCTGGTCGAGCGACGAAAGCTGCTGGCGCTGACGTGTTTCAGCCTCAGCAACGACCCGAGCTGCGGTCGCGTATCCCTCGGCAATCAGAGCATCGCGCTTCTCGACACCTTCTCGCACGTGCTCCTCGTGGAGCTTGCGCGCGAGTTGAAGGAGGTTGTTGGGGTCGCCAGCTGAGTCTGGAGTGGCACCGAAAGCGGGAGCGGCACCGAACGTTGGCGCTGCACCGAACGCTGGCGCGGCACCGAACCCTGGTGCTGCACCGAAAGCTGGCGGAGCCTGCGGAGCCTCAGGCTGTTGTGGGGTGAAGCTAGCCTGCTGCGCCGCTGGCTGTGCGCCAGCGCCACGCTGAAGTTCGTTGATGCGCGCGTCGGCCTGCACGAGACGCTGACGAACTTCTTCGTTCTCTTGGTTGAGACGACGCAACTCGACAACGACCTCATCGAGAAAATCGTCGACTTCGTCTTGGTCGTAGCCCTCGCGGAACTTGGTCGGCTGGAACCGCTTATTGACGACATCTTCAGGGGTAAGAGCCATTGGGGTCACCTCAAATGCTTTCTTTCAACGTCCGCATGACGGTTCGAGAACGTTCTTGATGTTACCCGTTCCGGCATGCGTCAACCACATCAGTTACTTCAGAGTACAGCCGCATCGCTAATTTATGAATCCCACGATGACTGAAACCAGAAGAAGAGATACGAGCAAGACGATGGTCCAAGCGAAATCCAGGGCTATTCCTCCCACCCGCAACGGTGGAATCACTCGTCTCACGAGCTTGACCGGAGGGTCGGTGACAGTGAACACGACCTCGGCGAGAATAAGCAAGACACCTGTTGGTCGCCACTGGCGAGCAAAGGTTCTCGCGAGATCAAGCACCAACCGCGCCCACATCATGACGATAAAGACGTTGAGGGCGAGGTAGGCGATCGTGGCGATTATCGAGACGAAGGACACCAAGCAAGACTAGCCGTCGTCGCCCCGGGCCTCGGCGAATGTGAATGTGAACGGCGGCCGAGTTACTGCGCGAAGAACGAAGCGTCGACCTCAGACTCGGTCTCTCGGTGGTCCCCACTCACGGCAACGTGCGCTGGCGACAGCAAGAACACCTTGTTCGTGACGCGCTCAATCTTGCCGTACAGGCCCTGCGAGAGTCCGCTCGCAAAATCAATGAGTCGACGAGCATCCGGCTCACTCATTTGCGACAGATTGATGATGACCGGAATGCCCTCCCGGAAGTTCTCAGCGATCACCTGGGCGTCCTTGTATTGACGCGGGTTCACTGTGAGTATCTCGTTCATCTCGGTTGCCGCCGGTCGCGGGGCCGCCGTGCGTCGCAGGGCAGTGACCGGAGCACGATTGCCGGTCGAGCCGCTGTGATGAGCGATCGGGGCGACGGGCGCGACCGGTGCACCGGGCTGCTCGTAGTCGTAGTCCTCGTCGGCGAGGCCGAGATAGACCATTGTCTTGCGCAGTGGGTTGGCCATGGTAATCCTCCGGATGATGAAGCGTCTTCCTTGAGATTAACCATTGACCGCACGATTTCCCGTGATTGCCGAACCAAGGCGCAGGTGTGTCGCACCCTCTTGGATCGCATCGATGAAGTCGCCTGACATGCCCATCGAGAGGCTGATCGCCTCTGGAACGGTGCGACGAACTCCCTCGGCGAGCTCGCGCAGCCTCGCGAAGGCGCGGCGAGGTTCCATCTCCAGCGGTGCAACCGTCATGAGTCCGAGGAGACGAATGCCGGATGCCGCGGCTACCCGCTCAACAAGGGAATCGAGCGCGGCAGGCACTACTCCCCCGCGACCGAGCTCAGTGCCCAGATCGACCTGCACGAACACGTCCAGCGTTCCGAGGTCGTTGGTCGGTTCGTCATGAGCTGGCGCGGACAAACCGGCAATGAGCGATTCGCGATCAAGGGAGTGCACGACGCTCGCGTAGGCCCGAACGGCCTTGGCCTTGTTGCTCTGCAGCTGGCCGATGAAATGCCAACGAGCGTCGGTGCCAGCGAGTGCGGCAGCTTTTTCGGATGCCTCTTGGTGACGGTTCTCGCCAAAGTCGTGCTCCCCGAGGTCGAGGAGTTCACGCACAAGCGAGATCGGCTGAAACTTGGTCACGATAATGGTGGTGATTGACGACGGTTCGCGGTCGCAGGCGCGCGCGGCCTCCGCGATCTGCGAACGCACGGATTGAAGCCGTGGCGACAGCTCGGGCTCGCTTGACATGATGTTGCCGCTACTTCAGAAAGTCCGGGATGTCCAAATCACCGTCATCATCGTCGAAGTTGCGGTCGATTGGCGCCGCTGCCACAAGGGCCGGCTCCGCCGACCATGAGGTCGGGCCGTCCGGCGCGGCGGTTGCCGGCGCGACCGACTGGCCTGCAACGACGAAGTTGGTGCGACGTGTGTCGTGAGCTTTTTGCCTCGGCTCTCCCCCGTCGAAGCCCGCGGCGATCACCGTCACCCGAACCTCGTCGCCCAGGGTGTCGTCGATGACAGCACCGAAGATGATGTTCGCTTCTGGATGTACCGCTTCCTGCACGAGCCGGGCCGCGTCGTTGATCTCGAAGATACCGAGGTTCGATCCACCCTGGATCGACAGCAGAACGCCGTGAGCACCGTCGATGGATGCCTCGAGCAGTGGCGAGGCCACCGCGAGTTCCGCGGCCTTGATGGCCCGATCGGCGCCCCGAGCGGAGCCGATCCCCATGAGCGCCGAACCTGCTCCTTGCATGACCGACTTGACATCGGCGAAGTCAAGGTTGATGAGACCGGGAGTCGTAATGAGATCGGTGATTCCCTGAACACCAGCCAGAAGCACTTGGTCAGCGGTTGCAAAGGCCTCGAGCATGCTGATGCCGCGATCACTGATCTCGAGCAAGCGATCATTCGGAACAACAATCAGCGTGTCGACCTCGTTCTTCAGGCTCGCAACACCGACGTCTGCTTGGGCAGAACGCCGCTTGCCTTCGAAAGCAAACGGCTTGGTGACGACCCCAATCGTGAGCGCACCGATCGACTTGGCGATGCGAGCGACAACCGGTGCACCACCGGTACCAGTGCCTCCGCCTTCTCCGGCTGTGACAAAGACCATGTCCGCGCCAGCCAGCGCTTCTTCGATCTCGTCGGCGTGATCTTCTGTAGCCCGCCTGCCGACCTCTGGGTCGGCACCTGCGCCGAGCCCGCGCGTGAGTTCACGGCCGACATCAAGCTTTACGTCGGCGTCACTCATAAGGAGCGCTTGGGCATCCGTGTTGATCGCGATGAATTCGACACCGCGCAGGCCGAGCTCGATCATGCGGTTGACGGCGTTGACACCACCGCCGCCGATGCCAACTACCTTAATCACTGCGAGGTAGTTCTGGTTTGACGTCACGTCCGGCCTCCGCTGGTCATGTGTAAACTCTCAAGTTGTAGTTGAGGTGTAAAGTTTTACTCATAATGTGTTTCCTGACCCGAGACTAGGTCGGGCCTGTTGTCGTGGGAAGCAAGGCGTCCAGCGTGTCGCGAAGTTGGCAGTAATAGCGAGGGCGAGCGCAGTGACGAGGAACACAACACGCGGTAGACCGCTGCAACTACGAAGGCCGAAAGATGCCGTTTCCAGGCGCTGAGACATCGAACTCGCCCGGTCGGGCAAGATCCGTGACCGCGATGAGCGCCGCGAGCAGCGCCGCTTTGCGCCCGGAGTCAGCTGAACTCCCCCAGACAACGCTTTGACCGACCCCGGAAAGCACGAGCCTGACGTCGTCTTTGGTGCGCGCCGACACCGCTGTAACCTTCGCCCGAAGGTCATCCGGCAGCGAAATCAAGACGTCCGCGACCGCACGAAAAGCGGGATCGGATGTTGGCGCGCCGGCGAGATCGATGAACGGGACGCCGGCAGGCGCCACCGCCGACTCCTGAACAGTCACGCCGGCAGGATCGACCAGCTGGTAGAGCGTCGGAGAGGATTGCACCACACCGATCGGTTGGCGCTCGACAATCTGGATTCGGACCGTGTCTGGCGGCACCGTCTCGGTGACGTAACTTCTGATCAGCGGAAACACCGAGAGCTCCCTCGTGATTCGCGCGTAATCGACGAGTGCGAGAGGCCTGCCAAGCTGACCCGCTAGCGCCGACTCGACTGCGACCGGGTCGATTCGCTCTGTACCACGCACCTGAATGGTCTTGAGCGAGAGGAGCGGCGAGTAGACCGCAACGAGGACAAGCCCGATCAAGGTTGCGATGATTCCGGCGACGATCGCAATGGTGATGCGTCGCGCGCGCGAACGGCGGGTGAACCGTCGCACCTCGCGGCGCTCATAGCGCCGGCGCTCTCGGGCGGCGCGATGGACTTCGCGACGTCGTGCTCGCTGTTCAGCGCGCTGTACTGCCCCTGCCGAAGCTGGAGGAGTTGCAACACGCGCCGCCGATCGGGCAGGCACCTGCTGTGGCGGCGGATCGAAGCCCTCTGGCCGTTTCATCAGCCGCGCGCGCTCGCTGACTCGACCTCAAGCGACTTGATCAGTTGCGGCACGAGTCGGTAGACGTCGCCACAACTCAGGGTCATGATGATGTCTCCGTCGCGAGCAAGCTCAGCGGCGCGATCGGCGGCGTGCTGCCAGTCGGGCAGGTAGTCAACACGTGAGGGATCGGTGAATCGCTCAGCGACGAGCGCACCGGTGACACCCGGTACCGGATCCTCCCGCGCCCCAAAGACGTCAAGCACAATGGTGTGGTCAGCGAGTTGCTCATACGTTTTGGCGAAGTCGCCAGCCATGAGCTGCGTTCTGCTGTAGAGGTGTGGTTGGTGAACAGCAATGATGCGACCGCTGCCAAGCACACTCCTGGCGGCACTCAAAGCGGCCGCGACCTCGGTCGGGTGGTGAGCATAATCGTCGTAGACCCTGACCCCTCGCACGGTGCCGTGCAACTCAAATCGCCGTTCCGTCCCGCCAAAGACCTGAATTCCACTGACCACCGCTTCGGGCCCGAAGCCGAGGCCGACCAGTACCGCGAACGCGCCGGCCGCATTGATGGCGTTGTGGCGTCCAGGAACGGTCAACGCGACTGGATAGTCAAGCTCGCGGTAGCGCAGTACGAAAGAGACCGGTCCCGCCGTCACGACGGAATGCAGGCGTACATCAGCCGCGGAATCCTCGCCGAAGCTGATAACCCGAGCGCGGCGCAACTGGCTGGTGACACGTTTCGCCCCCGGATCATCACTTGAGATCACCACGAGCTCGCTTGCGCGCGAGGCAAACTCCACGAACGCAGCATCGAAGGCCTCGTGCGTTCCGTAGTGATCGAGGTGGTCAGCGTCGACATTCGTGATCAGTGCGACGGCCGTGTTGTACAACAGGAACGTTCCGTCCGATTCGTCGGCCTCGACGACGAACAGCTCACCGTCGCCGTGCGCGGCGCTAACACCGAGCGATTGAATCACCCCGCCGTTGACGAAGCTCGGGTTGGCGCCGAGCTCGACCAGCGCGGTGATAATCATGCCGGTCGAGGTGGTCTTGCCGTGTGCACCCGCGACCGAGATGAGCCGGTGGCGTGCGATGAGCCAGGCCAATGCCTGCGATCGGTGCAGGGTCGGGATGCCGCGTTCGCGCGCCGCGAGATACTCAGGGTTGTCCGGCCAGAGCGCCCCGGTATAGACAAGGGCACTTGCGTTGCCAAGGTTGGTCGCGTCGTGACCGATCGACACGATTGCACCAAGCGCCCGAAGCTCATCGGTGGCGTGGTTCTCGGTGCGGTCTGAGCCGCTGACCGCGTGACCTGCAGCAAGAAACAGGCGAGCGATTCCGCTCATCCCCGATCCGCCGATTCCGACGAAGTGCATGACCCCGAGTTCAGCGGGGAGTGGCATTGAAAGATCGGGTTTGATCATTTTGGCAATGCTAGTGCCGCGCGCTGGTCGCAGCCGCAGCCGCACTGTCGATGATTGCGATCATGCGGTCCGTGGCATCTCGAATGCCCGTCGTTGCCATTCTCGCTGCCATGTCAGCGATGCGGGCGCGGTCGCGCAACAGCGAAACCAACTCCGTCGACACCCACTCGGGAGTGAATGCGGCGTCGGAGACGATGGTCGCGCCTCCCGCTCTCACCGCTTGGCGCGCATTGAGCTTCTGCTCGCCGTTGCCGACCGGATATGGCACGAATACGGCTGGAACTCCGATCGCCGCCAGTTCTGCAACGGTCGAGGTTCCCGCCCGGGCAACCGCAAGGTCAGCGAGGGCAAGTGCGAGCTCCATTCGGTCGCAGTACTTGAGCACGCGATAGCCGGGCAGGCCGCGGTGTTCGACTGGCTCGCGAAATTCGCCCGTGATGTGGATGACTTGCCATCCGAGACCGAGAATAGCCGCGATGGAATCAGAGACGGTTTCATTGATGCGCAATGCCCCCGAGGAACCGCCAGTCACGAGGAGCGTTGGGCGCTGTGCCTCGAGCCCGAAGAACCCGATTGCCTCCTGTCTGGCAGCAAACCGATCAAGCATCTCGATCTCGACTCGAAGCGGCATCCCTACCACTGTGGCACGAGGAAGTGGGGTGCCTTCAAACGCCACTCCGACGTGCGAGGTGTAGCGAGCACCGAGGCGATTGGCAATTCCGGGGCGCGCGTTGGCTTCGTGGATGGCAAGTGGTAATGACTCGCGGTTCGCCGCAACATACGCGGGCGCGGCAGCGTAGCCTCCAACGCCGACGACGACATCCACGCCGCGTTCTCGCATGATCCCGCGAATTTGTGTAACCGTCTCGGCGAACGCCTTCGGAAATCGAAAAGCAGCACCGGACGGTCGACGCGGGAATGGCAACCGTGGGATCGTTATGAGCTCATAGCCACGCTCCGGAACCAGTCGCGCCTCGATGCCTTCAGCGGTTCCGAGCACGAGCACCTCGGCACGAGGTTCGCGCGCACGCAGTCGATCCGCGATCGCCAGCAAAGGGTTGACGTGGCCGGCAGTCCCGCCGCCGGCCAATAAGTACGTTGTCACGAGCGGGAGCGTCCGCGTTCAGCGGCCAGGAGGCGTGAACGATCCGCCGGACTCTGCTCGACCGGTGCGCTGTGAGCAGCCCGACCGTCGCGGGCAAACGACAGGACGAGGCCGATGCCGAGCAGGGTCGCGATAAGCGCTGAGCCACCAGCCGATATCAACGGCAATGGAACCCCGAGAACCGGGAGCACGCCGAGCACGACTGCGATGTTCGCAAATGCTTGCCCGATAACCCAGACCATGACGCCCGCAACAGCGATACGTGCGTAGCTGTCGCGCGTCGTGCGGATTACTCGCACGAACCCCATCGCAAGCACGACGAACAGGGCAAGCACCACGATGGCGCCGAGGAGTCCGAGTTCCTCGCCGATGATTGCGAAGATGAAGTCATTCTCGGCCTCCGGCAACCAATTGCGCTTCGCCTTCGAGTTGCCTAAACCGACCCCGAACACCCCGCCAGATGCGAGCGCCCACATTCCGTGCTGCAACTGCCAGCACAGTCCTTGATAGTCGGCTTGAGTGCATCCGTTGAGCCAGATGTCGATGCGTTGCGTTCTGGATGGGCTCGCGAACGCAATGACACGAACGATGAGACCAATCGCAATAACGGCAACGAGGAGAAAGCGCAGCTTAGCTCCCGCGAAAAACATTGAGCCGAGCACGATCAGCACCATCATGCTCGCTGTGCCGAGGTCATTGCCGATGAGTACGAGGCCGATAGCGAGCCCGGCGACCGGGGCGATCGGCAGCGCGAGTTCCTTCCAGTCGGCAAGCAGCTGCTCTTTCGTCGAAAGCACCCAAGCGACCCAGACGATCAGTGCGAACTTCACAAACTCAGATGGCTGGGCCGTGATACTGCCGATGGCGATCCAGTTGGTGTTTCCGCCATAACCGAAGCCGACGCCCGGCACAAAGACAAGCAACTGCATCACTCCGCCGAGCAGCATGGCCGGCCAAGCCCAGCGCTTCCAGAACGATACTGGCATGCGGGAAGCCAACAGCATGAGCGGGATCCCAATGACGGCGTAGAGGCTCTGTCGGATAAACACCCCGAACGGATCATCCCCGGTCGATTGAGCCTCGACGAACGACGAAGACAGCACCATGACGAGGCCGAACAGCACGAGAAAGATCGTGGTGCCGAGAATGAGAAAGTAGGTGCGATTCTCGGCGCGGAAGATAGTCGCGACTGGAACGCGGGCCACAATCGGACCGCGCGGGCTACGTTCGGCTGTCCTCGATGCCATCTTCACCTCCCAGGTACTCCGTCACCGCCGCTGCAAATCGGCGACCGCGATCCGCGTAATCCACAAACTGATCCATGGATGCCGCGGCCGGAGCCAGCAGAACGACGTCGCCAGGGAACGCAACGCCACCCGCTAGGCGCACGGCCTCGAGCATGACCTGATCAGTCTGACTCGCGGATACCTCAAGAACGGCGACCTGCGGGGCGTGTCGCGCGAAGGCCGACAGCACTGCGTCGCGGTCGCGGCCGATAACAACCGCCGCGCGAAGCCGCTTGGCGTTGCCCTTCACGAGAGCGTTGATGTCGACGCCCTTGAGCAATCCGCCTACCACCCAAACGACAGAGTCGTACGACCGAAGGGCGGCCTCTGCTGCGTGCGGGTTGGTCGCCTTCGAGTCGTTGACCCACAGAATCTCGCTGGCGAACGCGACCGTCTCGGTGCGGTGACCGTCGAGCCGGAAGCTCGCCAGGCTCGCGCGCACACTCGCAATTGGTGCGCCAGCGGCGCGCGCGAGTGCGCAAGCCGCGAGCACATTCGATACGTTGTGCGGGCTCGCAAGGCCAGCATCGCTCAGCTCAGCCACGGTCGTTAGCTCGAGGGCTGCACGCTCACGATCCTCAAGGAATGCCCGATCGAGAAGGATCCCGTCGACCACTCCGAAGTCGCTTGGACCCGGGGCGTCGAGCCCGAATCCGATAGCCCGAGCACCCTCCTGAACCTCGGCATCTTCGACCATCGAGACGGTCGCGCGATCGGCCTTGTTGTAGACACAAGCAACCTTGGTGTTCCAATACACGGTGGCCTTGGCCTCGCGGTATGCCGTCACTGAACCGTGCCAATCGAGGTGGTCGTCGGCAAGGTTCAGGCACACGCTCGCGAGTGGGTGGAGCGACCCTGAGCCTGCTCGCGCGAGCCACTTCAATTGAAAACTCGAAAGTTCGACGACGAGCACGTCGAACACGTCTGGCCGCCGCACCGCGTCGAGCACCGGAATCCCGATGTTACCGACGGCGGCAACCCGCAGTCCCGCCCCGCGCAGCAGGTGTTCAGTCAATTGGACGGTTGTGGTTTTGCCGTTCGTTCCAGTGACAACAATCCACTCAGCGGGCTCCCCCACCTTGTCCCGCAGCCGCCATGCCAGTTCAATGTCTCCCCAGATCGGGATGCCGCGGTCTTGAGCCCACACGATAAGCCGGTGATCCGGCGAGTAGCCCGGCGACACCACGAACAACTCGGGATCATGCTTCTCGAGCGAGGATTCTGCGCCAGCGTCAAGCACGAGCCGTGCGCCGGCCACCTCGACGATGGCCGCGCGCTCCGCTGACGCTTCTGCAGCGACGACAAGCACGTCCGCGCCAAGCTCTGCGAGCGTGTCCGTTGCCGAAAGTCCGGTCGCACCGAGGCCGAGCACAGCAACTCGCAAGCCGCTCCACTCAGCGCGCCAACTCGTCAGTTCATCAAGATCGCGCACCGCTACTGGTAAACCCACTCGAGGTAGAATAGGCCGACGCCGACGGCAACAAAGAGTCCGGAGATCAACCAGAAGCGCACGACGACGGTAATCTCGGCCCAGCCCTTGAGCTCAAAATGATGATGCAGTGGACTCATCAGGAAGATTCGTTTTCCGCCGCTGATTTTGAAGTAGGCCCGTTGCAGTATCACCGAGCCCGTCACGATCAAGAACAAGCCTCCGATGATCAGGAGTAGCAACTCCGTGCGGCTGAGGATTGCGAAGGCTGCAAGAGCGCCACCAATGCCGAGCGAGCCGGTGTCGCCCATAAAGACCTGCGCTGGCGAGGTGTTCCACCACAGAAAGCCGATGAGCGCCCCGGACAGCGCTGCCGCCATGATCGCTAGGTCGAGCGGGTCGCGCACCTCGTAGCACTTATACGCCAGATCCGGATCGAGTTGCAGATTTGAGCAGGCCTGATTGAACTGCCAGAATCCGATGAAGATGTAGGAGGAGATTGCAAAGATTGCCGCCCCGGTAGCGAGTCCGTCAAGGCCGTCAGCGACGTTGACCCCGTTTGAGGCGCTCACGATGATCAGCGTGACCCAGGCGGCAAACAGGATGCCGCCAATGACAGCTCCGAACACCATGAAGTCGAGCCACGGGATGTCTCGAACGGCCGAGATCATTGAGGATGCCGGAGTGTGGCCAGCGGCATCCGGAAAATTCAGAGCGAGCGCAGCGAAACCGCCAGCAACAATGACCTGACCGGCAACTTTTGCCCAGCCGCCAAGCCCGAGGCTGCGCTGTTTGCGAGTCTTCATGAAGTCGTCGATGAACCCGATGGCACCGAGTCCAACCATGAGGTAGATGACCAAGAGCCCAGACAGCGTGACCGGTTCGCTTGAGAGGACATGTCCGACGAAGTAGCCGACAACTGCGCCGGTGATGAAAATGATGCCGCCCATGGTCGGCGTTCCGCGCTTAATGTGATGCGATTGCGGACCGTCGTCCCGGATGAATTGACCCCACTTCAGATGACGGAACAGTCGAATGAACAGCGGCGTCAGCAGCAGCGTAAATGCGAGGGATACACCGCCGCCGATCAGGATCGCGATCACGAGTCGAGCCCAGCGAGTCGGTCACCGAGCAGTCGCAGCCCTGCCGAATTTGAGGACTTCACGAGAACGATATCCCCATCCCGCAACTCGTCACGAAGCACATCGTATGCTTCATCGACGTCGGCAACGAGCACCGACTCTCCATCCCACGATCCCTCATGTGATGCGGCATTGTGAATGTGCCGCGCGGCATGCCCCACGACGATGAGCTTCTGAATATTGAGTCGCACCACGAGTCGACCGATCCGGTCGTGTTCCTCGTCCGCAAAGTCCCCGAGTTCTGCCATCTCGCCCAGCACTGCGACAGAGCGCCTTCCGCCTCGACCGAGCTGAGCGAGCGTCTTCAGCGCCGCAACCACAGACTCGGGGCTGGCGTTGTACGCGTCATTAATGATGGTGATGCCGTTCGCGGCATCCAGCAATTGCATGCGCCAGCGTTCGGCGAGTGTCATGTGCTCGAGCGCAGCGACAGACCGTTCAACCGGTACGCCGACCGCGCGCGCCGCGGTGATCGCAGCAAGCGCGTTCGACACGTGGTGCTCGCCAAGAATTCGCAGGTTCACGGGCAGGGACTCGCCGTCGGCGGTCAAGGTGAAGTGGGTTCCGGATGCCGTCGCCTCAAGGTGCTCGGCGCGCACGTCTGCGCCTGCGCCGAGTCCGAACCACTGCACACTCGCCCTCGTGAGCTCAGCCATCGCCGCAACGCGCCCGTCGTCGACGTTGAGCACTGCGATGGCGGACTCTGGCAGATCGGTGACCATTTCGGATTTCGCGTGGGCGATGGCATCCTGGCCACCAAATTTGCCGATGTGGGCCATTCCAACAGTGAGCACGATCCCGACATCTGGTCGCGCGACAGAGACGAGCTTTCGAACGTCGCCGACCGAGTCTGCTCCCATTTCGACCACAAGAAATCGGGTGTCATAGTCGACTTCAAGTATCGAGATCGGAGCGCCGACCTCGTTGTTGAATGATCCGCGCGGCGCGACCGTCGGGCCCTCGGCCTCGAAGATGCCGCGAAGCATGTTCTTGGTCGTGGTTTTGCCATTCGAGCCCGTGACCGCAACCACGTGAATCGTCGACCCATTCGCCTCGCCAGCGCTCCGGACCCGATCAAGCACCTCTTTGGCCAATGTCGACAGTGCCACAAGGGAGCTCGCAACAACGATCTGAGGAATCGCGACATCCAGTTCACGTTCAACAACGGCAACTACCGCGCCCGCTTCAAGGGCTTGGTTGACGAAGAGATGACCGTCGGTGACTTCGCCCGGCAGTGCGAAGAAGACGCCACCCGGCTGCAGCCGCCTGGAGTCCGTCTCGACAGCCCCCGACACCACCGCCTGGGGGTCGGCACTCTTCGCGAGACGACCGTCGATCGCTGTCGCGATGTCCTGAACGCTCAGCCCGATCACCGCGATCCTCGTTTCTGTTGTGCGTTCCTCACCACGTCAAGGGGAGATTCGGCGAGGGTGTCGTCGAGGGCGGCACCCGGAAGGTGGTGAGCGTCTGCGCCATGACATCCCGAAACGTCGATGCGATCCTACCCGAGAAGACTCGATCGTTGACCCCAGCGGTAACCACGACGGCATACTGCGGATCCTCTGCTGGCGCCATGCCCGCATACGACAGCACGACCTTGTTGTCTGCGTAGCCCCCGGCCTCTGCGACCTCTGCCGTGCCGCTCTTGACCGCAACACGGTAGCCGGGAATCTGCAGGTTTGGGGCCGAACCACTCGAGGTCGCGACCATCTCCATCATCTCGACGGTCTGGCGCGCAGCCGCCTCTGATACGACGCGAGTGCCTTCGGTCAGTGGGGCTTCGGTCACCGTGCCATCCGGCCATTCGCAGCCTTCGAGGAGGCTGACCGGCATGCGCACTCCACCGTTTGCGAGTGTCTGGTATGCGCTCGCCATTTGCACCGATGTCGCCGTCATGCCTTGGCCGAACTGCACGGTGTAATTGGTGCGACGATCCCACTCGGATGCCGGATAGAGCGTTCCGCTGGATTCACCGTTGAAACCGACCTCGGTGTACTCGCCGAACCCGAAGCCCGCGAGGTAGTCGTGTCGTGCCTCTGGTGCGAGCAGTTCCGAGAATCCCGCGATAGCAGTGTTCGACGACTCCACCAGAGCTCCGGCAAGTGTGAGTTGGTCAGGACCATAGAACGCATTGCTGATGACGCCTGCACCGGGAAACTCTCGTGAGTACGGAGCAAGGATCTGCGAGCTCTGATTGACAACGCCAGCGTCGAGCAGCGACGCCGCTGTCAACACCTTGATCGTTGACCCCGGCTCGTATGGCGTCGTGAAGGCAACCGAGCCCAGCGCTTCCCGAGGTGCATCGTTGACGTTGTTCGGGTCAACAGTGGGGTAATCGGTAACGGCCATGAGTTTGCCGTCGCTCACGCGGATGACGACGGCAGTTGCCCAGGTCGCTCCGAGTTGCTGCGCCGCTTGCTCCATGCGCTGCTGAACCCACCACTGCAGATCTCGATCGATTGTCAGGCGCAGAGTGCCGCCGTTGGTTGGCTCGCGCGTCGTGACTTCACTGCCCGGGATGCGCACCCCGTCTTCGCCTTTCTCAAAGATTGAGACTCCGTCGGTGCTCGCCAGGCAGGCATCCTCGGTGTACTCGAGGCCGGCCTGCGGGCCGTCAGTACCGATGAAGCCGACTAGGTTGCCGGCGACCTCGCCGTTTGGGTAGCTACGTCCGTTTCGGAGCTCGAAGTACACCCACGGGATTTCCAAAGCATCAACGGCACGGAATGTATCAAGCGTCACACCTTGAGTAAGGTACTCGAAATCAGACGCTGGATCCGCAAGAATCACGGCCATGAGATCGTCTGGATCCTGTTTGGTTACTGCCGCGATCCGAGCAAGTCCATCGGCAATCACACCCATCGCGTTCTCGCGCGCCAAGCTAGCCCGCGGCGAGACAGTAATGTCGTAGCGTTCAACGCTGTCAGCAAGCACTGCACCGTGCGCGTCAACAATCTCTCCCCGCACGCCGTACGTAATGAGCTCTTGAGCCCGCTTTTCGAGCGATTGGGCGTTGAGTTCGTCGGCACGCACGACCTGAATGTCAACAAGCCGCACCACGAACACCGTCACCATCAAGAAGACCACGAGCACCATGCCGGAGATTCGCAGTCGAGCGCGCCGGGTATTCATGGACTGCAGTCGTGGCGATCAGTTGGTGAGAGGCGCTGGGAGCACGTCAGGATTGGCAATCGGCACCGACTGTGCCGCAGTGGCGTGAAGTGCCCCTGGCTGAGGGCTTGCTGGGGCCACGGCGGCGGCCTGCGCAGCGAGGGCGGCAGTCTGTGCAGCGGCGCTGGCGGCATCGACCAGTGGAACACCGGTCAGGAGAGAGTTGGCAACCACACTGCAGCCGCCGCCGCACCCGAAAGGATCGGCCGTGCCTGGTGCGCTCGAGACGGCTCCGGTCGAAAGGTCGAGGTACAGCGGATTCGAGCCAGGGACCATGCCCAAGTGGGCGGCATTGGCAGCAAGATGCTGCGTCGAGCCGAGAATCTGCAACTTTTCCAGGAGCGCCTGCTCGGTGCGGAGGAGGTCCTTCTGCTGTACCTGGAGTCCAGAAAGCTGATACGCGCCATCCGAAACCACAATGCTCAGGAGCAGTTGGCCAGCAAAAATCAGAAAGAGGCTCACGATCGTGATGACAGAGTATGCCAACTTTGGGCGGGCGTTCCGCTGGGCTCGAGTGGTGACAATCTCAATGTGGGTGGGTCGACCTCGAGCTGCGCCGCGCTGCTGGACGTGCTGACGATCGGCATCTCGGCTCGGTTCATTGCGTAGCGGTCTTGCATACGCGAGGTTGGCGCTCATGCCGCCTCCCGCAGTCGCTCAGCAGCCCGCAGCCGCACTGATGCGGATCGCGGATTATTCGAGCGCTCCTCGAGGCTGGCCAACTCTGCTCCCCGTACCAACAGCCGAAACTCGGGACGGTGGTGCGGCAATTCGACCGGCAGGCCGGCTGGCGCAGTGGACGCGGCTCGAGACTGGAATTCACGCTTCACCAAACGATCTTCGAGCGACTGGTACGACAACACGACGACTCGCCCGCCGACCGCAAGACAATCAAGTGCAGCCGGAACCGCGCGCGCGAGAACCGCAAGTTCATGATTGACTTCAATTCTGAGCGCCTGGAACACACGCTTTGCCGGGTGACCGGCGCGCGCAGCTGCGGCGGGGGTCGCCGCGATGATCAGTTCGACCAGATCAGCAGAGCGCGTGATTGGATGCTCAAGCCGACGCTGCACAATGCGTGAAGCGAAGCGAGGCGCGAGCTTCTCGTCACCCAATTCGTAAAATATCCTTCGCAGTTCTAACTCGCTATAGGTTGCGAGGATGGTTGCCGCGGTGCGATTGCTCGTCGTGTCCATTCGCATGTCCAGCGGCGCATCTTTCGAGTATGAGAAGCCGCGCTCGACACGATCGAGTTGTAAGGAAGAGACACCGAGGTCGAACAGAATGCCCGCGACTCGCTCGAATCGTAGCTCGGCAAGAACGCGCGCAATCTCGTCGTAGACGGCGTGAACGAGACGAATCCTCGTGGCATAGGGCGATAGGCGTTCGCGAGCTATCTCGAGCGCTTCGGTGTCACGATCAATCCCGACCAGGGTCACAGACGGAAACCGCTCGAGGATTGCGGCAGCGTGGCCACCCATTCCGAGAGTGGCATCGACGACGACCGCATTCTCGCCCTTGATCGCCGGGCCGAGTAGCTCAAGTGAGCGCTCGAGAAGCACAGGAGTATGAATGTTCTCTGACATGGTGCGAGGCGATGGCCTTTGGCGCTGATCCCCATCCGAGTCGACCTGGCTTCGGGGAAGTAAGTCAGGGCGTTCGGCTGGGAGTCGGCACCAAAGGATCAGAACAGCCCGGGAATCACCTCCTCAGTGGTGTTCACAAAGTCAGACTCAGCGTTCTCGTAGTAGGTGTTCCAGGTCTCGGTGTCCCAGATCTCGGCGCGCGCGCCGGCGCCGATTACCGTGAGTTCGCGGTCAAGTCCCGCGTAGCTCCTCAGATTCTGTGGAATGTTGATGCGGTTCTGACTGTCCGGTATCTCCTGACTCGCGCCGGACAGGAACAAGCGAATGAAGTCGCGACTCTGTTTGCTCGTGATCGAGGCTTGGCGGATCTTCTCGTTGATGTCCTCGAATTCACGCTGGCTGAAGACATACAAGCAACGCTCTTGTCCGCGGGTGATGAACATGCCGGCCGCGAGTTGATCGCGAAACTTGGCTGGCAGAATCACGCGCCCTTTGTCATCGAGTTTCGGGGTGTGTGTGCCAACGAACATGATCGGCCCTCCCCTCATTCTCCGGCCCGGATGCAGGTTTGCTCCACATTACTCCACTTTCCTCCACAATCCAGTGCAAATTCGAGAAAGTTTCCCTCGGAGGCCGCACAAGACCCGAAACAAGTGGAATTCTCGGGCGGATGAAGGTGGAGGGCTAGGGCCGCCCCACAGCACGCTCAGCCCACAAAAAAGGCCAGCTCGCGCTGGCCTCGATGTGTTGGATCGCGTCGCGCGGCGCACCGGGCGCCAACGATTCCGATCGAACGCTATGCACTCCGATCGGAAGTGCGGCTATTCCTGACCCTCTTGGCGCTTTTCCCAGCGCTCGTTGAGGCTGTCCATGAAACTTGCGCGTGGCTTGCTGGTCTTGCCAGACGGGCTTGAGGGAGCCACTGAACTTGAACTCGATCCCCCTGGCGGAGTTACAGCGAGCAATACCCCGGCAAACATCACACCGAAGCCGAGGATGCCGACGAGGGGCAGTTGGAGAATTACGCCGCCCACAAGCGTTCCGATACCAACAATGCCGAGGAGCACGCCGACGACCAGTACGGAGTAGTTCACGCGGGCCCCGCCAGAACTCACGGTGGCAACAAAATCGGCGTCGTTCTGATAGAGACTGCGCTCCATCTCTTCCAGGAGGCGCTGCTCCTGCTCGGAAAGTGGCATCCTGTTCCCTTCAGGTGAGAGGCAGTAAGAGGTGTCGAGTGACCTCAATTGTACGCCCCACGCCGATGGCTAGGCTAGATGGGTGGCTGAGAGTACGCGGTTAGTTGATCTTGTCCAAGAACGCATCGACGGTTTTCTTGCGGAGCGCACCGCTGAGCTTGGGATGATCGCACCAGAACTCGCTACGTTCGGTGCATACGCTCACGGCTTCCTTTCCGGCGGAAAACGGTTTAGAGCGCTCTTCTGCTACTGGGGCTGGCAGGCGGGAACCGACATCGAGGACTTTGATCTCCTCCAGGGAACCGAGAATGCAGACCTCGCAGGCATCGTTCTGGCCGCAACTGCGCTCGAGGTATTCCACGCGGCGGCGCTCGTGCACGACGACATCATGGACAACTCCGACACACGGCGTGGCAAAGCCTCAGCGCACCGCCAGTTCCAGAGCATGCACTCAAGCCTGTCTCTTATACACATCTCCGAGCCCACGAGACTAAGGCGAA
>ENA-ORBV01005047-ORBV01005047.1-microbial-mat-metagenome-genome-assembly--contig:-NODE-5047-length-24647-cov-5.761864_pt1 | contig 24647 bp, 25 predicted proteins | sample MGYA00237777_ERZ505514 | MGnify/ENA primary metagenome ERZ505514 (study PRJEB26160, sample SAMN06269048) | microbial mat metagenome | isolation source: Oligotrophic lake microbial mat | place... | reverse complement strand
GGGCTGCGCGTCGCGCCTTGCCCGCCACCCTTGGGCACCCCGTCGTGGGCCCAATCAATTGCCTCTCACGCTCTGAGCCCGCGGCAGCGCAGTACCATGGCGGGACGCGCGCGCAGGAAGCGCATCGCCAGTTTCGTGGCCTGGGTGCGCGACAAACCATCCGGCTTCGCGGCGCGTGCGCGCAAAAGCCAGCGGGTTCGGGGGCGCTGAGCGGGCGAACGGCAACACCAGGCGCATTCGGCGCGACTTTCCTGACGGCTGCGGGACCTGCGCGCAGTATGGACTGGCATCACGCGCCGTTCTGGTGCATCATCCCCCCACCATCAACAAGCAACGTATTGATTGCGGATCGGAATGGGATGGCAACACTGATACCCGCCCTGGGTACATGCATATCGCGCATGACCAGCGGAGAAAAGCGGCTCGCGGAGCGGCTGCAGCACAAACTCGACGACGACTATCTGCTCTGGTACGACGTGCCCGTGGGGCCGAAACAGTCGCACCCGGATTTTGTCGTGATGCATCCGCGGCGCGGCATCCTGATCCTGGAGACGAAAGACTGGAAGCTGGAGACCATCCAGCAGGCCACCCGGCAGGCCTGGACCATCCTGTCCAACGGCCAACCGAAGGTCGTCATCAATCCGCTGGCGCAGGCGCGGCATTGCGCGATCCAGGTCGTCAACGCCTTGGAGCGTGACCCGCAACTGGTTCAAAGTGAAGGCACGCACCAGGGCAAACTCGCCTTTCCCTGGGGCCACGGCGTGGTGTTCACGCGTATCACACGCAAGCAGTTCGACACTTCGGGCTTGTCCGAGGCAATAGCCCCGGAATATGTGATCTGCCAGGACGAGATGCTGGAGAGCGCCGAACCGGAGGAATTCCAGCAACGGTTATGGGCCATGTTCCCCCACGCTTTTGGTGCTGGTGTGCTCAGCCTGCCGCAACTCGACCGGGTGCGCTGGAACATGTTCCCGCAGGTACGGGTGCAGACCACCGGCGACTTGTTTGACGACAACGACACGAACGCCGAACTGCCCGACATCATGCGCGTGATGGACCTGCATCAGGAACAACTCGCACGCAGCCTGTGCGACGGCCATCGCGTCATCCACGGCGTGGCCGGTTCGGGCAAGACGATGATTCTGGGCTACCGCGCGCAATACCTGGCCAAGGCGCAGACGCCGGCCAGCAAGCCGATCTTGATTCTTTGCTACAACGAGCCGCTGGCGCTCAAGCTGGCGTCCAGCATGGAAGCCAAGGGCCTGGCGGACCGGGTCCATGCGCGCAACTTCCACAAGTGGTGCCGCCAGCAACTCGTTGCGTTTGGTCAGACCCTGCCGGCGCAAGGCCCGAACATGTTCGACGCCATGGTCGACAACGTCATCCGCGCCGTGGACCGCCGGCAGATCCCGTCTGGCCAATACCAGGCCGTGCTGGTCGACGAAGGCCACGACTTCGCGCCCGAATGGCTGAAGCTGGTCACGCAGATGGTGGACCCGACCACCAACAGCTTGTTGCTGCTGTACGACGACGCGCAACGCATCTACGCGCGCAAGACCCTCAAGTTTTCCCTCAAGAGTGTGGGAATCAACGCGATCGGAACCTCGACCATTCTCAAAATCAACTACCGCAATACACGACAAGTACTTCAGGTTGCCAGCGTGATCGCTGGCGATCTATTGAATAGCCGGGAAGAATCGGACGACGAGAGCCCCAACATTCACCCGATCGGATGCGGCCGCGACGGTCCTGCGCCCACCATCATCCGGCTACCGAATCTGCGCGACGAAGCCTGGAAGATCAGCGAACTGCTGAGCGACGCACACAACAGCGACGGCCTGGCCTGGAACGACATGGCCATCCTGTGCCGCGACCACGCCACGATGGATACATGTGCCCGCGCGTTGCAGCAGCGTGGCCTGCCCCACCAGTTGCGCAAACGGTCCGGCGACTACCGGCCGGAGCGTGACCGCATCACCGTGATGACAATGCACGCCAGCAAGGGGCTGGAGTTTCCGCTGGTCGCGCTGCCGGGCGTGGGACAGATGCCGGCGGCCGGGGCGGACGCGCATGAGGAGGCGCGGTTGTTTTATGTGGCGGCGACGCGGGCTACGCAGAGGTTGGTGATTACGGTTAGTGGGGAGGGTGGGTTTGGGGGGCGGTTGATGTGATGGCTGGTCGACGCACGCAATGCATGCCTCCGCATGACGGCCAACGCCAGCCACGGACGCTGGCCGCCGCCTAGATCAATGTCGGATTTGCAGCCGTTGCGGACGTTCGGCATCATTCTTCGTACGGTCGGTCTCGGCGGAAAATACGACTGCGACAGTCTATGCAGCACATCAGCCATATTTGTCGAAGGCCAACAGCCAGTTTGTCATTGCATTGATGCGATGAAGGACAGAGCTCAGGCAACCGGGCACCAGCGCTGCACCGCCTGCGCCGTGTCGAATGGCCCAGTGTTGAAACAGATGCGCGCCTGCGGAGCATGTTCATGGACCACGTTGAGCACTTTCTCAAACAGGAGAAAGTTCTTACCGATGGTGCGCACACCGGCACCGATCACGACGCAGTCATAGCGGCTCTTCTGCAGCGTCGCTCGGATCTCGTCCTCGGCGGTTTCGCCAAAATCGGTCAGGCACAATTTGGCGTCGTAACCCAAGGCGTTCAGTGCGGCGATGTCCTTGTTCAGTCCTCCTTGAACCTTCTCGGCCGTCATGCCGGGAAAGGCGGCATAGGCCGGATCTGCGAAGTCGATGAGCTGCGGCTTCAGGCCAACAGATAGAACAGATTTTTTTGCAGTCATGGTATTTCTCTGGGTGGTTGTAGTGGTTGATTTCGCCCGGCTGGCACGGTGTTCCTCGGCGGAATGCTCATTGACACATACGCAATTCGGCAATAGCCCTGGCCTTCACGACGAACACGTTTGCCGGGACCTGTGTGGGAAGCGTTTTCAAAGGCATCAAAACGACTGGGCCCGACTGCCCGCCGGCTATTGGCATCCGGGCGTGGCGACGTGCAGGATCATCTTGCCGCGCGCCTTGCCGGCCTCGCCCAGGCGGTGTGCCTGCGCCGCATCGGCGAGCGCGAACTCCTGGCCTACGACGATGCGCAAGCGCCCGTCGTCGACACGATCGGCCAGTTGCGCCAGCAACGCGCCGCGCGGCGGCGTGAAGACGAAAGCCGCGCGCACGCCCGCTGCGGCCGCACGTTCGGGCGCAGCCGGCATGGCGGTCGCGACGAGGATCCCGCCTTGGCGCAGCGTGGCCCAGGACGCCTCCTGCGTCGGCCCGCCCAGCGTGTCGAGCACGATGTCCATGTCGCTTGCGATCTGCTCGAAGTGCTGCGTGCGGTAGTCGATCACCACGTCGGCACCGAGGCTCTTCACCAGGGCCAGGCCATTGCCGCTGGCGGTGGCGGTGACATGGGCGCCGCGCTCCTTGGCCAGTTGCACTGCGGTCGTGCCGAGCGCGCCGGCGCCACCGTGGATCAGCACGCGCATGCCGCGTTCGACCTGGGCGGTCTCGATCAAGGCGGTCCACGCGGCCTGTCCCGCCATGGGAAGTGCCGCTGCAGCAGCGAACGAGACCGTGCGCGGCTTCTTTGCGACCTGGCTCGCGTCCACCGCCACGTATTCGGCATAGGTTCCGCCGCGCGCGAACTCGGCGTAGAAGAAGACCTCGTCGCCGAGGTCGAAGCCGCTCACTGAGCCACCCACTGCGGTGACAACGCCAGCCGCGTCGGAGCCGAGCGTCATCGGGAAACTCTTGGGCATGTGCGCGGCCATCGCTCCGGAGCGCATCTTCCAATCGATCGGGTTGATGCCGGCCGCGATCACGCGCACCAGCAAATCATCTTCGCAGCAGGCGGGCACCGGCGCCTCCTCGAGCTGCATCAGCTCGGGTCCGCCGTAGGCATGGATGCGGATGGCTTTCATCGTTGATGTCCTTGTTGAACGGTCGCAGTGTGACCGGTCTTGCCGGGTTGCGGTAGTGACAAGAACGGACAAGACTTTTCCATCCCTGGAATAGACTACCCGCAGATGGACGATCTTTCGGTACTGCACGACATGACCTTGTTCGTCGAAGTGGCGCGCACGGGCAGCTTTAGCCGTGCCAGCGCGAATATCGGTGTACCAGGAGCAACACTGTCACGGCGCATTGCCGCCATGGAGCGCAAGTCCGGCGTGCGGCTGTTCGACCGCACCACACGCCGGGTCGAGTTAACCGAGGCCGGACGGCGCTACTTCGAGCGCTGCGGTGATCTGGTCGACCAGGCTCGTCTGGCGCAGGAAGCGCTGCGCGAGTCCGCCGCGGGCCCGACGGGACATATCCGCGTGTCGATGCCGGTGGACATGGGCGTCAACCATGTCGGCCCGCTGCTGCCTGAATTCATGCGCCGCTTTCCAGGCATCACCTTCGAACTCGATCTGTCGCCCAGCCACCGCGATCTTGTGGGCGAGCATGTCGATGTGGCCATTCGAATCGGCGCCGTGAAAGGCGATCAACTGGTCGTGCGCCGCATCGGCACGGTTGAGATGCTGATGTTCGCTGCCCCGACCTACCTGCAGCGGCATGGCGAGCCGCAGCAGCCGGCCGACCTGGTCGAGCACGAGTGCCTCAACCTTCCGGCGCCGGGGCGCGAGGCGCGATGGCGCCTGCAGCGGGACGGCGCCGCGATGGAGGTCACGGTTCGTGGTCGCCTTGCTACCAACAACCAGGGACTGATGCGCATGCTCGCCGAGCGCGGATTGGGCATCGCGGTGCTGTCGCATGCGCTGGCGCGTGACGCAGTGAACGCCGGGCGGCTGGTCCAGGTGCTGCAGGGGTGGAGCTTGCCGCCGTTGCCTGTGCATGCCGCGATGTCCTCGCGGCTGCAGCCAGCCAGCGTGCGAGCCTTTGTCGACTTCCTCGCGGCGCGTCTGTCTTTGGTTTGACCGCAAACACCGTTGATGTCGTGATGTGTGAAAGCACGAGCTTCGGGGTTGCTGAACAAGGCATCTGCTCACGCAAAGGCTCAACCACTGGCAGCTTTCTGCTGTCACGACCACCGTCAGCTCCTGGCCGATGGCGTGAGTACGCGGTCGCGCCAGGAAGCCAATGTCCAGCGAAAGTTGTTGACCATCATGGCTACAGGCCTGTAGTTCCATCTCGCCGAAGCTCATCTTGGATGCCCGTCAACTTGATGGAAGTCCATCATGGAAATCGTAGCCAACGTTGCTCATCGCGCGCCATGGAACATGGGCCAGATCGTCGGCCAGAAGGCCCCGTTCAAGCTCAGAGATATCTGGGCGCTCCGAGTGCGTTTCCAGATGCAGAACCGGGTGCGCGAGCTGGCACTGTTCAACTTGGGAATCGACAGCAAGCTACGTGGCCGCGACCTTGTCAGCCTGAAGGTCAGGGACATCGGCCACGGCGACCAGGTGGCATCTCGTGCGATGGTGATGCAGCACAAGACCCAGCGCCCGGTGCAGTTCGAGATCACGCCTGTGACCCGCGATGCCGTTCAATCCACGAATAGCCGCACATCACCAATTCAGATAAAGTGCGCCTTCCAAACCAGTTTCTTCGACCGAATCCATCGATAGGAAAACCATGTCCATTTCCCTCTACGCAGCGACAGTTCCCGTTTTCAAGCAAATGCTGTTGGCGCTGAGCGACGTTCTCAAAAAAGGCGAGGAACATGCGCAAGACCGTCAATTCGACCCCTTGACCCTGTTACAGGCCCGTTTGTTCCCCGATATGCTTCCACTGGTCCGGCAAGTGCAAATCGCCTGCGATTTCGCCAATAGCGTTCCGGCCCGAATTGCGGGCGTTGAGGTGGCCACCTACGAGGACAACGAGCAGAGCTTTGCCGAACTGCAACGGCGCATATCCAAAACCATTGCGCAGCTCGATACCCTGAACATTGAACAGTTCGATGGCGGCGAGGGCAAGGAAATTGTCTTGCGCCCTGGAACCCCAAAAGAGAAAAAGCTGTCCGGGCAGGCCTATGTTCTGGCGTACGGTCTGCCCCAGTTTTTCTTTCACGTCACGACCGCATACAGCTTGCTGCGCCACAACGGCGTCGAGATCGGAAAGAAGGATTACATGGGTTCGTATTAACCTTGTGCCGTCTTCTTGCCGCGCGCCGCCCGCTTGGTCTCGCGCGCGGCATCCAGCGCCTTGGCCTGCGCCGCCCACTGTGCAAATTCCTCCAGCGTCTCCAGCGTGATCGGCCCCCAGCTGCCACTGCGAAAGTCGTGGATCGCGATCTCGGCGGCCTTTTGCCGGTTCGGCCGGCCACCGGGCAGCAGCGCGGCGCGCTTGCGGCCGATCTCGGCCAGCACGGCTTCGTCTCTCAAACCTGACAGATCGCCCAACGAATAGCGGGCTTGCAGCCGGTCAGCGTGGTGCCGCAGCATCTGCGTCAGCAAGGCCAGCGCGACCTCTTCGTCGTCGTAGGCATTGCGGCCCACGGCGCCGCTGGCGGCCAGGTGGTAGCCGCTTTGTTCGACGCTGATGCGCGGCCACAACATGCCGGGCGTGTCGTACAGGTAGAAGTCGTCCGCCAGCACGATGCGCTGCTCGGTCTTGGTGATGCCCGCCTCATCGCCGGTCTTCGCCGCGCGCTTGCCGCGCAGCGTGTTGACCAATGTCGACTTGCCCACGTTGGGGACGCCACAGATCAGCACCCGCATCGGCTTGACCATGCCGCCGCGCAGGGGTGCCAGGCTGCGGCAGGCCGCAATCAGCTGGCGGGCAGGCGCGGTGGCGCTGGCGTCCAGTGCCAAGGCCTGGGTGCCGGACTGGGCCTGATAGTGGGCCAGCCACTGCGCCGTCTGCAGCGGGTCGGCCAGGTCCTGCTTGTTCAGGACCTTGAGCGATGGCTTGCCGCGCGTCAGCTCGGCCAGCAGCGGATTGGCGCTGGAGCCGGGCAAGCGCGCATCCAGCAGTTCGATCACGGCATCGATCTCCGGCATGCGCTCGGCGATGGCCTTGCGCGTCGCGTGCATGTGGCCGGGAAACCATTGGATGGACATGCGTGGGGGCTTTCTTTGTGTTGGAGGATTCAGGGTCGAGTCTCCCGCTACCCATGCCTTCTACTCCTCTGACCGCGACAACGAGCGGCGGAGCACCCGCGGGAAGCAGCAAGGAGGGCCCAAGACGCCTGCCGCGTGCTGTCGAAAAATCAGCCTGCCGCCTGCGACTGTCTCAGACGTTAACGCAGGTCGATCTCATCCGCAGGCACCAACCGTGAACGCCCCGCGACGCGGCGACCAGCACATTGACGTCAGGCGTCATCGCCCATCGCTTCCAGCAGCGCCTTGTTACTCAGCCGAGATCCACGTCCGCTACCAAACCGCCTCGGCCTTTGAACACCGGCAAGCGGACCCATCCCTGCTTTGCCGGCATGACCTTCTGGCTCAGACGCCAAGCGCAGCCAACTCGGCACCCGAGTCAGTTCAGCGCGACCCGACCGGCCAGGTCCGCGGGTTCACTGCCGCTACAGCCTGGAACGCCGGCCGCGCAAATAGGTACCCCTGCATCAAGCGAATGCCGGCGTCACAGAGGAAGTCGCGCTCGCCAGCAGTCTCGATGCCTTCGGCGATGACCCGGATACCCATGTCGTGGCACAGCCGCAGCAGCCCACGAACGATGGACTGGCGGGATTTGCTGGTGTCGATATCGCGCCCTGGAACTGCCCACCAGCGTCGCTCCGGCAGAGTATTCCGCGGGGTTTGTCGTCTCTACTGGCTTGCTGCATTTGGCTGGCATCGTTTTGGGCACCCTGCATGTATTGCCGCGAGGCCGGGAAGTGCTGCGTACGGGTGGGGCGGTGATCGCGGTAGCTGGCACGTGGATACTGTTTGGAATGCCCGGTGCGGCTTAGAAGTCTCCGCGCCCTCGCGCTGCTGGCGGCCGGGCTGGTGCTGTGTGGCCCGACGCTGGCCCATGACGCTTTCGGTGGCGGCAAGCCGTTGCTCTCCGGCGCCACGCATCTGCTCACTTCGCCGCTGTCGCTTGCCGCAATGGTGGGCCTCATCGCAAGTGCCGCGGACGCCAGGGACCCGTGGCCCATCATGGCCGGAGGTATTGCCGGGACAATGGCGGTGGTGGGTGGCATCTTCTCTCAAACTCTTCCGCAATGGACTGGTGCAGCCGGCGTAATTGTTGTCGGTGTAGCGGCGGCCGTGGGAACCAAGACGGTTCCCATGGGAACCGTCGCCTTGTCGTTCGTTTCCGGTCTGGCGGCAGGCACAGCCGCGAAACTGGACAATCCCGCGTTGCCCGCGGCGCTCGGAACGGGTGGAGTGTTGTTCATCCTCACGGCGGCGGGGCTGGTGGCCATTGGTGGCCTACCCGACAATGCCAAGATTGGATTTGCGGTGTCCATCGCCAGGCGGATTGCCGGGGCCTGGGTGGTGGCCATCGGCACGTTGTTGAGCGCGCTCGCTCTAAAGACGCATGGCCTTTGACAGGCAATGACGCTTGCGCGCGAGGTTCACGGCCACACCCGACAAGACCCCTAACGCAGCCGCACCAGCAAGCCGAGTATGAAGCCGCTCGCCACCGCGATGGAAACCGCGGTCATGGGTTTTTCACGTACGTAACTGCTGCAAGTTTGGACAACCTGGTTTTGCGCATTCCTGATCTGCCCGCCGGCGCTCTTCAGCGCCTCGGCCGCTTCGTTGGCCGTCAGCGCAACCCGGTCAGCCGCCTGGTGCGCACCGGCAGCCAGCCGGTCGATCGCAGGCCCCGCCGCGCCGGAAGCTCGGTCAATGGCGTGGTGCACGCTGGTGTTGACGTCATCCACTTTGCGCGACACGGCGCCGCCCGCTGCGCCGATTCCCGTAGCATTCTCGATTTGCATTTTGCTTCCTTTGATCTGTTTGTCCCTGAGCGAGCACAAGGATATGGTTCATGCTGGACTGCGTCCGTTTGGTACCGCACATATGGCAGACTTTCTTACTGCGACGCTTTCAGCCAGGGACGGTAACCAGAACCCATCAGCGTCGCCAGCAAAGCCCGTGTTGCAGGTCTTTGCGTTGCTCATTTACCCGGCGTCCTGCCCTGCTTGGCAAGAAATCTGTCGAGCTGGGCAATCTCATTTTTCTGTGCAGAAATGATGTCTTTGGCCATCTTGCGCATCTGCGCGTCCTTGCCATCCCGCAACTGCGCTTGCGCCATGTCGATCGCACCCAGATGGTGAATGCGCATCATCATCGCGAAATCGACGTCCGCACTGCCGCTCATCTGTACCGACGCCATTTTGTCGTTCATGTCCTTCATCATGGCTTTCATGTCCATTCCACCAGCGGGCATCGCCATTGCCCCGGTCTTGCTGCCCCCATGCATCGGCGCCGGTGTTGCCGGCGTCTGGGCGTGGGCCAGCGGCAGGAGGAGCGCCGCAGTCAGTGCGACCAAGCCGAATCGGCCTGCCGGTGTGCGTTTCAAGCTTCGGATCATGTTCATTCCTTCAGGTGAGACTGTCTTGTTTCGATTCCAGGCCACCGAGGCCTGGCTGCCGCCCTTGCTGCTCCATTTCCGCCATCGCTCGAAGCCGCCGCAGGCGGGGGCTTTGCATCGGTCAAGCGGTATCTGCAGCGCGCGCAAGCACCGGCGCCAACGGCCGCGTCACGCGGTTTGCAGGAGCCCGCGATCCTTCCACGCCGGTCGGTCGCCGGCCGGTTGGACGCATTCCCGGCCTCGCCGGTAGCGCCGCGCCCCACCATGCCGGCCCGGATGGCAGCGCAGGTTTCACGCAATGGCATGGCGTTCTTGTCAACGGACGGTAGCTTGGGACGTGTACGGCCCGATGGCACTTACCAGGTTCTGCAGCAACTGGCGCAGCAGTTTGATGCTGGTTTCATCCACCAGCTTGCCCTTGGCATCGAACGCCTTGGCGGCATTGCCGATCATCACCTCCGGCTGGTTGACCGGGTGCATGTTCAGAAACACGAAACTCTGGCGCAGTTGCAATTGCGCTCGCACCGTGCCGAACAAGCCGATCGAGGCGCCCATCACCGCCACCGGCTTGCCGACCCAGGCGCTGTCGCCATACGGGCGCGATGCGCAGTCGATCGCGTTCTTGAGCACGCCGGGCACGCCGTAGTTGTACTCCGGCGTCGCGAACAGGATGGCGTCGGCGGCGCGGATCGCCTTCTTGAACGCCAACAGCTCCGGCGAGGGCGAGGACTCCTTGTCCTGATTGAAAGGCGCCAGCCCCTCCAGTTCGGCGATATCGAGTTTCACACCGGCGGGCAACAGGTCACGCGCCGCCAGCAATGCATGGCGGTTGTAGGAAGCCTTGCGCAAACTGCCTGCGATGCCGAGGATCTTGCGAGCATCAGTCAATGAAATGTCTCCCTGCGTGTGGCCGGGCGGGTTGCCCTTGGCGTCGGTGACATGGTGCGCGCGCCGATGCTCGATGTATGTGCGACGGCGCACAGATGCCGGTGCCACGCGCCGCGGCGATCGCTGCAAAGACCCATGGTCGCCACTGCCGCGTCGACCCAGGGCACCTGTGCGGCGCTGATCGGCAACCAACTCCGGCACCGCCGTCAGACGATCCGCTCCTGCCGACACGGCAGGCCGCCTGCGTTTCTTGTGCCGAAACGCAGGCGGCCGCGGCCACTTGCGCCGCAGGCGGACAATGGCACATAAGCTGCGATACTGATACTACACAAGGCTCCCATCCGGCATTCACACGATGGCATCTGTCAGTCTGCGTCAGGTCCGAAAATCCTATGATTCCCACCCGGTGGTGCACGGAGTCGATCTCGAGGTGGCGGACCAGGAGTTCGTCGTGCTGGTCGGGCCTTCGGGCTGCGGCAAGAGCACCTTGCTGCGCATGATCGCCGGGCTGGAAGACATCACCGAGGGCGAGATCGCCATCGGCGAACGGGTCGTCAACCAGATCGACCCCAAGGACCGCGACGTGGCCATGGTGTTCCAGGACTACGCGCTGTACCCCCACCTGACGGTATTCCAGAACATTGCGTTCTCGCTGCAGTACCGCGGCGTCGCCAAGGCCGACATCGCGCGCCGGGTGGCCGAGGCGGCCGCCATCCTGGACATCGAACCGCTGCTGCAGCGCAAACCGCGCCAGCTCTCCGGCGGGCAGCGCCAGCGCGTGGCCATGGGCCGGGCCATCGTGCGCGAACCCGAGGTTTTCCTGTTCGACGAACCATTGTCCAACCTGGATGCGAAGTTGCGGGTGCAAATGCGCACCGAGATCAAGAAGCTGCGCGAGCGGGTGCGCACCACGGCGATCTACGTCACCCACGACCAGATCGAAGCGATGACGTTGGCTGACCGCATCGTGCTGATGAACAACGGCCGGGTCGAGCAGATCGGCACGCCGGAAGATGTCTACGACACACCGGCCACCTTGTTCGTGGCCGGTTTTGTCGGTGCGTCGGCGATGAACCTGATACCCGGGCGCATCGAGACTAACGGCACGTCCTGCCATCTGGCGCTGGGGGCCGACGCACGGCTCGAGCTCCCGCAGCAATTGTTTGCCGGCATGGCCGGCCGTACGGTCACGGCGGGGTTGCGACCGGAGCACCTCCAATGGCAGGACCAGCCGGATCCGGGCGTGCTGGTCGGCCGGGCACGGGTCGTCGAACCGCTGGGTTCGGACACGCTGGTCGTGTTCGACGTTGCCGGTTGCGAGTTGCAGGCGCGCCTGCCGCCGCGCGTGGTGCGCCGGGCCGGCGACGTGGTGCGGGTCCGGATCGCGCCGCAGGCCATCCACCTGTTCGATCCCGATACGCAGCGCCGGTTGTGAACCACGCCCTGCACGCCATTGCCGGACCGCACAAGCGCCACAACAAGCGCCACCGGCTTGACGGCGCCGACGGCGGGACGCAAGATCAAGCGCCACATCCGGCCCGCGGATGTCGCTGGCACCGCTCACCGGGCGGTGCCGGAATCGCCCGGGCAACTGTTTCGTTCAACACCCAGGAGACAACAACGTGATCATCCGCCGTACCTTACTCAAGACCGCAGCCGCGGCAACCGCCACCTCGATCATCGGTGCACCCGCCATCGCGCAGGGCACGAAGAAAATCAGCTTCCTGACCTGGAACATCATCGACCAAAAGGAACTGATCGAGGGCTGGATCAAGCGTTTCCAGTCGACCCGGCCCGGCGTCGAAGTCGAGTGGCTCGACAAGAAGGGGCCGGAGTTCAGCCCGTTTTATCAGACCCAGCTGACCGCCGGCACCGCGCCCGACGTGATCAATACCCAGGGCGCGCTCGGGCTGGAATATGCCGCCCAGGGAGCCCTGATGGACCTGACGCCGCTGTTTGACAAGGAGGCCGCCGTCAAAGGTCGCTACGACCCCAACTACCTCGGCAACTGGGTGTTCGAGGGCAAGAACTACATGGTGCCGTTCTACATCACCAAGACGCTGCTGTTTTACAACAAGCCGATGTTCGCCAAGGCCGGTCTGTCCGGCCCGCCGAAGAATTTCGACGAGATCCTGGCCTTCGCCGAGAAGATGACCACCGGTGATGCATCGTCGGGATTCATGACACTGAACTTCGACTGGTTGTACTGGCCGCTGCTGAAGATGAACGGGGTCGAACTGGTCACGCCGGACCTGAAAAAAACCGCGTTCAACACGCCCAAGGCGATCGAGGTGTTCGACCGGCTCGCCAAGGCCACGGCCAACAATTCGATCAACAAGATCGCATGGACCGGGCGCTGGGTCGAGCCCAACGGCGCGTTTGGTGCCGGCAACATCGGCATGTTGCACGCGCATTCGCCGGCCTACTTCTTCTTCAAGGGCCAGGGCAGCTGGGTCACGCCCGAGTCGCTCGGGGTGGCGCACATGCCGGGCAATTGGGCCACGCCGAACTCGCATGGCCTGGGCATCACCAAGAGCACCAAGCAGCCGGAACTGGCCTGGGACTTCCTCAAGTTCATCACCGACACCGGTCAGGCCGGCGAACTGGGCTCCCGGCGCAAGCTGGTCACCGGCAACATGGCGGTCGACAAGGCCACGCTGGCCCAGCTGCAAAAAGACGATCCGGTGGTGCACACCATCTTGTCGACCCAGTTGGAGCACACCGACAAGATGACCGGCAACTGGCGCTTTGGCAACGACAGCCGCATCAAGGAGGCGATCTGGCCTGAAGTGCAAAACGTCCTGCTCGGGCGCAAGGATGCCAAGACCGCGTTGGCCGACGCCGACCGCCGAATGACGCGCGAACTCGGCCGCAGCTGACAACCGGCATACCGGATCGGCGACGGACCATCCCGTGAGAGCCAGCAGCACCTGGTGGGGCCAGCAGCGCAACCGTCAGCTCGCGCTGATCGTGTGTTTCCTGCTGCCGTCGCTGATCATCTTTTTCCTGTACCGGCTGCTGCCGCTGGGCTGGAACGTCATCCTGTCGTTCCAGTCCTGGTCGCCGCTGCGACCGGCCGAATGGATCGGCCTGGAGCATTACGTCGAGATGTGGGAATATGACGACGTGTTCTGGATCGCGCTCAAGAACACGCTGATCTTCATCGCCGCGTCTCCGCTGGCCATCGCGGCGGCACTCGGCGTGGCGCTGCTGGTGAACTCGGACCTCAAGGGCGCCTCGGTCTATCGCACCATCGTGTTCCTGTCCTACCCGCTGATGGCCATTGCAGTGGGCATCATCTGGCGCTGGATGTACGACGAACGCGGTGGCATCATCAACTACGCGTTGCGCTCGAGCGGCCTGATCGACAAGCCGATCGGTTTTCTGCAGGACTTCGACTGGGCCCTGCCCTCGGTGATCTTTGCCGAGGTCTGGCAGATCCTCGGTTTCTACATGATCATCCTGCTGACCGGTCTGCAGAGCATTCCGCAAAACCTGTACGAGGCCGCGCGGATCGACGGCGCACCGGCCTGGGCGCGTTTTTTCCGAATCACGCTGCCGATGTTGCGGCCCTCGTTGTTCCTGTGTGTGGTCGTCGGCATCCTGAACTCGTTCTCCAGTTTCGACCTGGTCTACATCATGACCAACGGTGGACCGGGCCATGCGACGGAACTGCTGATCACGCATATCTACAAGGCCGGTTTCGTGCAGACCAAGTTCGACTACGCGGCGGCACTGACGGTAGTGCAGTTCGCGCTGCTGGTCGGCCTGACTTTTGTGGCCAACAAGGCCGCCGGCGGCAATGCCGGCGCGGTGGAGCAGGACTAGATGGCCCAGCAGCGCAACGGAGCCACGTTACTGGGACTGCGCCACCTGACGCTGATGGTGATCGCGTTCGTCATGCTGGTGCCGTTTTACTGGGTCATCAAGACGGCAGTCACGAACGAAAACATCTATGCCTATCCGCCGAACCTGCTGCCGCAGGACCCGCATCTGTTCAACTTCGTCGACGTCTGGTACCTGATCCCGTTTCCGCGTTACCTGCTCAACAGCATCGTCGTCTCCGCCATCGCGGTGCTCGGCAACGTGGTGTTCAACGCGATGGCGGGTTATGCGCTGACCCGGCAGTTCGCCGGCCGCAACATGGTGCTGGCGTTGTTTCTGTCGTGCATGCTGATTCCGTTCCAGGCCACCATCATCCCGGCCTACCTGATCACCGCCAAGCTCGGCTTGCTCAACACCTACTTCGGGCTGGCGTTTCCGATGTTGTCAACGATCGTCTGCATCTTCGTGTTCAAGGCCGCATTCGAGGCCGTGCCGCGTTCACTGATCGACGCGGCGCGGCTCGACGGCCTGTCCGAGTGGCGCATCATCCTGCGGGTGCTGATGCCGCTGTCCAAGCCGGCGATCGCAACCAACGTGATCCTGACCTTCATCTGGTCCTGGAACAACTTCCTGTGGCCACTGCTGATCACCCGTGACCCGCTGATGCAGACGCTGCCGCTGGGCCTGGCCCGTTTCCTGTCCTACCTGGAAGACACCACCGGCGCCCTGTACGCCTTCGCGGTCATGGTGCTGGCGCCCTCGATCCTGGTGTTCCTGATGGCGCAGAAGGAGTTCATCCGCGGGCTGACGTCAGGGGCGACCAAGGGATGAACCGCTGGTGGACGTCGCGCTGGTTCATCGTGCCGACCCTGATGGTGGTCGCGGTGCTGGGCTGGATGGTGTATGTTGCGCAGCACGACAACGGCCTGATCGAAGGCCGCGTCGTCGACGCCGCAGGGCAACCGGTGCCCCACGCGACGATCCGCATTTTCGACCGCGGCTTCGTCACCTACCAGGAACGGGGTCGCGCCCAGACCGATGCGCAGGGCCGGTTCCGCATCACCGACAACAAGAGCCATTCCGTGCAACTCGAAGCCGAGACCGAAACCCTGGGTCGCTCGGAACGTTACGAACTGCGCCTGTGGTTCGCGGCGCAGGACGCGCAACTGCCACAGCCAGTGCGCTTCAGGGCGAGGCCATGAACGCCGCCGGGCCGCTCCCAAGGCGTTCGAACCGAAGCCCGCAGGGCGGAGGTTCTCCGAAGACCGCCGCCGGGCCGCTCCCAAGGCGTTCGAACCGAAGCCCGCAGGGCGGAGGTTCTCCGAACACCGCCGCCGGGCCGCTCCCAAGGCGTTCCAACCGAAGCCCGCAGGGCGGAGGTTCTCCGAAGACCGCCGCCGGGCCGCTCCCAAGGCGTTCCAACCGAAGCCCGCAGGGCGGAGGTCTTCCAAAGATCGCCGTCGGGCCAACGTCCAAGCCTGTCATCCTGTTCGATCCATGGCCACGCAGCGCCGATCTGATCTTCAGCCCGGCCATGCGTGCGCGATTCGCGGGTCTGGGCCAGGTCGTCGGGCTGGCAGAGAGTGCAGGCGGCCGGCTGCCGGCGGAGTTCGTCGATGCCCACCTGGCGCAGGCCGTGGCCATCGTCGGGCAGACCGACCTCGACGGGGACCGGATCGCACGCGCCCCGCGCCTGCGCACCATCATCAATGTCGAAGGCAACTTCGGTCAGAACATCGACTACGCGGCGTGTTTTGCGCGCGGCATCCAGGTGCTGGGTGTCGCGCCGGTGTTCGCGCAGCCGGTGGCCGAGATGGCGCTGGGCCTGGCCATCGATCTGGCCCGGGGCATCACGCAGGGCGATCGGCTGATGCGCAGGGGCCAAGAACAATACGGGCTGGCAGGCAACCGCGATGCCTTCTTGCTGCGCGACCAGACCATGGGTTTCATCGGTTGCGGCAACCTGGGCCGCGCACTGATTCCGCTGCTGGCGCCGTTTCGCCCGCGGCTGATGATCCACGACCCGTGGCTACCCGATGGGCTGGTGCGAGAACTGGGCGCCGAACCGGTCAGCCTGGAACAGGTGCTGGCAGAACCACGGGTCATCTTCGCGCTGGCCGGCGTGACCCAGGAGAATCTGGGTTGGCTGAACCGCGAGCGACTGCAGACGATCCGCAGCGATGCCGTCTTTTTGCTGATGTCCCGTGCCGGCATCGTGGACTTTGACGCGCTGGTCGATCTGGTGGCGCAAGGCCGGTTCCGCGCAGCAACCGACGTGTTCCCGGTCGAACCGGCTCCCGCCGACCTGCCGGCGCGGCAGGTGCAAGGCCTGCTGTTGTCGGCCCACCGCGCCGGTGGCTTGCCGTCGGCGCTGCTGGCCATCGGCGAACTGGTGGTCGACGATCTCGGCCTGATTTTGTCCGGCCTGCCGCCACAGCGGCTCCAGGCCGCCCGCTCCGAAACCGTCTCGCGTTGGCGCAATCCGCCGGGGCGCAGTTATGCGCCGGGTACACGGTCATGACCTGCGCTCTAGGGCTGGCGGGCCGATGACGTCGATCACGCAGGTACACCTGGAGCCAGACCAGCTCGGCGAGGGGCCGCAATGGCATTGCCGCGAGCAACGGCTGTATTGGGTCGATGCGTTCGCGCCGGCCATACGCCGCCTCGATCCGGTCGACGGATCGGTGCGCAGTTTCGCACTGCCGCACGACATCGGTTCCTTCGTATTTTGCGCCGACGGCAGCCTGATCGGCGGCACCCGGGCGGGTTTCCAGCGCATCCGTCTGCGCGAGGACGGCACAACCGAATGCGGCGTACTGGCCGATCCGCTGGCACGCGACCGGCGCCTGATGCTCAACGACGGCAAGTGCGACCGGCGCGGCCGCTACTGGTGCGCCAGCGTGCATTCCGACTTCATCGGCCGGCAGGCGGAACTGTTCCGGCTGGATGCCGACCTGTCGGTGACGCGTATCGATGGCGACTTCATCATCGGCAATGGCATCGCATTCAGCCCCGACGACAGCCGCATGTACCTGGCCGACAGCCGCGATGAAACCGTGTGGGTATACGACTTCGATATCGCGCGCGGAACCTTGTCCGGCAAGCGGCGCTTCTTCTCCACCGCTGACATCGAGGGCCGCGTCGACGGCGCCACCTGTGATGCCGAGGGCAACTACTGGTGCGCGCTGGTGCATGGCGCCGCGGTCGCCTGTATATCACCGGCGGGCCGGCTGCTCGAACGGATCCCGGTGCCGGCCCGGCACCCGACCATGGTCACGTTCGGCGGGCCGCGGCTGGACCAGCTCTATGTGACGACCGCCCGCCAAATGCTGCGCGACGACGAACGCGCGGCCTGGCCGCAGGCCGGCGCGTTGTTGCGCATCGACGGCCTCGGCGCCACCGGCGTGCCGGAGCCGTTCTTCGCGGAGCCATGAACCATGGACCACCTGGAAGCACCATGCCAAGCGTATTGATCACCGGTTGCGACGCCGGACTGGGACGTGAGTTCGCGCTGCAATACGCCGGCGCGGGTTTCACCGTGCTGGCGACCTACCGCGACCTGACGACCCGTCTGCCGGATACGGCGATGCGGCACTTCGCACTCGACGTGACCGAGGCCGCACAGTTCGACGCACTCAAGTCCGCGCTCGGAGACGAACCCATCGACCTGCTGGTGTCGAATGCCGGCATCGGCCTGGAGACCGGCCAGATCGGCGCACTCGATCACGCGTACGTGCAGCGCATCGTGCAGACCAACACGCTGGGCCCGTTACGCCTGGTCGATACGCTGGTCGACAACGTCGCCGCCAGTGCGATGCGCCGTATCGTGCTGGTCAGCAGCCGCATGGGCTCGATCGGCGCGAACCTGTCGGGTGGCCACTACGGATATCGCGCCAGCAAGGCCGCGCTCAATGCGATCGGTCGCAGCCTGGCGATCGATCTGTTTCGCCGCGGCATCACGGTGGCGATGCTGCACCCGGGCCGGGTCAACACGGCGGGTGGCGGCGGTGCCGATGCACCCCTGACGGCTGAGCACAGCGTGCAGTCGATGCGCACCACGATCGCACGCATGGGCAACCATGAAACCGGTGTGTTCTGCAACTACGACGGGCAGGTGATCCCATGGTGACTTTCTCTTCGGCAACACCGGCGGCTCCAACGACGCGCATCGCGCTGGCCGGTTACGGCGCGTGGGGCCAGATGCACGCGCGCGCCATCAAGGCCATCGATGGTGCGCAGGTCGTCGCGGTGCTGGCCCGCACCGACATGGCCCGCCAGGCCGCGTCGGCCGACAACCCGGGTGTGCGGCTTTACGCCGACTATGCGCAGATGCTGCGCGCCGCCGACATCGACGTGGTGCACGTCGTGATGCCCAACCATACCCACGCGCAGGCCGCGATCGACGCATTGCAGGCCGGCAAACACGTGCTACTGGAAAAGCCGCTGGGCCTGAGCCTGGCTGAATGCGATGCGGTGCAGGCCGCGTGCGAGCGCAGCGGCAAACTGCTCGCAGTGAACCATGAGTTGCGTGTCTCGCGGCAATGGGGTGTGGTCCAGCAGATGGTGGCCGATGGCGACTTCGGCGCGCTGCGCCACCTGCACTTCTCGCTGTTCCGAAGGCCGTTCAAGCCCGGCTCCGGTGGCTGGCGCTATGACGTGGACCGGGTCGGCTCCTGGGTGCTGGAGGAACTGGTGCATTTCATCGATCTGGTGCTGTGGTATGGCGCCGGCAACGGCATGCCGCATCGGGTAACGGCCTTCGCAGGCGACACCCGCCAGCGCCTGCCGGACCAGTTCAGCGTGGTGCTCGAATGGGCCAACGGCGCCACGGCCGTGCTCAACCAGTGCCTGAACGGATTCGAGCACCACACCGTGCTGGAACTCGCGGGCACGGGCGGCGCGTTGCGCACCTGGTGGAGCGGCACGATGGACCGAACGCTGACGCCCAGCTTCGAGATGAAGCGGCGCCGCGGCGGCGGCGATGTCGAGACTATCGCGATTCCGCTGTCCGGTGAAGTGTTCGAACTCGAAGAGAACCTGCGCCAGGCGCTGGCCGGCTTCGCGCAGGGCCACTCGATCCTGCCGGCGCGGGCCGCACGCGCGAGCGTGGCGGTGTCGTTGGCCGCGGAGCGGGCCTGGAGCACGGGAAATCCGGTCGTGCTGGAAGGCTGACAGCGCCCCCAACCCTGGCTTCACAAGGCCCCCCGAGGGGCTGCGCAAAAGGCTTATGCGATGCTCAAGGTTTGCCCCAGCCCGTGTTCGGCGCCTGGCGCCAGCACAATGACATCCGGCCCGGCATTCGCCGCCTCGATACAGAAATAATCCTGCCAGCCGTCGTCGGGCACGTCAGCCATCTTGCGCGCGCCTGCGCTGCCGGGGTTCCATACCACCACCGACCGGCTGCCACGCGTGTCGATGACGATGCGCCGCTGCCACCCCGCGTCGGCCAGCGTATAACGGCCGGTGAAGGCGCTGCCGGCGTCCGGCGCCGCGTGGTAGATGCGGTCGCACGCCTGATCGAGGGTAAACGGCGCCTGCTGGAGGTCAGCTGCCATCCCGCGCAGTTTATCCAGATAGGGCAGGCCTGCCAGCCCTTCGATGCCGACCTTCGCCGCGTGGCTGACGGAAAAATAACTGTGCAGGGCTTGTGTCAGATGAAACGTCTGCGGGCCCAGATTGCGGGTCAGCAGCGTCTGGCTGAGCGTGCGGCCCAGTGTGACTTGCAGGCTGGCTTGCAGACCGGGCGCCAGGGTGGCCAGGCTGGCATGGGCGCACGGCTTCAGGCTCAGGCTGATTTCATCGTCGCTGCTGGCATGCACCGCGCTGACCTGCCACGCAACGAGGCGCCCCGGCCCATGCTGCAACGCGTTCTCCGACATGCCCTGTTTGGCAAACCACGGCCAGCACACCGGCACGCCGCCGCGAATGGCCGCGGGCTCGGGGGGCGAGTCCGGGGAAAGCCAGAAAACGTCGCGCTGGCCAAGCGGCACCCACGACAGCAGATGCGCGCCGTGCAGCGCGATGATGGCGGTGCCATGGCGGGTGGCCAGTTGCAGGGCGTCATGGCCTGCGTGCTGGCAGCGGGTGATTTCGGTGGGAAGGTCCATGCCACGAATTATGGCCACACCGGCCAGCTCTCACGCCAGCCCCGGAAGGGACTGACACCGTGTGGGCGTTGATTTTCATGGAAGAGTCTCGTCGTGGCCAAAATTGTCCGTGTCCATCTGCGTTGCCAGCGGCAATCAAGCGGTCGACTGCGTTCGCAGGTGCAAGGATCAGGCGCCCGATGGTGGTGGTTTGCCGCCAGGACCGGGAACCAGTCGGGAGCGCCGTTCGGCGTCCAGGCCGGGAGTCGCCCGCATGTCGGTATCGACCAGGCCGGCGTCGATGTCGCGTTTGGCCTGCACCATCATGGGGTCGGGCGCATCTGCGACAGCATCGTTCGATTCGTCGCGCTCGTGAGGGAGCTTCAGGTCACTATCTGGCCGCGCGGCTCCTTTGGCGCTGTGCGCTGGCTCGGCTGTCTTCCGTGCGACCGGACGTCGTTTTCTCGGGTTCAGTGGCATGGCGCAAGCCCTCCTTCACGATCGGCTCGCCCGCGCGGCGAGGCCCGGTTCGCGTCAGGGTCGACGGCGCGGTCATGCGCCGGGGCGACCGGGTTGCGTGGGGGAACCGGCCCCACTCCGGGCTTCAGGGGCGGTGCGCCCGACCCGGATGCGTCGGGGGCATCATGGTTCGAGTGACGCGGATTGGGAAGGCGGGCCATTGCTGCGCTTTCAGAGTCTTTTGATGGTGCAGGCAGTGACATTCACTGCGCCGCGCTGGCGCGCTTTGCCGGGCCAAGCGGTGCCGAGTGATCGCTGATCTGCCCCGGCAAATGGCGTGTGCATGGCGGTCATGGCGGATTCCGAATAGGTTTTACAGAGGGATGACAGACTATAGGGACGAGTCAAAGCAAGGTCTGTTCGTTGGCGTACGCAGTTGCTGCCATCTGGCGTGTGACGGCGACGAGACAGGGAGAGCATGCAAGTGTCCCGATTCGAGAGTCCACGCCGTCCCGCACGGTGCCTTGAGCATGGTGCAGCGCCCAGTCGGCGCAAGCTCCGATGACGGCGCAGGTGTCGAGTACAGTTCAAGCTCGACGTAACAGCGGTTGCCACCATTTGCATCCGTTTGCGTCTGTTTGCAGGAAACGTAAATGAAACTCAGTACATTCATCAAGGACAACCTGGACGCGATCATCGCTGACTGGGAGGCCTTTGCCAGGACGTTGCCAGCGGGCCAGGGTATGTCCACCCTCGCGTTGCGCGACCACAGTCGGGAGATCCTGCTGGGTATCGCTGGCGACATGGAGCGTCACCAAACCGACCAGGAACGGGCCGACCAGTCACACGACATCGTTCCGACTGAAGCATCCACGACCAGCGCGGCCGCGGAGCACGGTGCGTTGCGGCAGTTGGAGGGTTTCGACATCGTGCAACTGTTCGCCGAGTTTCGTGCCATGCGGGCCAGCGTCATCGCGTTTTGGCAACGGTCTGAAGGGACAGAACCAGGATCGTCGTCACTGAAGGAGATAACGCTCTTCAACGAAGGCATGGACATGGCTCTGGCGCAGTCGGTGCAGCGCTACTCGAGCGAAGTCGCCGCGTCGCGCGACATGTTTCTGGCCGTGCTCGGCCATGATCTGCGCGGCCCGCTGTCGGGCATCGACATGTCGGCGATGCGGCTCACCAAGCCCGGCCTGTCGGACGCGGCCAGGCTACAGACGGCTGCGCTCATCAAGCGCGCCTCCCGGGACATGAATCGTCTGATCACCGACTTGCTGGAGTACACGCGTACGCGCCTGGGCGCCGGCATGCCCTTCGATCGGTCGCAGTGCGATCTTGGCCGGGTGTGCGAGGCGTCGTTGGAGGACATTCGCGCCGGCAATCCCGAGCAGCAGTTCGTGCAGCGTATGACCGGCGACCTGACCCTGCAGGCCGACGCGGCCCGCATGCAGCAGGCCCTGTCCAATCTGCTGGCGAATGCCGTTCAGCATGGCAGCCGGCTTTCACCGATCACACTCACCGCTGACGGCGAAGCGGACGCCATTGTTCTGAAGGTCAGCAATTCGGGCGAACCGATTCCACCGGAGGCACTGCATACGATCTTCGAGCCGCTGGTTCAGGCGCCCAACACCAGCTCCGAATTGCACGAACGCTCCAAAACCAGTCTTGGGCTGGGTCTGTTCATCGTGCGCGAGATCGTGCTCGCCCACGATGGCACGATCACGGTGCAGTCCTCGATCGAAGCGGGCACGGTGTTCACGATCCGCTTGCTGCGCGCGACCGTCTGACCGCCGGTATCGGCGCCAGGCCGCGCGTCCACAACGCGCCCCGGCGGTGCGCCGGGTGACCAAGTCGAGGCTTGCCGCGATCGGCGCCGGCCTGTGACCTGACAAAGTGGTTTCGCCTTTGCTGAAACGCCGCAAACACCAAAGTATGCTCCAATTGGATTCCAAACAGAATCCAGGTGGATGATATGAACAGTAACAGCACGGCAATAGAACCCAGGCAACGCACGGGCGAGACAGAGAAGATGACGGTCAATGTTGGCGTGGTCGATCTGGGACACGTCGACCTGTTGGTCCAGGAAGGCTTCTATTCGAACCGCTCGGACCTGATGCGAACGGCACTTCGCAACCAGCTTGCGTTGCATGCCGACACGGTCAGGCAGACCGTGGCTCGCCGAACGCTAACCGTTGGCCTTCAGCACTACAGCCGCGCCGACCTCGAGGCGGTGGTGGCGGCAGGCCGGCGACTGCAGGTCCAGGTGGTCGGACTCGCACGGTTTGCCGACGACGTGACACCTGAGCTGGCGCGCGACGCCATCGAATCCGTGACCGTGCTGGGCGCGTTCCAGGCGAGCCCGGCGGTGCGACGGGCCCTGTCGGGGCGCATCCATTGAACCTGCAAACCGCGACGCCATCAACAGAAAGAACATCATGAAGAACCCCTTCAGCGCCCGAGCGCCGACCTTCGATGCCAACGCGATCAACGCGACGATTCAACGCGCGCTTGCGTCCGCGGGACTCGACACCACGACGGGCCCGTTGCACGAGGTGACACAGACCATCCGGCGCGCGCTGTCCGCTGGGCGCCTTGCCGAGGTTGCCCCGAGTTTCGACAATGAATCCGTCGTCGATGTTGCAGCACGCGTCGTCTCCACGGGCGAAGACACCAAAGCAGCACGCGTCGTCTCCACGAGCGAAGACACCGACGCAGCTGGGGGCCGGGCGCCGTCGATCGGTGAGGCGCGGCAACGGCCCGGCAGCTTCGAGGCGCACACGTTCAGCAACGACGCCGGCAAGCGGGCGTACAAGCTTTATCTTCCTGCGGGGAAGTCCGACGCGCCGTGCGCGATGATGGTCATGCTGCATGGTTGTACCCAGTGCGCAGACGACTTCGCCGCTGGCACGCAGATGAATCGCCTGGCCGACGAGCACGGCTTCATGGTCGTGTATCCCGAGCAGGCCGCACAGGCGAACGCATCGAAGTGCTGGAACTGGTTCCGTCCGCAGGACCAGCTGCGCGGCGCCGGTGAACCTTCGCTGATAGCGGGCATCGTCTGCGAGGTCGCGCGAAGGCACGGCGCCGACCCGCGCCGCGTCTTTGTTGCCGGGCTGTCGGCCGGAGCGGCGATGGCCGTGGTGCTGGGTGAGACCTACCCGGAGCTGTTTGCCGGTGTCGGTGCGCATTCCGGGCTCCCGTATGGCAGTGCACACGACATCCCATCGGCCCTGGCCGCGATGAAAGGCGGGCGCAGCGGGATGCCGGGGCTGAAAAACGGTCCCGGTGCGGCCGCAACGTCGCGCGGCAAAGCCGTGCAGGCGGTGCCGGTCATCGTATTCCACGGCGATCGGGACCACACCGTGCAGCAGACCAACGGCGCACACATCCTTGAGCAGGCACGGGACGCGCACCGCGCTCGGTTGGGGGACGCCGGCTTGCAGGCCAGTACGCACTCTGGTGTCGCGTCGGGCGGCCGGAGGTTCAGCCGCACGGTCCACGCCGACACCGAGGGGCGGGCCCGGATCGAAAGCTGGACCTTGCACGGTGCGGGACACGCCTGGTCGGGAGGCCACGCGAGTGGTTCCTATACCGACGGCACCGGGCCGGATGCGTCAGCGCAGATGGTGCGCTTCTTCATGGCGACTCCCGGCGCGCCGTGAAAGCGCGATTGGATATGCTTTTGGCACCAAGCCGAGTCTTTGTCGGTGCGACTGCGCATATATGCGGCACATTCACCGGATGGCGTTTCCGGACGAACCAGGGTTCCTCCTCTATGCCAGTTGGCGACGGATCTTCAGCACGGCGCTAGAAGGACTCGTGAGCACAACGGACGCGACCCTCTCCTGTACCGCTGAGAGGGCGCGCGAGGTGGAAAAATGCGCAAGCATGATGCAGTCACAACGCGCCAGCCGCAGCGACGCTTCGGCCAGCAGCC
>ENA-ORBV01005046-ORBV01005046.1-microbial-mat-metagenome-genome-assembly--contig:-NODE-5046-length-24649-cov-7.198234_pt1 | contig 24649 bp, 19 predicted proteins | sample MGYA00237777_ERZ505514 | MGnify/ENA primary metagenome ERZ505514 (study PRJEB26160, sample SAMN06269048) | microbial mat metagenome | isolation source: Oligotrophic lake microbial mat | place... | reverse complement strand
CGAGATTCGCCTTAGTCTCGTGGGCTCGGAGATGTGTATAAGAGACAGGTGTAACTTCAGTCACTAATTGTAGCCTCTGTTTCGACGATTCAGTATGGTTATATAATGGCTTTAGCATGTACATGTTCACCATCGGGCAATAGTTGTACGCAAAGCAGTATTCAACTTACTATTGGAGCCTCAGCATGTGGGTAGATCACTGCTTGAAGTCTGCCACATGCTAACCCAATTGCTAACTGCGTTTAGTAAATGCGGCCTAATTAGATACGTGCAGACGTGCTGTGTGCGCTGCGTATGCTGCAACAACGATCATGCTATCGGCTTTTCTTTTTTTGATATTTGTATCGTCGGCAGAGATAGGTACCTAACGTTGCCCATACGTTTGCTTCTGAGAATGTTGGATGATGCTACATGGTGGTGTTGAGTCGCTTGCACTCTGAAATTGAGGTCGTTTGAAGCCTGATTTTATTGCTTTGCTGTCTCAGTATCCGGCAGTTCGTCAGAAGCATCTCTATCGGATAAGATTTACACATCACTCAATGCTGCAGCGCCATGTGTTAGGCTTCTCCACGCCTCGGGAGTCATCGGATGTGCAAGTGCGTAGATGTTGACGAGGCCTCATTGATTCGTTTTGATTGCCGACGTGGGTTTCGATGTTTGTATGCACAGCTTCAACCAAAATCAACGATGCGCTAGCGGGTACGATTCGCTCGGTCACTGATCAAACAGCATTCAACGCTTTCGTTGCTGCGCCGCCGAGTGGCCGTATCTCCTTGCTCATACCACCAACGCTGCTGACGCGGTATGCTGCGTTGTTGAATGCGTTCCTCTTTCGACACGTCATTCTTACCGCGGTGTGTGCGTTCGGATCATTGAACTGCACATCGATCATCAGCCTGAATTCCAAATGATCTGATTGCTCCTATTTGCGCCCACACCTCAGGTCAAATCTGGATGCCCTGTCCTCCCTCAAGATGGCTGGTGTAATGGTGTCAAACGCAAACACGTCCGCTGCAGGTACGCTTTCCTGCCGCATCTATTTGCGTTAAGCCTGTCTCATATATCCAGTACCGTTCGTCCAAATTGCGCTCATGCATTCTCCCTGCTCTGTGAACCGGTGTGCAATACTTGACAGTGTTGTTCCCAAGCGGGTACTCTCCTGAAGATTCGTCGCCTCAGCGCTGTATGCGACTCGGAAGCGGTGGTTGCAACTCATGTGCATGCTCCGGCGGGCCAACTGGAAATGGAACAGGCGCATCCGGCGCGTACACGTGGAACACGCCGGGTGACGCTGCGGCCTTAGGCTCTTATAAGTTCGCCATTGTGCGGCTTACCACGGAGCTTACTGCTGACATTGAAACCCGCGCCGCCATGAATGAACATCGGGCTGCCAACGACGAGTACGTGCCGCAACAAGCCGAGTTCAACTTCCCCATGCTAGGGGTGGAGAATTCTAAACGCTGTTTAGCAGACGGTCAGTGCCAACCCGTCGGAGGCTACAGTATCTGGTCTTCCCCGTTTGAACCCGTAACGAACAGCACGCTCAACAACCGCCATTGGATCCTCGCGGCTGCGCACTTTGACAGTTCTGCCTTGTTTCACGATCTGGCAGTGGGTGCTAATGATGGTGTTGCGGGCACCGTAGCGCTGTTGGCGGCCACGACAGCGTTAGCCGAGCGCTCGGCGCTCATGGCAGCTCTGCCTAAGCGTGTGGTGATTGCGCTGTTCAACGGCGAGTCGTTTGGGTTCGTGGGATCGCGGAAGTTCATCGCTGATCTGAAAAACTTTACGTGTACCAAGGTCAAATCCGATGGCAGTTGCAGTGAGCCGTTCAAACCTGACTTGCAGTTTCAGAATCTGTCGCTATCGCTACTGGACGGAGTGGTTGAGCTGGGTCAGATTGCACAGCACAACAACACTGTGTTCATGCACCGACAGCGCGATGGTAACGTACAGACAGACAATCTGATCGCTTCGCTGCTGGCCTCGGTACCTGGCGACAATTCGATTAATCTGGCTAATGCCGCGCCGGATACGCCTGGGGTACCCCCTTCGTCGCTTCAATCCTTCATCAAGAACAATGCAATGACCCCCGGTGTTGTTCTGGCTGATCACGCCGGTGCCTATCTCAACAAGTAATTTCGCATGTTGATTTTTTCGCATGTTTCATAATCTGTGTCCGTTCGCTGAAACAGGTGGCTTGTGATTCAGATTCTATCACTCGCACTATGACGACGGCACGCAAGTCACGCCTGCGTGGCGTACACGGATTACCAACGTTGCCACGCTGTTGGCGCGATCGCTTTACACTCTAGCGGGCGGTGTGAACTCCACCGTGCGGGATAGTCTGGTGGCAGACGGTGTCGAGGTGCGGTGTTCGCTTGATGGCCTTCATCATTTGGAATGGTGTACCCGAGTGAGACTATCGTTAAGACTTGTATCGGTGTTGTGATGCAAACTAGGTTCACGCTTTGTTGACGTGTTTGACGTCCAACTTCGGCTGCGATCTGGTGCGACAGTACATTCCTGACCCAGGTATGCGGTATCGGCACATCCTTGCACGATCGTTATGAATGTGAAGCATTGTTTTAGCAATCAGGTGTTGAAGTCTGCGGTACCATTTGCTGGCTATACAGATGTTGTGCCGAAGCTCTACCCATCAGTGTATCAACTGCGGGATCGTGACACCATCACCGGCGTGCCCAAATTCCTGCACTCTTACCTCAGCAAGTCTGCTCGCTATCCCAACGCGTCCACATTCTATCATGATGCAGTGGACCCAGATTTGGTATGACTTCCCGCGCGGAACGAAGCGCTCGCGCTTTGTGTTGGATTGATGGTTGAGTGATGTACGCAGCTATACTGCCACTTGTTAGCGTACTCATTGTTGCGATGGTCTTGCTGCTATAGGTATACAATCAGAGATCAGGAGAGTGGACGGTTGCCAATGAAACGGACTCGCCGCTCTGGACAGAATCGAAGTACGTGGTCTCGTGCCCTTACCTCGATTGTCACCCTGTTGATCATTTACGTGTGTATTTTTGTGTGTGTCTCATAGCTGGCCTGGAGATATCGGCGCTAGAGCGTACCGTTCCGAGAACCCCGCTGTAGCAGGAGCCATGCTGGGTGTGGGACTGGTTGTGACGATCTTGGCTGTCGTAGCGGTGCATTTCGTTGACGTGTACTGCACCAAGCGATTCAAAGTTGATTGAAATCAGATTGCAGAGAGCGTCATTGCAATTGTAGCTGGGATATCGACCAAGGCTTGGTTTGCTGCTGTACATGTACCTGGCCGTCAGCGCTGTGACGAGCTAGTGCTTTCCCATCGCTTTCTTTTCGCTGCATTTATCACCCGGACCTTGTAACGTGTTTTGCATCTTGTACTGTATTCTCATGGTGGTACCGGTACCGCTGGCTTGCTTGGAATATCGAAACCTGAAACCATAAGCAGAATGTTTATACTGTACTGGCGTGCTCCATTCATGGGCATCCGAAAATCTAAATTAGTCTGAAGTATAGGATCGTCGCAAATTCGGTCCGCTGACATGATCGCTCGTGATCAGCAGCGCTTACGTTGTCTGCCTTACAGAATAACAGAGCACAATCATATGCCACGTCCAAAGCCGGAAACGTGACTGAAAGATCAGGCAGCATCATCGGATCAGATTCACAAGATGGTTGTGGCGACAGAGCATCAGCGTATTGTGCGCGCTGATGGTACCGTCCCGAAGGTCCCAAAAGCACTCAACGAACTTGAAGCGACGTGATCAAGCTACGCCGGGGCACAACCGATCCACACGTGAACAGTGACGATGTCCGTCAGCTCAAGGCGCGCCCTGATCTCCAGTTACAATCAGCGCAGGTTTGAGAGCTTTTATATCCGTTTGCATTTCCGAGTCACGAAATTGCTTGGAGCCGCTAAACTGGAGGCGCAGGTTCTGCACGGTGGCTCGCTCTGCCGTCAATTGCTGTGCTTTGGCAGCCAACTCCTGCTGTAGCTCTTGAATCTGCGCTTTTGATTCAGCACTGCTTGCTAGCAGCTTTTGCTGTAGCTCTGCATTTTCTCGACGCAATCTAATCACCTCGACGTTAAGCAGCGCCGCACTACCCAAGATTTCGCTTATTTTCTTTGCGAGCTCCCCCGTCGATGCCGACGAACGATTGTCAGTGTCCATGCCTGTCCCTGTGGACCCCATCGTAGAACCAGGAGATGGCGCACCTGCAGAGGAGGTAGGCGCCATCGACGAGATCGTTGATGCAAACGGCGAGGTCTGCGTGGAGTATGCGATCATCGATGTACTTGCTGATACCGCTGAATCTTCCGCAGCAGCAACACCCGCACCATCGAGCGTCGGATGACCCATCGGGGAATGCGATGAGGGCAGGTCCAAATCCATGTCAGTGCCCGGACGATCGATGTCATCCACTGCCGTATCGTAACTTTGAAAGAATTGACCGCCACCGTCTAAATTGCTCCAGTCCAGTTCGGCAACCGTAGTCTTGGCATCTGGAGCACAGGCTGCAGTGTCTGCAAAGCTATGCGACGCAATGGTCATACCCGCATCACCATCTCCACCATCGTCGCTGTCGTCTGTGAGCGTCGCTGAACTGTTGCCGTCGTCAACTCGTTCTCGCTGTAGGAAGCACCGCAAACACCAGTTCGCGCGCAAATCGCAAACGCAAGATAAACAGACAGCTCACGTCAGAGTGGTACATGGAAGCAGCAACGCTAACAACAGTACCTTAGAAGAAGATACCCGCGATCTGGACGGGGCGCGTTTGCGCTTGCGGGCAGATAGACCGACAGTCGGCCCATCGCCCGCAATCTCAGGGTGCCTGACAGATTCGCCAGCGACAAACGAAACTTTTTCGTCACTGCCACTTTCGTCGTCACGGATGCTACTGCCGGACGCAGATGCCGACAGAGCGCTCAAAGCAAAATGCGAAGCGCGAATGGATTGGGCGGGAGCAGCACTGGATGAAGCCACTGCGGACGCTGACGATGCGCGTGCGCAGAAGTCATCTTCAAATTCGTCAGATAAAGTGGGAAACTTGATGATCGGAAGATCTTTTTGCAAAGCTTGCACCACTGTGGATCTAGCGCGCCAAAATGGGAAACGTTCCGTGACGCACTGCACGGAGACTTGGTTGACCGCATCATTCGTCTCGAGATCCTCTGCAAGATAGATGGCAGCCTGTACATAGTCTCCTGTCCGGTTTCGATTGAGCGGTTTGCTGACACACAACGTCATTTCCTTGTGAGAGGCAGAACGCTTCTTGTTCTTGGTTCGCGGCTGCTGATACATTGCTGTATATCGTTGGTTTTCGCTGTGCGCCTTTGGGGGAGAGTTGCTTTTGGATATCTTTCGATCTTCCGATACTGCACCCATTTCAAAGGTAAGTGGAAGAGGATTCAAAGCACCCCATTGGTGCGCCGCACGCAAGTCACTGCAAAGATTATCCAGCAAGGCAACATCTGATCGCGTCGTAGGAAGTTTAACCAGGCCCGTGACCACGAGCAGCAGCGTTTCGAGAGGAATGAGCCACAGCCGATCGACAGTATCTGCGGTCATGATCGGCTGCCAGCATTGAAGAAGTTTGTCACAGATCTGCGGTCTAAGTCTGGCCTTCGCCGTGACTGTGTTTCCTACTTCCTGCCATATATCCAGTTGCCCACCGGGTTGTGCCGCAGGATCATATTGCACGCGTACCCAGCGAAATGATTGCAGAGAGGCATCGTACATGTTCTCACTGAGCTCCAGTAGCAGGCGGGACGCCAATCGCAAGTCTTCCATCAAGGCAAGGACGTGTCCAATCGCCACGTACGGGCCAGTGATTGTGCACGGTCGTTTCGGCGTCAACTGCACGTAATGATGCTCCGAGAAAAACACACAAGGTATTGCAGACCGAGCAAGTAGGCCGCATGGTTCCGGCTGGGCAACGCTGTCAGCATTCATGGCGTCTCTCAGCGGTGTCTGACAGAGGTCAGACTCATCATGAAGATGTGTGCATTAGAGAGGTCCATCCGATGAGGAGTGGCTCCGACGAGCACAGTCGCCCGACCGTAGAACTCAAGCGTTCATGTAAAGCCGAGAGCTAATATGCTGATTTAACCACAAGTGCAGCTGCACCAATAACCATCCCAAGTGATGTCAGGCTCCAGGTCCACAGATCGCTGCATGGAGCGCTCGAAATTGACAGGTACTGGTGGGCTTGCTAGGGAGCTCGAGTTCGTGACATGAAGATGATCGAAGATCCTGACACAATTTACTGGTGCTGCGACAGCCGGCTTCAAATCACACGACAAACATGAACGACACAAAAAATACACAGCTGGGCACCGCGCTAGACGGAAATCTCCGCAACCAGTATCAAGTGATCCGAGGGAAATGCCTCTGTTCATGACAAGCGAGCACCCACGATACGATTACCGCAAAGCGACAGCGCCACACAACGGCAAAACGAGACGTGTTTACCTTCTTTCAGTACTCCAAGAGCCAGTTGCAAAACCAGCGATAAATCCGGTTCCTGTACAGATCCAAGCTCCTTTACCGTGGTATTGCCTGCATGACATCACAAACGACACCGTTTCGTACCTGCAGCAGATGGGTTTGCTGGTTTTGATTGTGGGCAGTTCTGCAACATCTGCACATTGCATTGCTGAGATGAACCCAGAGATGAAATGATGACTGTTTGGATGCAGATGCACTTGGAACCATCAAATGTGTGAAGCGACTATGCGCGCAATTTGAATTCACATGAATCTGGAAGCTTGTGGTCCACCTGGGTGTGCTCTGTTTTCAATTTGCACCAGCAGACACGAAAGAGTTGAAAAACTCAAGTTGTTCTGGATTCTCAAAGATGTCAGGACAACACAATTGTTGTTTTTAAATTGACAAAACCTGAATTCTGAGCACAAATGACACGTGTCAGACATCAACAAGAGAAAATTGAAAAAATTCTCCCTGCATGTGGCAGAATTGAAATTGATGAAATCATGCCTTTTTGGCTTGTTGATTGTGTTTCATGCACAGATTCCATCTTTTGTTTCCACATCACAAATCTGTTGCTGAGCTGCGGTCAACTGATTTTCAGATCCATTGGCACATTGTGGCTCTGACATCCCACAAAGAAAATCACCAAACAGCAAAGATTTGAGTTGACATCAAGAGCACATGACCTGTGAATTTTTGATCACAATGTGGTTTGCATCTTTGTGTCTTGCAGGTTGTTGAAATGAAGACAGTTGACCAACTTGAATGATTTGCAGGAATGAAAGGTCAAATGTTGCAAGACCAGTTGAACACTTTTTTGTTGCCACAGTGGCCCCCCTTTCTCTGCAAGCACCTGCAATGTGGCAGAGCATGACTCATGACGGTCAAATCAATTTGCGCCACGATGTGATGCACCAAAGTGGATCAAGCAATCACTCATGTTCTGCAAAATTGTGATGCTGCAAATGCAAACTGAAAGTGTTTCTCCTTAACAAATGACCAAACTCCAGGGGATTCCGAGAGTTGGTGACTTTGACGAACGGTGATTTTTGCAGAAACAATTCATGAGCTTGTTGTTCCACGCAATCCAAATGGTTTAAATTCCAACTGTGATCAACTAAATTGAATTCAAGTCAGTCAAAATTGATGCACTCATCTAGCAGAATTGAATTGCTCATTGCCCAAATCTTGTCATGCGTCGGTGAAGCTGCGCTTTGAAAATTTGCCAACATGCACAGTTGATTTTCTTGCTGCATCATTCTGCTTCAACTCATTTGTGGAGAAATTGACTCATTTCCACAAAGCTTTTTTCATCTGAACCATTTTCAATAACTGTTGCAACGTTTGATTGTTGCTTGACGGACCCTCCTTGTGCTTCAGGGCCATCATGACATTGTTGTCCCATCTGTCAACTTTTGGCTGGTTTCTTGCTTTTGTGTCATTGCATGGCTGTTTGCAAGCAACCAAAAAAGCATTGAAATTTGTTTTGCGTTCCAACAACACAGGCCAGACTCTTCGCTTGCCAAAGCATCAGAGGTTGCGGGTTGGTTGCGTGTCCCAAAGTGACAAAATTCAAGTGCACACAACCACGTGTGAGCCTTTCGCACGAACGATCCGGGCGGTGAGCGTCGAATGAACTCCGCCACAACCCTGTGCCCCCAGCCCAAGTGCCAGGTGATGACGCCGGGAATTTGATTCCGGAGCGGCAAGGTGAAATGACCCTCCCTCTGCCACTGGACCACCTGCACCAGTGTTTGCAAGCAGCCAATGCTTCATTGTCATGTTGTTCAACATGTCAGTTTTGAGAGATTGTGAGGAGCAACTTGAAGGCTTTGAAGACATGTCAAACTCCACAAGTCAATGCCAATCAATTGAAACTGTTTGCAAACTGTGTTGTTCAATTGCCCAATTGGAATTGATTTGGTTGTGATTGTGTGATGATCAGAGCCATCCATTTGACATGTCATGCAACATTGGAGAAGAAATCACAAACAACATGGCATCAAGTTGCTCTTTCTGCAAACAAAATTTGTCTCTGCAGCTCAGAGATGTTTCAGAAGACACTGGGAGCATGCAGTGATCATGTCTCATTCTGAGTGTTCTTCATTTCAACTCTCAACGAGTTTGAACTGAACAATTTTCTCAATTGGAATGACACAAAGGCAACTCCAGAAATGCTGATGACAGAATGACTGCAACACCAGATCTGTTGAAAAGGTGCATGTTGCAAGCAAACAACACACAAATCAGCTCTGTTGCCTTGTTTTCTGATCATGTGCAGTTGCTCGTCCATTGAGCCTAGATGGATCATCCTGTCAATTTTTTTTCATTTGTGTTTGTGCATGTGACATTGACATGAGTTGAGTTTGGTCTGGAGGTTTGATGTGAATGTGGCAAAAGAGCTGCAAGAACCTTCAAAGCAGTCCTGGGGGATGACGGCACTGAGCTTGCTGCTGGAACAATGGGGTCAACAAGAGAAAGCTTCCACCAAACAAAGCTGAGCAGCAGATTTCAGTTGAAGGCATTCTCATTCGCCCTCAACAGATGGGCCAGGTTGCGGGTCTCGCGCTGGCTGGAACTTTGGGACCAGCTTTGGTTGAGCTGTTCGGTTTACTTTGGAGTTCGCCTTAGCTTGATTGCACCATCACTTGCAAGAATCCAGTTCCCGTTAAGTTGACGCCTTTGGGAACACCACGCACTTTTAAGTATTAGCTTCTCGAGAAAACTACATCGTACCTACTGCTGTTGCTAATGGCTACTAGTTCAGCCAGCACACATACGTGTGAAGTTTCTGCTGTAGACAACCAGCCGAATAAGAAGCTGCCCGGCGGAATATTTCATGCACGTTCACATCTGTAGGAACCTATTCCTGGTAGGGGCTACGATAGAGCTGCCGACTTCTGGGATCCACCTTCGCTTTGGGTTCTCCTTCGTCGCCTTGTGGACCCCTTACTGCCCAGCCTACCAGACAAACCAATCAAGTAGTTTAGTTGAGCAAGCTATCCGTGGCCTTCTTTTCGATAGTATGCTTGTTTAGCGCACTGTGCTATTTCATGGATCACCCAACAGGATTCTCATTGCAAGGATTCTATTGTAGTCGGGGTTCCGAGTCCCCGAAGACTTTGAACTATTTCACTGGGGTAGAGTCAGGTACTGTAGCCCGCACTTCGCTTTCAGAGGCGCCAAGACAGATGCAACCCAAATGCTGCATGCGCAAAGGAGGGTTTAAACGACTGAATACAGGACGGATGTTGCTCAAGCAACTGGCCACGACTTCTCAGGTCTTCTCAGGTCTTCTCAGGTCTTCTCACAATACTACAAAACTTTACTGTGCCATCCGCTTACCTATCGGATTTTAAAATTTGTGGCAATCTATGGTACTATTGCAAAGCTGAGGCAATTCCCATTTCAAACTAAAACGCGGCAACTAATGTGCCTAAAGCTTTAAAAAGCCGGCGCCAATTGCAAAATCAACGAGAGAGCAAACCATCATGCGAGCAAAGTTGATCCAAAGATACATTGAAAGGCAGCAAGCAGGTGCCATTAGCGAGCAGGTCAGAGATCGCAGCGACAGTGTGGATATCCTGGAGCCTCTCGAGCAGGGGCAGCGGAATTCGACCATTCCAATCATCTGTCGACGAGAACTTCAATTGGGCAGGTTGCTAGGAACCGGCAGCTTTTCCGAAGTCTACGCAGTGAAAGGCTTCAAGAAGAATGTGAAGTGCACCAGGGGTGCTGATGTAGAAACATCAAGTCCAGCGACACAAGGCAGGGGCCACCGATCTTTGAGCATCTCCTCCGATTCCAGCGTGACCTCGCCCGCAGAAGAAGGAGGAGAAGGAGAGTTACAGTTACAACTTCAAGATACCGGATCGTTGAAGAGTCCCAGGTACGCGGTCAAAATGCCCAAGAGTCCCAGTCATCGTGCCTTGTACAGAGGAAAAGATAAAAACATCTACACCGAAGCAGCAGCCGCTTTGCATCTGGAAGCCAAATACCTGAGCGTATTTGATCATCCAAATATCATCAAGATCCGGGGCATGGGTAGCGAATCCCACCCGTTCATCATTATGGACCGTCTCGATGACACCCTGGATCAGCGCATACTTCGATGGAGACAAGAAGCAGCACAAGCTCAACCAGGAACCAGCCAGTCGGCCAGAGGTGGCGACGCTGCCAAAGATCTGCTGAAGGAAAAGGCAGACTATGCGCTTCAGATTGCGCAGGCGGTCAATTACCTTCATGAACGCCGAATTATCGTACGGGATATCAAACCAGCCAACATTGGATTCAAGACGGATGGTTGCGAAGATGTCGTACAGCTCTTTGATTTCGGCATGTGTCGAGAGCTTCCCAAACCCCCTCGTTGCGACAGTAACAAAAGTCCACTCAGCAGCCCCAGGTCTTACCGCATGTCCTTTGGAGGATCCTTGCGGTACATGGCAGTTGAAATTGTCAACAGTGGTGAATATTGTCTCTCAGCTGATGTCTACAGTTGGGCCATGCTCAGCTTTGAAATGTTCACGCTGGAAAAGCCCTTTGCGTCCATTTGCACGTCCCCGGCCCTCCACGAACGATATGTCTGCCGCGAAGGAGGACGACCAGACTTTCCACAGCAGCAGAAACATGATATCCATGGCAAGATACCAATGTGCCTTAGAAACTTGATTCAGGCTGCCTGGTCGCAAGAAGCGCTGGATCGTCCAGATATGGCATCCGTATGCACCCAACTCCAGGCAATGAAGGATCGTAACTTCGAAGTGGTCGATGCAGCGTCATCCCCTGCTGCAGCATCGGCAGTCCCGAATCGAAAGTTCTTCCAGCAAGAGGCACGCGCAAAGCGCAATCCAGGGCCCATCGTCTTGGAGGAAGCTACCGAAGAAAGTACGGAGGACAATACCGATGAGCTTTGCCAAGAGGACGCCGATGCACTTCGCCGCACATTGATCAAGGCTGGTTTGGATGATTTTTGCTTGCTGGGACTACAGTGATTTTGAAACACCGACAGACCGGATGCCACATAAGAGGCAGTCCCTGGAGCAGCTCTTGTGACTGGCGTTTACTTTTTGCTTTTGAACCAGTGATTTTGAGACATGAACAAGTTCCTGGAGCACTAAGCTCTTGTGGCCGGCGTTTACTTTTTGCTGTTTTTGCTCTTGAACCAGATCGCATTCATTTGTGTTTGCCAGTCGGCGAGAAACAAGGCAGTCAGGTACCTGATACTACTGCATTGGACTTCTCTTGGGCCGACATTTTCTTTTACGTTTGGTACTTACAAATACCCATTTTTTTAAAGGTCTACAATAATTTTCTACTAGCTATTTTCCTAGCCTAGCATCCTAGTATCCTGTCTTGGTACTTACCATTAGATATCTAAGAGGTTTCATCAAACAGCAGTTGCTACTACGTACTGTAGCAGTACCACTGTTCAATTATTTGGAATACTATCTATTGCCTCAATAGTCAGTACCTATCTACCGTGCCAGTGACCGACCTAGTAGCTAGCTAGCTAGCCTCGCTACGATAGCTTGTTCGATCGCTTGAGCAAGACCTACAGCACAGTGACCTGAACTGCTACACATGCTAGCAAGAAGTGGGTGACATCAAGATGTCCGGAACCTAGCTAGTAGGGGTTGTCAAAAAGTAAACCACGACTTTTCCCAGGTAATTTCCACACTTCCGAATGAGTGATGTCAGTCATGCTGTGGACCAATCAGAATTTAGCACCACTTCCTGGTTGCACGACTGGATGATGCTTCTTGACCACCCCCAATGACCAGGCAATTTCCAAGGTCGGGATGTCATTTGCGACCAGACAACACAATGCAAGCACGACGCACTTCGTTGAAACAGTAGCCGCTGCTGCAGCATCAACAGCAGTGCACTTTCAACGTTCGACCATTGCAATCGATCGTTCGAGTCTGCTGCTAGCTCCACTGCTAGCAGACCAGTGTGTTCGCAGAGGGTTGTCGCAGTTAGCGCGTGCTTTTTCTGAGGCATCTGAACGGTCTGTTGAACTGCCGTTTGAAACACAGACTTCACCGTTTGACTCAAGATGATGACGGCAACAGTGTCAAAGAAGCCAAAGATGTTGCGTTGGTTTCCACAATCAAACGCTGCGAAGGAAAACGTTGTTTGTTTCGTTCCGCCACTTGTCGAAAAGGCCGAGCCGACCGCTTCTCTGACGACCTCCCCCCTCTGGAAACGGTTGAACAAGCGGCAGCAGCATTGCCTTGGTTGACTGCGGAAGAGTTCCTACAGAAATGTCGCATGTCCAGAGCGGCCTTTGACTGGGTCCTTGGACAGATTGAAGACAATGAAGAATTCACGACAGTCGGCAACGAGAAAAAAGGACAACCCCAAGCTCCGGTCGTCCATCAATTGATGGTCTTCTTGAAGCACATTGGCACTGAAGGTGCGGGATCCAACAGTCGAAACCAAAGGCAAATGTTTGCCATTAGTCAAATGCACTACGCCAAAAGCTACAGGAATGGGCAAATGAGGGTGTTGCACAAGGAATGGCCGATGTTTGTCGCCATCGAGTGATGCGAGCAATTCTGAAGCTTCGTCTGACTCACCACAATTGGCCGGACAAAGAAGAACGAAAGAAACTTTCGAAGAAAGTCATGAAGAAAACTGGATTCCCGAACGTCGTTGGAATCGCTGACGGAACCTTGTTTCCACTTGCGTTTGAACCGGAGACCGAGGACGCTCCTGACTACAAAGGAAGAAAGCACACTTACACTTTGACCGTGATGATCATTTGTGATTACGACCGAAAGATTCGTTATTACCACTCTGGTTATCCTGGATCGGCCCATGACAACAGAGTCTACAGAAACATGGATTTGTATCAAAACCCAAAGAATTATTTCAGCGAGAACGAGTTCAACCTTGGAGACTCGGCCTTCTCGAACAGTCCACACATGGTGTCGTCTTTCAAGAAACAAAGTGGCGAAGAAATCCCCGAAGAACATGAACGGTTCAACAAGTTGTTGTCGAAGGTTCGGATGCGATCGGAACACACGATTGGAATTCTGAAAGGACGCTTCCCTTGGTTGCGTTCCATCCGAATGAAGATCACGACGAAGAAGAGGTCGCTCCGTCGCATCCTTCGACTGTTGGACGCCACAATCATTCTTCACAACATGCTGTTGACATTCAAAGAGAACATGGACGTAACAGATTGGATTGACAAGGATAAGGATGACATTTCGGATTACGATGCGGAAGGAAGAGAGGAGGACATGAGTGAACTTACCAAGTCAATTCCCGAATGGATGCCGAACGATGCTCGAAGAAGCCAGCTGTTGCATTATTTCCAAAACTTTGTCTGGCACACTTAGATTAATCTAATCACTTAAGGACGATTTCGTTTCCTAGGACTCGTTCGCTTTGGACTTTCCGTCTCGGCCAAAGCATCGATGATTTGTTTCGCTTGGGGAAGGACCATCAAGATGAACTCATCGCTTTTGCCGTCTTCCTTCATCTTGTTGTACTTTTCATACAATTCGTACTTGTGTGACACCTCTTCGCGTTTGGCCTTCCAATCAATTGACTTGGCTTTAGCCTCCTCCAGCGCCAATCTGCGGTTCTCGATAGCCATCCGTTCGGCATGTTGCTCCGTCATTAGCTTCATGCGATCAGCCGAGCTGCTAGTTGCCAACGAAAACATCTCCTTCGTCTCGGAATCAATGACGGAGATGGAGCCAGCAGGACTCTGGGAACGAATCGAAGACGCTTTGGCCATGGAAGATTTGGCCTTTGGTTTCTTGTTTCCATCGTCGCTGTCATCATCTTCATCCGGTTCGACATCAAATGATTCGTCGTCATCTGATTTGTCCAAGTCATCGCTAGTCACAGCTGGATTGTTGCCCGCCCTATCTATCATCACAGGTTCCCAGTCATAGTAGAAAGGACAACGAGTCTTAACACATTTATCAAAATGAGGTTTACCTTCCAACGGGTTGTCCAAACAACCCTGTCCAGTGTTGTTGATCCAATCGTTGCAGCTGCGCCAAGACTCTTCACGTGAGGCTATCATCGTCTGGATTGATTCCCAGGTGCGTTCACTCAAAGTCAGATTATTCATCTTAGCACTAATGGTCATGCAATAATACTTTTTGGTAAAGCCATTCTCTCCCTTGCCGCGATAGGCTTCGTAGTTACCAGGTGTAGTTATCCAATCATTCAACACATGGTTAGAGGTTACATTTGGAGTCTCAGGCTTGCCATCGTTCATCCAGCCTAGTTTCTTAGAAGGGTTAGCTAGTTTGACTATGGCTGTGTAATGTTTTCTAGTGCAACAAACGGAGTTGTCAGGCAGTGGAGCCCACGGTGGTTTGCCCACGTTGGGAAGAATCCTTCTCATGTAGCACTCAACATGCACCTTCTTGATGCATTCATCAACTCCACAGATGTAAGCAACAGCAACTTTGCCAGCAAACGGACACATCGGCAAGTCACATTTACCTATGCCTTCGTTGGCTGGATGCTCGATGAGCGGCATGTCGACTATCGTATGAGAAGGGATGAGTTTCGTATGGAAATCGTATGCAAACTACACTACAATTGACTATTGGCCGGCTTTTGAACCTAAACCTAGCTCCGAACAAGCTGTGATTGTCGGAGAGCACCCTATGTTTACCTAGACGTATCAAGGGAAAAGAAGCGTCCCACGGTACGGAAATATCACTCGTTACAGAGCCGGTTTCGTCGTGGGCTTGTTCGCCTTTAAGATACCACGAAGCACCCAATCCTGGCCGGTATTTGTACCAAAACCAGAAGGCGATTCAGTCGTAAACGTCGGCAAGCACCCTGCAAGAGGTGCGTTAGCACTAATAGGCTGTAGGATAGCCTGTAGCTTGGATCGTTATGGATGGATGGAACGTAGAGCTAGCTAGCTAGCTAGCACTTGATGCGTGTTGTTGTCTGGTTGCAAATGACATCCCGACCTTGGACATTGCCTTGTTCGTTTTTGGGGCCAGGAAAATTCTAATCTTCCAATAGGTTATGAGGGTATCTATACTTAAGGGTCAGTGCCACATTGAATTTGGCACAAATCTGGGAAATGTCGTGGTTTACTTTTTGACAACCCCTAGTACCTTGTGCAATGCAAGGGTTGTTTTTCTTGTGGAAGGCAAACTTGCTTTCTTGTTAGGGATGAGGTTGTTCAAGCGCTTACATTATTTTAGATCGCACACTTGCTTTACTTGACGTTGAATTTTCACATCTTCCGTAGAAAAAGAAGACTTTTTGTACTACTACTAGTTAGCCTTCCCATCATCAGTTCATCACCGACGAAAAGAAACGTCATTTGTTACAGGGCTGTCGTTGGCACGATACGTGGTCTTACGAACCACAAAATCCCTTTCCCGGACCGCTGCTGAAACACTGCATATGCATGCATGGAAATGCAAAGCACACCCATCAAAATTAATACATACTGCAGCTTACCCATCATCACGTGCAGGTGCAGCTTGTCGTTGATGTTTTTTCTGTGAGAGGGTCATCTTTATCCAACCTGTAACAATTCACAGTCATACTGATCCTTCTATTAAACATCTTCTATTCCATGGATCCAGCAACCCTTGCTTGATTGATTAGTCTTTCACCAACCATTCCTATATCCTCCCCAAACTACTCCATCGTAACAATGGGCAATACCCAATTTGCCGATGCGGAACGTACCTGTGGTAAATTTCCATCGCCGGCAGTGAAACGACGCTATCATCATCACGAACGAAATGCGGTTTCTAGCTTGTGTTCGGTGGATATGGAGACTCTCCGACGGCAAGAGCAATTGCGCAGCAAACCAGAACAACAAGGGACTAGTGAAACTACGGAGAGCAGCAGCAAACCAGCCACAGCCACGACTACAGACAATACTAGTCCTACTACAGAGCCCACTACTACTATTTTGGGTTCCATCGTGGGAACGATTGCCGAATTGTTTGATCCCAAAGAACCAGAACGATTGCCCCCCAAACGATTTGCACCGAAACAACGATTGTGGGGATGTACGACGACCGATGAACATTTTGAGTACATCGAGACCATTTGTGAGATTGCCCGCGACTTGAACGGAAGAGAAGGTCTTTTGAAAATGGGATTTGAATATCGATGGGTGCATCATGACATGAATTGTACTTGTTTCAATGATGCCAAAGGCGATCACAGCAGTGGTGGAAATGGAAGTCATTGTGCTCATGATGATCATCGGAATGAAAATATTGCCATTGTCAAGAGAAAGACATCGGGCGATTTATTATTATGCGATGATGGCGTGGAAGACGATTTGACGGACAGTGAAGCGGGCGATGATGATGAAGAACAAAAAGAACGAAATGCTCTGGCCAATGATAGTGGATATGATGAAAGTAGTGAAAGTGGGGAAGAGGATGATGAAACACCGGCAGTAGCAAGAGCCGGTGATGACAAAAGTGGTGATGGTGATGGTGATGATGCCTATGGTTTTGTGGATTTGGAATCCACTGATGGCAGAGATCAAGAATTCTTACAACCCATCAAGGGTGATTCCTTCATGGTCCCTATTGGAGAATCTCTGAAAGAATCGCTCAAGGAACACAAGGATGAAAAAAAATATGCCGCACCAACCGCAGCAGCCATGGCGGAATTTCCGGAACTTAACAACAATTTTCCACCCTCTTACATGATGTCCTCCATTAACAATATCAATGGCAACAACGCCAAAACCATGTCCCGAGCCTCTTCGGTGGTCAGTTTGTTTTCCTTGGCGACCCACAATACCGATTTTAGCAATCCGACCAATGCCAGTTCGGCACGACGATCCACACGATCACGGGCCTCCACAGCAACACCCTCACGCCAGAAGCAAGCACGATTTCCATTGGCCTCCATTACCAACAATGCGAGAGATGCCGTCATGGAACAAGACTCGTGCGCTCTACGCTTGTTTCATATTCCCTCGGGAACCATGATGACACCGAAAAATCATTTGGAATTCATGGCGGACGGAAAAATGTACGATCAATTGGCACGATTGTGTATGGAACATGCTCAAGAAGTCATGATGGAAGAAGGCAATTTGCAATGGATCATGCTCCATGATAATACTACTAGTAATGGAACGACCACCTCACAACCACCACAAAAAGGAAGCTATGGAGCCATTGTCAGTCGATCCTTTTTGGAACGAATGCAAAACAACAACAAGAAGAAGAAGAAAAAACACAAAACATTATTGGTCGTCACGGGAAAGGGTGAAGTGAAATGTGGTATTTTTTCACGACGACATTTATTGGTCACCAGCATGGACGCAGGAACCGCATTGCCGTTTATTCGGGGTGCCAAAGAACGGGATATGGAGATTGTCATGCTCGATCCCAATGCACGAGGGTGGCGAGTCGGAATGGATACCGTCGAAAGCAGTTTGGACAAATTATTTTTAGACCGACAAGCACAACAACAACAGCCGGATAATGATGAGAATGCAAACGAAGAAAACGACAACGAGGAAGAAGTCTACATTTTGGCACATAGCATGGCAGGAGCTCAAATTGTACGATTTTTTACCAGCAATTCATCTTCCTATAGCCGACCGCCCACACCCGCATCCTGTGCTTCCAGCATTAGCGAAAGCAGCAAGAGCAATGGCGGTCCTCCTCCCAAAGGTGCGGTCACGGTTACCAAAAAAGACAGCAGCAACAGCGACGACAGTGCGAACAATAACAATGGCAGTATGGACCGAGACGGCCGAAAGGCAAATTTTCTGCAGCGAATAAAAGCCATGGCATTTACAGACTCCAATCACAACATAAATTGGACCAAAAAGCATCCCTATTTGGCGCAAGTACTTACGGGGCCACCATCGCTGTACATCAAGTCTCATAAAGTTCACGAAAAGGCAAAATCTTTGGGCGACAAACATCACGATTGTCAGTTCTGGAAACATCGATTTGGTGATATCAAAACATTGTGGGCGGGAACGCATGAACACGCCTTGACAAATTACACGGCAAGGGATCATATTTGGGAGCATTTTGATTCGTTTCTTAAGGACAGCGACAATGAAAACGGCAATACGCAGAATCCGCAATAGACAGACGGAGGAAGCTACGCTACTACGTTTATGAATTGATAAGGATTTTTGAGTTTTGGCCTGCTGACGCACACACAACCGAGCAGACCCATATTGCTACTAGAAATAAATTCGTTTTGCTAGTAATCAATGAATCGGCTGGCATTTACAAACTGTGACGTCCATCATCATTCAATTGTCACTCTGAAATCCGTTCTGGCCACTAGCTAGCTCCTGTTAGAGATGAGGGAGAATTTTCTCTGGATGCAAAACGCTTTGTACGATTTTGCCCATAAACTTGAATCCAATTCATTGTGATTCTAAACGTCTGCCTCAGTATCCCCTTCGCCGGACTCTTTGTCGTCCTCGTCTTCTTCATCGTCGTCGCGACGGCGACGAGCCGCCGCGACCAACAAAATGATGAATGCTACAGCGAGTCCTGGGATTAGCCACGCTAGAAAGAGACGCCGAGGTGGCTTTCCATCATCTTCGTCCTTCGGATAGGGATAAGAGTCGGTCTCCACGGATGAACGGCCCGTATTTTTATTGCCGCCAGTGGTACCAGAGTCTACATCGCAGCAAGAACGTTCCGCAAAGCTACTCGTCTCGTGATTTCGATTGGCAAGAACGTTTGTCGGTACGTCATGACTGTTCGGGCACTTTGGGGCTTCCAAAAAGATGGCCGAAGTGTCGCTTTCGTTTTGGCCTTCACTTCCAACTTTCGTCTCCGGGCAGGTCACATTGCAGCGGGCTTCATCACCGGCAATCCCGGAAGCTCGAAAGGCCTCCATTTGGCAAGACGTCAAGCTGATCTCGGGGCACTGAGATGTGCTACGCAAGATTAGCTCCATCATCGTCTGGTTATTTCCCTGCATCATGGTTGTGCCCATGGCTTCTTCCAGAAGGCTCAGAGGTAGATCAAGGCCGACGACCCCAATCAACCCACCATATGGGTCAAAAGCTGGCGCAGAAACCGTCACTCCCATCGTACTACCTTGAGTCGAAAAACGGTACGGTTCCACCCAAGTCGTCAAGTCTTCATTGGGTCCATGGGCTAGGCCCCACGACATGAGTTTTTGATACTCCGCAAGGCTTTCGACCATGCTGTCGGCACTGGTAAGTTTGGACCAAACACCATGAGGACTGGCGCACGCCAACTTTCGGGGAAAACAATGGACGCGTTCATCGTTCTCCTCGGAAATGCTATATGTAAACATGAAAACTGTGTGTTGCAACAGTTTTTCCAAACGGAGGAGCCGCTGAGCGGCGTAGTCGACGACGTCTGGCTCCGTAAAGCCAGGCGTGTGGGTCATTTTTCCGTCCGTCGCGAACATTATGGCCGTGTTGCAATCGACTGTCAATCCTTCTTCAATCGCAATTTCCAAGTTGTCGAAAGCACGTTCAAATGCCGCATACGTGTTGGTAGCACCACTAGCTTCTAGTCCTTGGATTTGCGCCTTGAGTTTTTCCTTGTTCTTGTTTGTAGCCTTGACGAAAACCTCGGAGTCGACGGTCAGATCCCAGGCTCTCGTGGCGAAGGGGAAAATTGCGATGCGATCCTTGCTGGAAAGAGTGTCAATGACATGGATAGCAGCCTCCTTCATGGCGGCCAGATCAGGCCCCATCATGGAACTGGAAGCATCCAAAATCATGACAACGTTTTTCGGTCCACTGCTGGCTGCCGAATACCATGGAGAATCTCGTGGATCAAAAAACTCTGGAGGAGTAGGAGTAGTAGTGCCTGTACTCGTAGTTGTAAAATTGGTCATTTCGTTGTTCTCATTATGGTACTCGCCCGTCGTGCCTGGGTCACTGACAAGTCCACCGCAGAGTTCTTGGGGTCTAGCGGGATAGATTCGAAAGGCACCAGTGGAGGAGCCAAAGAACATGGAAGGAGAAGTTGTCTTCCAAACGTCCTCCCAATAGTGACGCGTAGAAGTGTCGGTTTTGACAAAGAAGTCGTCGAAGGTTTGTGAAAAACAAATACTTTCAATGACACCACCACCGCCAGCTTCGGCATCAGTACCAGGATGGCCTTGATCAACCAAAGAGGGAGGGGGGAACGTAATAGACGAAGTGGTATAGTCCAAAATAGAGCCGGTGCAGGCGTTCGTCTCACGGGCTTCACCGTTGTCAACGCCCACCAGCGGACTCGTGTCGTTGCTAGCAAACAACTCACTCTCCGTTTCTTTGACCTTGCAAACTGGATTCGGAAAGGACGAAATGCAGGCATCGTAGTTGCTTTGATGGCAACGCTCCAATGTAGAAGCATCACACCGTTGGTCAAAGGCTTCCTCGACGGCGTCGCGAAGCGCGAGGACCTCCTTCTCCACCTTGTATTTCAAGGCCAAAAAGGACGATGCCGCGGCGGCAACACCACAGCACTTCGTCAACATGGTCGTTGTGGCAACGACGACGACGAGACGAGAAACTTTGTACTGGTAGTAAGATGGCGTCATGGTGAAATAAGAGCAATTTGTTAAACAAATGAAAGGAGGACGGCAAAACAACTCAATAAATTGAATGAATGCATGCATGAAGCATGTTCGAAGAGGAACGTTTCTTTTCCGCGATAAATTTGAATCTGGCGCGAGGAAGAGCATATGTGCGTCTTTTCTTTAAAAAGCTCTGCCAGCTCGCGCTGTGAAAAGACCCTTGCTTGCACCACAGTGCCTTTTACAAGCGATTGTATGCAGTAGTTTTGCGTTGAGTGTGCATGCATGGAGTTTTGTTGGTGTTGTCAATTGAATGGATGTTTTGTCACGGAAGACAACCTCGTCTCCCAACAACAACCCGAACTGTTTGCACCTTCAAGCTATCACCACAAACACGTTACCTGGTACTACTAGCTAGTACTGTATTACTCCAACAACAATAACATTCGTTGCGCGCACACAACCGAAATCATGTCCAACGATGAACGCAAAGCTCAAGGCAAACGCCGGTTGGCCGAGCTATTGCACATGGCCGCTACCAAAGCAGTCCAAGAAGAGGACCCGTGGGCTCGCTACAATTTGCCGGCAATTCCAGCGGAGCGTGTGATTCGCCATCTCTACGATCCCCACACACAGACATGGTCGACCGATGAAACGATAGTGAAAATGGAGACTGCTCCCTTCACACATGGGGCCATGCGCTTTTGTTATCGCATGAAGAAGCGTGCGCAACCTCCTCGATCGGCGAGCAACCACCGCTTTCACAAAATTGGTTGGAACGTGGCTTCCAATTACGTGGCCAAGGCCTATCAAAAGGACGGAAAAGTTGATACGTCCGAAGACGCCAAAAAGGCCATTCAAAATGATATTTTGTTGCAATACGAAGCCCAACATTGGGCACAAAAATTCAATGATTCCGATCCTCCCAGTAAAATATCCTTTTTGCGGGCTTATGCCATTGAATTTCCAAATCGAGAAGGACAACCTTGGTTTGCCGTCGAACGATTTATTGCCGGCAAAGATTGGTATGGCGCAGGCTTTGTCAAACACAACACCAATAGCGGATTTGTTGATACGGATCTCCGGCGCGTCACGCCACAAGTCTTTTCCGCTCATTCCTTTTATGCGTCCGAGGGAAATCGGCTTGTAGCAGATATTCAAGGTATGTATACGGAAGTATACGAGATCTCTTGATCGATTGGGTTTCTAAACTGACCTTAATTCATCCCTTTCGGTTCAATATTCTCCAGGCGTTGGTGACTTGTACACGGACCCTCAAGTATTGTCCAGTGATTACCGGTTTGGAGATGGAGATTTAGGGCCGCGAGGGATGGCTTTATTTTTCAAAACCTTTCGACACTGGTAGGTCTAATAATAAGTTGTAGTTTCCTTGTTCGCTTGGAGTTAAAAATATTCTTGAATCGCATGTGTTGCGGTTGACTCGTTCCTTAAGGTTTTGTTCCATAAATTGATGGAATCGATTTCTTTTCTTGAATGTATTTATATCGCAAACCCTGTTGTTCCAATACTCACCAGTTTCTATTTCCTGACCTTGTAGTGGCATTAGTGATGCCTTGGGGTTGCCCATCTTCCCCTTGTCCAAAAACGAACTGAAGCATCAAGACAAATATGACCATGAAGAAGAAACTGTTTCCGGCGTGGGTGATGATGATGAATTATCCTATATGAGTCACACCAGTGAAGAGGCCGTGGACAGGTTTCAGAAGCTTGATTTAAATCGAATGAGACGAAGAGTTTCCTTAATGCGACCGGATCAACAACTGCCTGGACGAAATTCTATTCTCCAAATTATCCAAAATGAAAACAATGACGCTGGCGACATTATCATTCCAGAAGACGATGAATGTGACTTTGACAACGCATCGACAATGACGGAAAAACGATCCAATATGACAACGCAGAGGGCAGAAATTCGTGCATCTATCCGAAAATCATTGCGATTGGTCAAGCCGGAAAAATTGAAGCGCACGAAATCGGACATCGATGAAGTGGACCAGTGTCTGCAGCGGTCGCGGAAAGACTGGAAAGCGGATTTGGTTCGCGATTACCATCGGAAAGAGGATGGAGATTTGAGACCGCGAAAATTCAAAGACGACGACGATGAGAAAGAAGCGGCGCTTCATAAGACTACCAGTTCCGACTCTGCACCGAAGCAGCGACATAAAAGCATCATGATTCGGTCAGTGGCGCCGCCCATGGCAGTGTCAGAACAAACAAAGCTGAATTTGGGAAAGGTAAGGGTGACTTCGTTGCTACGTGTTCATTTGGGAATGATTGATGGGGCCAAGCATATGTTCCACTAACGTCCACGGTTGTTGTGGTTTGATTTCATTTTTTTGTGCCGACAGGTTCACTATCAGTTAGCGGTAGGTGCATTTGGTGACGAGATGCTCATATTCGACAGATCTTTCAAAGGACTTATTTCTTGATTTCTTCGTTTGATTCAGATATTGCACGGCATGAACCGTTTTCCTGAGGTAGTTCCAGATGAGCCCTTCTCAGAGGGCAAGGACGATACTGATGTGAAACCGCCGCATGACGCCTTCTCGGTGCTCTTTCATTTGTCGCATGCTGCATCATTGCAAAATGCACCTGCCTGCTTGGCAATAGGGCGTGTTCATGCGGGTTTAGGGACACATGTTTCAGAGCTTGTCAAGAATCCGTTGGTACCGCTGGATTTTGAAGCAGCAAAGGAGTTACTCCGTCGTGCTATGGATGCCGCTGGGCCCGAAACAGAGACTTCTGCCATGTCCATTCTAGCTGGGCCAATCGCTCCACGTGTAGCAGGCGGTTGCCTATTATTTCAAATATTGCAAGATGAACGACATGCTGGCATGTACCATACAATTGACGAAGACGACGATGAGCCAACTGACGGAAGCCCAACGAAGAAGAACGGCAACAATGCCAGTAGTAGCCTGACAGAAATAATTGGTGTGGCGGAAGAAACACTCAGGCTTTTTGAGTTACTTGAAAAGCAACAGGCAGAAGCTGAACGCGTCCAGGAATCTTTGGCCCGTACTGGGTATGTGGCGGGTACAGGTAATGAATTGCAGGCAGGTGATCGAGTGGAAGGGGATTACTTCATGGAAGGAAGCTACTATCCTGGAACTGTGTTGGAAGTGTCAACAACCGAAACTGCCGAGGGCGAGCCTCAAACCATGGTTACAGTCCAGTATGATGACGATGGATCGTCGGAAACGCTGCCTCGAGATCACGTACGTCTCTTGATCCCCCCAACAGCAACTCAAACCTCAATGGGCGGTCCTTTGTCGGACGAAGATGCGTTTGGTGGTCCTAGCGAGGAGAGTGACGACACTATTCCCCTCAACGCTTTTGAATTGCTGGCAGAATTGGCGGAACTGAAGGTCGAAGCTGGAGACAATGAAGCTGCTTCCGCTTACTACCAACAGGCAGCGGACGGAGCCATAAAAGACAACAAGATGAAAAAAGCAACAGAATGGAGCCTTAAGGCGGCGGAGCTGCAGGCGTAGTTTTGCCTAGTAGCGAATGGAACGTACAACTGTATTTGATTTGCTTGTACTAATTTAAAGTTTTTAAAAAGTTGGTGTATTAACGGCAGGTACGCGGGCTGCAGTTTCCAATCTAGTGGTAAACATAGAGTTAGTATGATGACG
>ENA-ORBV01005045-ORBV01005045.1-microbial-mat-metagenome-genome-assembly--contig:-NODE-5045-length-24655-cov-5.608715_pt1 | contig 24655 bp, 17 predicted proteins | sample MGYA00237777_ERZ505514 | MGnify/ENA primary metagenome ERZ505514 (study PRJEB26160, sample SAMN06269048) | microbial mat metagenome | isolation source: Oligotrophic lake microbial mat | place... | reverse complement strand
GCACCGTTCGAGCACCTCACTATTTTATCCTTTGTATCAATCACAATCAGAATATAACATTCATCAATATTTTACCTGCAGATGAGGCTAGTCGAGTTGTGGATTGCTTTTGTCTCATAGCCTTCGTCGCTATTTATTGTCACGTGATTCATATTCCGACCAGGCAGCCATGTCGTTGCTCTCTCGCTACAGCTGCTCTTCAACCAGAAAGCAAGCGGTGTTTCCATACGACAGTGTTGATGGTAGCAACAACATCAGAAACGGCCGCGATCCAAAACGACGACAGAGCTTGAGCGGGTGCAACACCGTGATGAAGGTGCCATTACTTCCCAAGACAGCAAAAGAAGGAGAAGGAGGCAACAGCCCGCCACACAACTATCACCTCGAACCAATATCTTATGGCGAAGCGGATGTGGCCCCAATACTACCGCCAGTCAGTGCGCCACCGTCATCGGTATCGTCTTCTCCGCATGAAAGAGTCATAGATGATGCTGCTCGAAAGACAATCAAGAACACTTACTACTACAGTTGTCTAAATCACAACAACCACCCAGTCCATAATCGGGGATACTATACTTCTACGTCTGGCGCATGTACCTCATTGTGGCAAGCAACCATCATACTGCATGATACTCAATCTGTTTAAGAGAGTCAAGCGAAAGGTGGTGTGCACTTGCACCCAAAAAATTGCAAAATTATCTTGTACAAGTATAACAGATCTGTGTTTTCATTAGTAGTTGATTGTATCCTGTGGAGAGAGATAATTATAACTTTGTTAGCTTGTAGCTAGGTTATCGTCGCTGCTATTACAATCTTTTTGCAGGCCTTGACGGTAAGGAAATAGCAGCATCCATAGTGTTTTGTTTTGGTGCAGCTTCAAGAGTGTGTATGCCCTGGCCTCTTTCGCTGTCATGTTAGTGAATCCTCGCACTAAAGTAGTCACAGATTGTATGGTACAAGATGCTGATGGTTCTTTTACACTTGTGTGTTCGTGCGTGACGATTCTATATCATTGCTGCGACTGTTCTTTTCGTGCTAGGCTCGTCGTCGTCGTCGTCGCAAAACAGCAGCAGTACTTTGAGTTGCTGTTTTTAATTGTTCCGCCAATCATCGGTAAAGGCAGTATTTTCATTGTTGTTGTTGTTGAAAAAATCATCGTCCGTGAATGTTTGCATGAGTTCTGTGGTTTGTGAAAATACCGTAAACCACATGATCACAAATATGACAATCGGTGAAATACAACAGAGACAACAACAAAGTGTGGCGGTACAAGCAATGGACCCCCCAATGATATACCACGTAGTGTCGCTGTTGCTGTGGCGGATATTATTGTTGTTGCTACTTTGTTGGTGGTTGTAGACTTGAGGAGATTGTTGTGGTTGTGGTTGTTGCTGATACTGTTGTCGTGGTGGTGGATCTTGGACCGGCGTAATTCCTCCAGTATAGGCTGGGATTCCTTGAGCGGTTTGGGAAGAAGGTACTGGATATGCCGTTGCCACGGGAATTTCATCTTCTCTTTGCCTTTGCTTTGACATCTTGGACGGATACTGACCACTAGATATAGCAAACCGCTGCTGAACCAGTGTTGTACAGCAGGATGGATGATTATCGGATTAAAAGTGTTGGATCAAAATTGTCCCTCTCTCGACCAACATGTGCTGCTTGAGGGAAACAAAAAACTTTGAATGACTCTTGGCAGAAGTTGCAGCAGACGAAAAGGAGAAATGAGCCTTTGCTTTGGTATATGGGCTAGAGAAAGCAAATAACCTGTCACAAGCCAACACCTAACTAGCTATAGCTAAAGCAACGCTACGATTGATTAGTCAACGCGAGTTGCTGAACCTGCTTTCCCAAGAGTGTCCATCTCTGCCGCTTGTTTTGCTCGTTGTGAAAGTTGGAGAAAATCAAACTCATGCATAGATTTAGACGCGCACATACTCAATGTGTCCGACAAGAAGTGTGGCTTGTTTCGCCATCATACACCATATGCATTTGATTGACATCACCAACACGTCTTCACATCAACCCGAGAATTTGGAGCACACAAACAAAACACAAGATACGAAACATACAAACATTCTAAGTACACGAAGTGTGGACGTGTGAATCAATATACTACGCTCCTTAGAGAGTAGGATTAAGTAGGATTAACATTTCAGGGCGGCCTTGTAGAACACACCACAAAGCGCAAGCGACTGACAACATCCACAACAACATACTGAAAATGATTCCTCTGCTGGCCTCTCCCAACCATGTTCGTCGACGAATGACGACACCGTTTGGGAATATGGTGTCAATTGCAGTTACATTACTGCTTGTCATCACATTGTCGCTCAGCGTCTGCTGCAAGCTGTTGTTTCATGGCAGCAATGTTTGGCAAGAACACTACCATAGGCAGCAGCAGCAACCACAACTAAACGATATTCAACCAACGCCGTATCCAAACGCCTTTCGGATCCATTTTGATACCAATATCACTCGAACTCGACGACATTTCAATCCTAATAATCACGCCAATGAAACAACCAACTCAGCATTTAGTAGCAAACAGCAGCCAGGAACAATACCAAGACATGAAGTAGAGCAGCAACTCTTTCGGCTCTATATTACGATGTTTCTCTTCACGCACAACGTGTCGATCATCCTGCCGGAGCCTACGAATGCCAACGCTTCTACAACACGAGCAAAGCATGCAAATTGTATTTTTTACCCTCGGGAATATACCGAATCTTGGAAGAACAACCCAACAGCACAATACTATCGGGAATACTGGCAGATGATGATGTTCAACACTGTTGTTTGGACATTCCAGGATTGGGAGCGCCTCCTCCCGATTGGGCACGACGAGCCAATCCGACCTATAAAGGTCTTGTTCACGATGTTTATTCGGGATATGATGCCTATGAATTCGTCTTTGATCATCCAGCCAAGAATGTCAAAAACAAAGGAGGATCTCTGCGACCATTGTGGTCGTCCTTCGCAACAACATGTTTGAATTTGTGGCATCGGCGTAGCGAAAGCGAACCATCCACGCTGCAGGATGATGATGATGATGATGACGATGTGTACGACCAGTTTCACACGACAAGAGAAGTCCGTGATGGGACCCTGAACGATGGAACCCCGCTCCTATTTACGTTTCCCGGCAAAGCCAAGGGTCTGCAAGACTTTCATTTTGATCCAACCAGTCTAGTCATTGGTGACCAGGATCCTCATCTTTTTCAATTACCCGACGGGTGTGAGAATGTCCCTTGTCACAAGCAGCAACAACAAATGTCTACTGTATGATTTTATTTTGTGCTGGGGTGGGTGACAAAGACTTTCCAAACAATCATCCGTCCTACGATGGCGAGCTCGCCATATTTTAGTTTTGTTCGGCACGATTGGTGGAGCACGGCAGTAGTGTCTGTTGGGGTTGATTTGAGGTGGCTTTCGAACCGACACGAGTGTTCCGAAACATACAAGACGATATTCACTTTATTCTAGTTCTAAAACGACAATGAAAAGCGATACGCACGATGCGCGTCTAAGTCTTGTCGTACACTGTTATAATCCATATTTCAGCGTTGGCAGTACGAGCATGCACAACGGCTCGAGCAATTTGGTCAGCCTAATAGCTACGTACAAGTATTATCTGGTGTAATCGCCACCTGGTAGCTAGCGGTTCCTGCCGAAAGTATGATAATTATGAATAGACCCTCTGCAGACTCCCTCTCTCTACTCATGACCGCCATGCAACGTGGATCCGAGCTTTGAATTCCCTAACCCTAATTCTGACATGGGTCTGTCCCCCGTCCGAATTACGTATTTTCATTGGCTGAAGAGAACACATCACCAAGATCGCTTTCGTGAAAAATGAGATCGGAGGGTTGCAGTGAGTTGTGCCAATCAATCGGTTGAGTGGGCTTTCAACAGTGTGTTCAGTATTACAACTGTTCTCGTATCCTTGCTTGTCAACACTTGATTTCTTCTTGTGGACAGAGTAATCTCAAAAGTGACTGCAGCCGATTATTTCCAATTAATACATACCTTATCCTCCTTACTTTCGACCAAGAACAGCAACAACCATGATGAGAAAGACCTTGCTCTCGCTACTTGCCGTAGCAGTCTCGATGCCCTGCCATCATGCCTTCACCGGTGTGTCCCAGAATCAAGCGTTCATGTCCAAGGTAAGTCAGTGATATTCAGCCGGCTCAAGAAAAGCACAAGCGACAGACTTGTGTGGCAATCATGGCGCTTGTGCTTGCATTCACAATTTGTACCAAGCAAACAAAACACTCATGCTGTCATCTCTCATTCAAAAATTGTATGGGCCTGTTCTGTAACTGCCGATGATTGGTGCAATTAAATGGGATGAAATATAATGCAATATAATGCAATGCAATGCTTTGACAGTCATCCCTGTCCATGGCATCGGATCTCCCAACACGAAGGATTGGTATTTTCGGTGGCGGAACTGTAGGAGGAGGTATCGTTGACATTATTCAAAAAAAGCAGGAATACTTCAAGGAGCTTACAGGACACGGCATTGAAATTGTGAAAATTTGTGTCCGTGATGCCAATAAGGAACGTGATTTTCCACTCCCTCCTGGCTGCCAAGTTACTACGTTGTATGATGATATCTTGGAAGACGATTCCATTGACATGGTGGTTGAGGTCATGGGTGGAACCACCGATGCAAAACACGTCGTTTTCAAAGCTTTGTCCAAGGGAAAGGATGTGGTGACCGCCAATAAAGCCTTGATTGCAAAAGATTTGCCTGAAATTGAAGCCAAGCTGGAAGAATGTCCAGGTGTAGAGTTTCGCTACGAAGCAGCTGTATGTGGAGGAATTCCAATTATTCGATCGTTGCAAAGTGATTTTCCAGGTGACGATATTTCAATGATTAGTGGAATCATCAATGGTTGTACGAATTTCATGTTGACAGCCATGGACAAGGGTGGAAAATCCTATGACGAAGCCTTGGCAGAGGCATCGGCACTCGGATACGCAGAGGCTGATCCTACCCTAGATGTAGGAGGTTTTGATGCCCGTTCCAAGCTTAGAATTCTTATGAGACTTGCTTATGGAGTTGAGGTAGACGAGGAAGAAATTTCTTGCAAAGGAATCACTGATTTGAGCAAATTGGACTTTGAGTATGCAAAAATGATGGGAGGAACGATCAAGCTTGTTGGAGTGGCCAAAAAAGTGACCGATGATAGCATTGCTGCCTTTGTGTCTCCATGCTATGTTACCTCGGATGACTCTTTGTCCTCAGTCAATGGTGCTACCAATGCCGTCGAGGTGCTTTCGTCCAACCTGCAATCTGCTACGTACATTGGCCAAGGTGCTGGACGCTACCCCACAGCCAATAGTTGCATCAACGACATCGTTGCTTTGGCCAAGGGAGACAAGTCGCCAATGCCATTTAATCCCTTTGGTAAGGGAAAGAAGTTCGTCAACAACTACGACTCTGTCTTCTACATTCGCTTGAGCTATAAAGACGCTTTGGGCATTACTCGCCAATGCGGAGAAGTTTGCGAGAAGCACGGTGTTTCTATCCACTCCATCCTACAAAACCCTGTCACGAGCCGCTCGGATGCTGCCTTCGTACTCATCACAGAAAAGGTCCCTCTGGCGAGCGTCGAGAAAGTAGCTGCTGATTTGGAGGGGCTTGACTGGTGCCGTGCTCCCATTTTCTATATGCCTGTTCTTCGTGAAGACTGGGTGGAAGCAATGGCACCTTAAAGATGGTACTGTACCAAATATTTTTACCTAGCTTCGGTTAATGATCCCACGAACAGGTTTAAATAATGCGTTTTTGTGTCGCTATTTGCATCTATCTTGTGTAGCTGGCCGGAATGATTCGAGCGCCTTAATGTTGACCTTCGTTAATACGATGCGACGCTGTCAGAACTGACGGGTATTGGATAGGAGGGCCATGTCCTCTCTAGAGATTGTCGCAAGTACCCATTCTGGAGCTGTTGAGGCAGGCACTACGGTAGGTATATATAAGGAACAGAGATTGAGGTTGAATGTATTGTATTTCGTATCTATAATATTATACTTCAATTGTTTCCGCCTTGCTACTCCGTCTGCGTAGCTTGTGGAGGCTGGAAAAGACGTGCATTTAAACTGTACAGAGAGCATGTTCTTCGTGTCTTGGGCAGAGGCAAACTATAAATCATTTATAGCTTCAACCAGACAGCCGACGTGCACTTGAAACCAGAGCCAAAGGCCACCTGCAAGACGCGATCGCCCTTCTTCATGGGGTTACTCTTTTGCTGGTCCTGGATGTATTCCAGTTCGTACCAGATAGAGGAAGAGCTCGTGTTTCCGTAGTTCAACAAGGCCATTCGTGATCCCTCGCTGTGGTAGTCTGCCAACTTCATGTTCTTCTCGATTCCATCAATCACAGCACGACCACCGGCATGGATGCAGAAGTGATCAATACCGCGCTTGAAGTCAGGCACAAAAGGACTGACACGAGGGATTTTCATCGCCAAATTTTCGCCGCCATTGGCGACAAGGAATTTTGAAAGATACTTGAGGCCATAGCGTGCCACAACATTTACGGCCACCTTGGCCTGTTCGGTAATGGGCAACACCAAGGGACCCAAAGTTGTCATATTCTTTTCCATAGTCTTTCCGGCCACCTTGACAATGTCTTTGGAGAGACGGACTCCACGTTGGCCATTGGCATCCTCCGTCTCGTAAACGCAATCGTATGCCTCTTGGCTCGTTCCTTGGACACGGACCGTATGCAAAAGCTTGTACAAGGCGCGGCGTCCGTCCCATCGGTTGTTGGAGAGGACCATGGCGGCTCCTCCGCAACGGAAGAGAGTGTTCTGGATCAAGAATGCACGATCATTTCCGTGATAAAAGTTGGGAGTCAAGATCTCAGTCGAGACGACCAAAGCCTTTCCGTTGTGGCGTCCCAACAGCTGTTTGACAAGATCAATGCTAATGACTGAAGCACTGCATCCCATACCAGAAAGGTTGTAAGTGAGAACGTCGGGTCTCATGTTAAAGTGGGAGATGACCATGTCACAAAGAGAAGGAGTAGGGGAGAACAAGGAACAGTTGATGACCAAAACATCAATTTCCCTGGGCTTGACGTTGGCCTTTTTCAATGCCTCTTCCACAATGCCAAAAATGACAGCCTCAGCTTCTTTTCGGCTTGTCTCCAAGGATCTATCAGCCTTGAGTGGCTTGCCGTCCTTGTCGTCTTCCAAGCATCGGACGATACCTGGAGGCCAAGCTGTGGCCTGACCAGTTCCAGAGCGTTCCAAGATCTTACGGAGAAACGTGAGACTCTCCTCAGTAAAACAACCTTGACGGCGCATCGTTTCCACGATCTCGTCGTGAGTGAGCTTCCACGAATCGGGGGCCTTGAAGGTGGCAAAGGAAAGCAGGTAGACAGGGCTATCCATTCGAACCAACCATGCCCCCAAAAAGAGAATGATGGCAGTGGTCTTGACGGCAGGAGAGAAAAGATCAAATGCGCCATGGTATTGGAAAATACTTTCGTAAAGGGAAACCAGGAGGTCTTTAAAAGCATTGGCAACAACAGGGATAGTTTGAAGCGAGAATTGTTGTGTGCTGACTCCCAAGTCGTTAATAACTTGATGGATAATCTGGGAGAGCAAAACGACAACTCCCAAAAGAAGAAGATGAGGTGCGTGTGTTGCAATCACATGCGTCCAGTTGATCATTCTGTGAAAAAGAAATAAAGCAAGATGAAGCAGCAATGTAAGGGGCGTGTTAACTTGCAGGATATCCTCTGATAAATTCCGAGAAAAGTGGCACGTACCCAATCAAGCTTGACTTGCGAACTCTGTATTGCGTCGTCGCGTCTCCTAGTTGACTAAAGTCAGACTCCGATCCTGTTCTCCTCATCGCAGCTTGTGCTTGCATCTCTTCGGCTGGAGGCATGTCCACAATGTTTTCGGTTCGTTTCTGGGGCGGCATGATGGAATTTTTGTTTGGATTTCCTTTAGTTTTGGCTAGTCTACGATAAAACAAAGAATTCAAAATAAAATGGGCCAAAGAGGTGAGAGACACCTGCTAGCTAGTCCAGTATTTTTGTGATGTTACGAGAGCGGGTGGACGTGGTGATGGATGTTGTAGTACATGTAGAGGGCAGTGCTTGTCGTAATAGTCGTCTGGCCCAAAAAGTGATGACAGGTGTGTTTTTTAACCATGCGTAGCAGAAAGGCAGTTTACTGTCAACTTTTAAGTACAGTAGCGGCTTGCGTGGCGTCTACGAGAAGCGGAATTGGCCACTAATTACAAAAACTACCTTTTCGCAAAAGTAACCCAATCAGAATGAGCTGTGACACACGGTTATTTGTTTACGTGGCACTAACAGTCGCAATTTGCTGGTAAAAGGCAACGGCCAAAAAGTTCTCGGGCGCATGATGACGTTGAAGATCTTGTGGCGGAACCCGTGCATGTGCATAATCATGAGAGAGGAGGAAGAAATTGTGGGATTCTGGTAATGGTGTGGTTCTTCCAAAGAAATGGAGGGATTCTGATAACAGTGTTGTTCTTCCAAATGAATGCAGGAGGCCAGCTATCTTGTATCTGATAGCAACCCACCAGAAACTCCACCAAGGTAATAGCCAATGGTTGTGAGTGTTCACACAGTCATGTTGAGCATGTGAAAACAGTCAAACTTGTTTTGACGTCATCTGCATTCACAGAACATGAGAATTGCATTCTGATGACAAACAGAAGAAAAAAGAACAACATGTTGATGATTCCATCATGAACATTGAAGTCTGAAAACTAGAAAAGATGTCCAATCATTGCTACTATTTTCTGCTGCATGTCCCTTCTTTTTTGTGAGAGGGCAGTTGATCGGCAACCTGTGATTGACAATGAGTGTTTTGTCCAATGTAGAAAAAAAACAATTGCCCGCAATGTGTTTTGCTTTGCTGCTGACATTTTTAATTTCAAAAGAAACCAGGCAACAAAGTTAGAAGCTCAATGTCACATTTGAACTAGTTGAATGAATGTCTGCAGAAGTTGTAGATGTGACAGATTTCTTGCAGATTGCTGCATCCAAATGTTGTCTAAGAAAGGTTTGTCAGTAATTCTTCAATCACTTTATTGAGGGGAAGAACATGTGTCTCCCTCAATCTAGTGATAACTAAATTGATGGTCATTGACAGTGCATTCAACAAGGTTGTTGAACCAAGCATTGCACATGTGATGTTGCAGATTTAGCCATGTCATCAAGGAAACAACAATGCAAAAAGACACATGCAAATGCAATAAGGCAACAATGAGCAAGCAGGACACAGATTTTTTGTGACCATCAATCTTGCAGCATGAGTTTTTTCAGTTGTGTTTTTACCAAACTCCTAGTGACAGATGCCTGTTTTTGTCCTTTCTTTAAAAAAAAACATAGATTTGATGCTTTGTAAAACTAAATAAGAAAAAAATGTAAAATTCTCAACCAACCTTGATTCACATTGTTTGCCTTATGAGAAAAATAAAAATGTTCAATCTTGATTTTGTCAGCAGAACGACATGCCTTTGCCGAATTTTTCAAGAAAATGTCAAAATTCTCTCTGGACATTCGACAATGCAACACTCATCTCATCCCTAAAACTACTCTTTCTCAATCCCATCTAAAATCATTTTCATAAAAACATTGCAGAATCCAAAAGGTCATTACCATCCCTGCCAGGTTATCAAAAGTTAGGTTTTCAAGAAGTTAGCTAAATGTTTTGCATGAGAAGGCCCATAAAATCAATTCAACCTCCCTTCATGAATGCAATCATTGTGTTTGCAATTGGCTTATTTCATCCCAAATTTGTACTAGTAGGTACCTTGCTACTAAGTAACTGTTAGTTGGAAGTTCTGCTAGTAGTAATGACTGTTGTAGTAGCTGTCTACTGTAGCACATTTCTACTAGCCTCCACAGCAGAGTCTTAGACACAGCAACAACAACAGCAGGACAGTGTGCATCTGAGGATTGTGTTTAGTCGCACACTGTTCCTTTTCGCGCGTACGAGGTGCGAAACAAGATCAATTTTTTGTGACACGATCACCGCGCTATGGACATTGATATTCAATTGGATGAACGGCCAATCGCATCAAACAGCGATCAAACTGGATGCCACCAACTGTGTACAAGCAGTGAGTCTGCTGCAGCACAACCCGGTACTGCACTGTATCCAGTTCAGGTACACTAAATTGTACAGGTACAGCAGTAGCTACCCCATACTTCGTAGTAGCCTCCTACCTCATCAATGTGCCCGCCTATCTACTAGTCTACTCGTGGACAAGAATTGTAGCATACACATTCGGATAACTGACTTCTCAGTCTGCTATAATTATTACAAGTAATTATTTTGTACCCATTCATTTCGCAGGCAGCAAAATAACACAAAGTTGCAACAAAACATCACTGGATCACCATGATGATGGAAGACAGTGGCGACGACGACAACGGCTCCATAGGAGGAGACATGAGTGATGGCGTGGGAAGTAGTGATCCTCCCAGCTTTGCGGTCCCTCCTGGTGGAATGCCCGATGACACTCGAAGTAGTGACGATGGAATGATATCGGACAGTCGCAGTGTGACACCCACTCCGCCAGCAGCCTCTGCTCCGGTTCCGGCTGCTGTCGCTACGGATGATCCCTTTGATTTCTTGTCCATGACGGCACCTCCTAGCAACAACAATGAAAATACTGCAGTAATCAGTGGTGCTGATGTGTTTGATGTATTTGCTTCTGACAACAACAACAATAACGATTTGTTGGGAAGTACCATTCCATCGTCTTCCCAGATTGACATGGACGTTCAACAAAGTATGATTGGAGGTACTGCAGTACAGACTTCTGGGGTTGTCCCGGCAAGTCCCCGCGAATTGCAGACTGCCGAATCGGGGGATCTACTGGGCTTGGGTGGCGATTCACCTCGGAATCAACCACCCCCCGATGACTTGATGGATTCAAACTTTCAAACCATGCCAGTGTCAGTTCCTGTATCCACGGCTATCGACCCCTTTGACATGAATAATAACAACAATAACGTGTTTCAACAATCGGCAGTAGCTGCGCCCGGAAATATCGCTGCAAATGGTTTGGAAAACTATACCAATGTATCAGTCGTCCCACCACAGAAGCAGCAGCCAGAGCAACAATCGTCGTCACAGCAGCAGCCAATGCCAGCAAGCACTTCCGACTCCATCGTAGTGGATAATGATGAAATCCAGCCGAACAAGGATGCCCAAAATCCCGTGACGAGTGTCCAAGATCAAGCTACTAGTAGTAATAGCGTTGCAGATGCGTCATCTGTGGAAGCACCAAAAGAGACGGCAACAAAGCAGGAAGCGCCGTCTCCTCCAGAGGTATCCACGCCGAACCCATCATCCTCCGATACCACCAAATCAGACACGACAGAAACGGCCGTGGATGCTCCCGCCACCACGCCAAACGACGACGACGTTGTACCAGATTCCCCATCACCATCCGGAGAAGATGATATGCTTGAGGAACCTCTGGAAGAAGTCGAATTAGTGTCGCCACAACAGTCTGCTTCCATTCAAGAGGATGGCGACAACAATAAGATAGCCCAACAAAAGGAGGCAGCTCTTCAAATCAAGTCGTTGAAACCGCCATTGACAGAAGAAGAAAACTCGGCTTCGCAAGCAGTGAATAATAAAGAGCAGGAAAAGAAATTGCAAGACTTGCAAGAACAATTGTCCAAAGCCCAGCAACAGATTGAAAAGCTCCAAAAACAAAAAGATCAAATTGAACATCAACACAATGATAGTCAAAGGGAGACGGCCAATGTCCTTCAGGAGTTGCAAAACAAATTGCTAGAAGAAGTGAGCAAACGAGGTGAAGCTGAAAATGATGCCACAATGGCCAAGGAAGAAATTCAAAATTTACAAACGTCGTTGCAGAAAAAAGAAGAAGAATGGAAGGAACAGACGGATGACTGGAAGCAGCAGCTCAGTGTTCTTGAGAAAGAAAACGAAGATTTGGTAACCAAAGCAAGGCAAGAGCTAGAAGACCGAAAAGAACATGAACGACGAGAGCGGGTGTTGGCAAATAAATTGAACATGCTGAAAAAGGCGCAAACCACCAAAACGGATGTTGAAGAAGTCTACGAGGACGATCTGCGACTCCTTAAAGAGGAGGTTGATACTAAAACGAAAAGAATAGAGGAGCTGGAATTATCGGAGGCCTCATTGAAAGAACAGCTCGAAAAAGAAAAGGCGGTTTCGGAGACAAGAATTGAGAAGCTAGAAAAGACTGTTCGGGAAGAAAAAGCCTTGAATGAAGAACGCAAGAAGAAAATGAAAGCCTTTATCGAGTCGAAGGTCGATGAACTCAAGGAAGCGAAGGCGGAAAGCGAGCACTATCAAAATGAACTGAATTCAACTAACACGTCTATGATTGACATGAATAATCGATGGAAAACGCTGCATGCCCAGTGGGTTCAATCACAGACAAGAAATCGAGAGTTGCAGCGTGATTTGAACAAGATCAAGAACGATTCTGAAAACCTTCACAAAGTTGGCGATTCTCTGAATGTGAAACTTTCCAAGTCGGCGAATGAAATGGAGCAACACAAATCCAAGCGATTGGCAGCCAAGCAGGAACTCATGTCAGTCCTTGGGCAACTGGAAGCGGAACGAGAAATCACCAACAAACTGAGAGACAGTGTACGATTCACGTTTACCCCGAAAGCGCAGAGCCAACACCAGTTGTTGCAAGAGAATTTGTCCGAGTTGGACAAGCAGCTCGAAGCACTTGCTCGCCGCCTTGGCCGACCCATTCCATTGAGCAATGACATGAACAACAATTCATTGTCTTCGCTCGTGATGTCGGCTGTAGAGGAGTCAGAAAGAAGCGAACACGACGACGGCACGGCCCAAATCAATGGCAACCAGGACGGTAAGGGCCCTACGAAGGAACAAAAACGAATTCTCATGGAGACAACTCGTCTTTTAGGCAAACTTGAGAATGAAACTCAAAGAATCAGCCAAGGCATCATGGCGCTCTCCTCCGCAATCGAACAGATGAACCAACTGATCGTAGGTGGGGGAGAGAAAACTTGCTTCACTTCCCTTGGCGGCATCTTCTTTGGAGGTGGCCTGGCAAAGGCTCTCGAAAGTGATCGCAGCCGCAATGGCGCAGCAGGAAACAGAGCTGCCCCCGTCCGATATGGCCACTCAAGTCACTTCCCTTCTGAGAGTGGAACGATGACATGATACAAGTACAAGCACTAACATGCGAGCCTCTAGCTAGCAACATGCAGTAAATCATCATAACGGAGTGGGATTAAAATCTTGCAATTGCTTGATTTCCAAAAAGAGTACGCTCCAAAGTGACATCTGAACTGATCAAATTGAACATAACGGGTTGGAACCAAGCTAAGCCGCTCCAGTGCGGCTAGCTATGGTCCACACTCTACCTGGTACTAGTAGTAGTTGCGTCTTCTAGAACTACAAGTAGCTAGCTAGTAGCTAGTAGTAGTAGTACAAGTAGTAGTACGTAGGAGTTGAGCACCGCCTTGCAATGAATTGTTAGCCTGGATCAAGTACATACACATGTAGTGGCACTCTTGTCAATTAAAAGACTCATATCAAAACAACATACAATTCAATAACAATGGCATAGGCAAAATGGCCCTTTCCAATCAATTTTGGACACTCCTATTCAGAGGCAATGTGTCCCTTTTAACAGTGGGGGTGACCTTCATTTAGCAGACTGAGTGCACATAGCACTTCCATGCTTGGTGGTCATAATCAATGGTTCACTCCTGCAATTTGATAATAATCTTGGAGCGTCGTTTTGATTCACGACGTTCAACACCCAGGAGTTGTGAATTTTCAGCTAAAGGAAGAAAACCCAGCTTTAGCGGCAAATTCAAAAGCCGATCCATCGCTGAGCAAAATTCGTTCTGCGTTGCCTGGGCGTTGCTATCAGAGGACCGTTTTAAAGACTTGTGAAACACAATTTACCGGAATGAGGCAGAAGCAACGAGATTCCGTCATCTTGTAATTCAGGCCGTCATGGCTACAGATCTATTCGACAAAGACAACTCTAAGTTCCGAGAAGATCGCTGGAATAAGGCATTTGATACGACGGGATCCGCCATTGGGGAGGAGTCACCTATCCAGAGTTCCGCGGCGGAGAGATCTTAAAACGACCGCAACGACGAGCCTTGGGTGGGTGTTAGGCAACCGCTATCCGCGGAAGCGTTTACGGCAAGGTCATTGCGCCAGTGACTCATTAACATTGAACCAACTGGGTTGCTTGACCAGCCTCTACGCAGAGAAATGACTTAGCATGTTTTGCTACATACTGCAGCTGTTGCTATGCATCACTTCTTGGTCAAAGAAAACCTCCATGAAAATCGACAGCGTTTCGAGAACCCATGTAAGCCTTGGCTACACTAATATTTTGGAGAACGCATCACACTTCTCCTAGTAGTAGCCAAAATATATCCAAGCTGCAAGCCTCCTGGACCAAAATTGACACAGTCACGACTTGACTGTCGCCGAGCGCAAGCGTACGAAGTATCGGGTACTCAATAATAAAGCTACGATGTAGATAATAGTCTTTTTATTTTATTGCATGCAAGAAGCATCCACAGACATTTTTACACGCTGGAGGACTCACTGACCTCGACTCTTTGGCGCCTAATCTATCTTTGGATAAAGGTCGTATCCGCATTTTTTGTCTGTAACAAAATGGTACAAAGGCCTATCCTGGTCGTATACGCTTCTTAGCAGCCTATGGTATATGAACAAACTCTCCTCTTCGCGAATATTCTTCAAGGCATTGACAAGATCCTGTACATCTCGCTCGTATCCCTCTATGAGTGGGCGTATAAGATTCTCTCGTTGGGGACAACTTTTATCTCGTGGACCAAGCACAAGGGCTTTTTCTCGGAAGCGGTTATCCAAGTAGAAAGAGCGAGACACAAACACGCCACCAACAATAATCGGGCTTCTACTGGCCAAATGCAAACCGCTCAGCATTCGTTCTCGCGATCTTGGTTTTTCAAACTGACAAAGGAGGCTCTTCATTGCCTTAAAAGCTGAGAGGGCAGGAAGGGGCAGCAGGAAGAACAAGTTGTGAGGGGAGTATTCTGTTCAGTTTCCAGCAATAAATGCCGGCAAGACATACCATGTTCAAAGGCCTCTTGGGAAGGTGGTGGAAGTGATTCAGGCGATGCCATTTTGTTCTTGGTTTTATGGATCGAAAAGTGTTGGAAGCCTGCTGCATATGTTGTACAATACTTAATTAGTAGCTATCTAGTAGAAGTAGCCTGTAGTAAACCCAATCAATCAATCAATCAATCAATCATCATTTGATTAGTCGTACCGTGACGATCTCGGTGTCCACGCTGCGCTGACCACGTTTGGGTGAAACGTGCACGTAATGTTAGGGTTCAGGATATGTATTTCTGTTTCTAAGCCTGTTAGGGTTAAGGGAAGGGAAAACTGTCAGACACAATTCATTTGATTGATTCGACATAACGACAACGACACCGACGACGACTTTGAAAGTTTCAACCGCTTTCACACTTGTTTGTCACAAAAAAAAATGCAACATGGAGAGACAAATTCCGGTGACCTTGTCGTTGTCGAATGGCATCGAAACAGAGTTGGAGGCGCCAACGATTAATGTCGCCTTTGGTTCGCTCGTGACAGCCACAGGCGAGTTGAGTCCCCATTGGCGGGATGCTATTCAAGGCGTCGGCTTGGAGATGTTGCAAGCCGTTGTACAAGATGAATTAAACCGTAGTAAGAAAGCTGGTGAGCCGAAAGGGTCGGACGGGGGTGAGCTTGTGCGCACGGCGTAGAACACCAGCGGAAGTTTCGGTCTTGCCAACATGGACATGGCGGACGAGCAACGAATTTTGAAGTTCTTCGTTTCTGAAATCGACCACGCTCTGACAATTTTCCTCACCGGAGACACTCTTGACCTGGCCAAGACATTCCTCTACTACAAAAACGAGGAAGTGGCGTACTGTAAGTGACATCTCCTTCTGCTTCTACAAATGCAGAATTGCTCGCCCTCTCACTTCGTTCGTGTCTTGATTAAATCGCAAACAAACGTAGACTATGAAGAAGTTACTACTCAAATCTATTCTTTCGATAGTACACATCGTGCTTCTGCTTATCGAAAGATGATTTCTGTCCTAAATGCTCCCAGCCAGACTGACTTGAAGACAACATTCGATAGCAGCGGCTTTGAAGACCTTTTCTTGAAGGCCAGGTTTCCTAACATCGCTTATGCTTCCACAGGAAAGGCCATCGTCAACCAGGAGGAATCAAGTTCGGAAGATCTCGAGGCGTTTGAGGATGCCATCGTCAGCTACGAGAAAGCACGCCTGAAACATCCTGAGGAGTGTAAGGATGTAAAGGATGTCGTTAAAGATTTGGAGTCTTTCTTGAGTCTGTTGTATTATCACATGCGCGAATACCCTCAAGATTTTGTTTGGGTCAACAGGCGTCTTGAGGAGTCTCTGGAGAGATTGCGTCATGATCCTTCGGGCCAGTCCGACGACTTGGTTCGAACTCGGTCAGGCGACGCGGATGGCGTCAGCATCGCCACAACGTTTGACTCTGATGCTTAAGACGACGACAATGGACGTGAATAGGAAGCCGGTTCCAACATATGAAGAAGCATATACAAGAGCTCCAAGGAAGCTAGCCCGAGGCGGAAGTTGCCTTGCCTTGTTACTTTGCACGGCATCTCGTCAATGTTTAAAAAGGTGCCTACAAGAAAGGTGACACAGTAGGCGTAGACAACAAATGTCCTGAATTCTCATCACAGACTAGCTCGTACTAGTAAATACCACCAATGAACTAATATTGGGACACCCAACAAATATCATGCAGTAGGACTATATTAATGAATACGTCAAAACTACTTGACACAACAGAACCACGACTAGGTGGTCGCTTAAAGTTTCAAACTAAAGAAAAATGGAGAGCAGCAGCAATATGAACATACCTGCTTGGAACTGCCAGTCACGCCTAAGTTGGCACCCACAAATGAAGTGATGATTGGTGCTTGTGGATTATCTTGAGTTCAGGCCATCTCGCTCGTCCGAACTGAGAAACTTCCGACAAGGTCTCCAAATGAAAGCATTCTTCTGTTCGGTGCTCCCCATAGAATACAACACTGGCAGCATTTCAACGAAGCGAGGAACCCCGCCTAGCATCTCGTTCATCGCTTTCCGCGAGCATGCATCTAGTGCTAACGTCGATGTGACACTATCGGCCGGCTTCTATGCACGCTTTCACAAAAGGATAGAGCTCGCTCCTCAGGGGCAGCCCTTCCAAAAGATTGCTGCCAGTGTCGCGTGGCTCTTATGAATACCTGTACGCGAAACGTTGTCTTTCCTACTACGAAACCCGGCCCTGTAGAACATGCAGCAAATTCAGCGCTCGAAAGAGTTGCTTGATTTCCAAAAGAGTACGCTCCAAAGTGACATCTGAACTGATCAATTGAACATAAGGGTTGGAACCAAGCTAAGCCGCTGCAGTCAAGTGCGGCTAGCTATGGTCCACACTCTACTAGCTAGCTAGTATTTGTGTCTTCTAGTACTACAAGAAGCTACTAGCTACTAGTGCCTTAGTAGTAGTACAAGTAGTAGTACAGTAGGAGTTGAGCACGGCAATTGTTACCGTAGGCTGGCTCAAGTACATGTGCATGTACAGTACGACGTACATGTACTTGTCGTGGCACATGGTACGTCGTACCGGTCCTCCGTGCTAACTATTAAGAAGTCCTACCGGTACCATCGAATTAAGTAAGACCTGTCTCGATTGGACAATCGAAGCATTGTGGAAATAGGGTTAGGGACGTGCACGAGTGGTGGTGTGACATAACGGTGTTCGCAGCACTGGGACCATCGAAGGCCCTTTACTGCAACGCTTGCTTGTTATTATCGCGGCCTTGTCGCGTCCGCAAGCAAATTTTTCACCCTCTAATAAATTGATGTGATTTCAATTTGACGATGTTTCTACCGGAAAACGCAACCGGCCCAGGGGCCAACCAAGCTGAGAAGGATCGCAAAGCTGCATTCAAGAGCATTGAAGAATGGTCACTACAATTAATACCAGAGCCTTTGAGAAAGGATGTTACCGTTTCCGTGCAGGAAATCCAATGCGGCGACCCTCAGTGTTCACCAATCGACACTGCCATTGCGATTGTCTTCGATAGGTACGTAGAATCCACGTAGGTTTAGTACCGCGGTGTCGAAACCAGGAGTTTTCGATGGGGTTTCGCTGGCTAGAACTTCACGTTCACTTTGAGGCTTGTCTAACATTCATCATCACCTCCATCAACGCAATACGCACTACTCAACATAAATTGGGCACTATAATTTACAGCGGGGGTCAAGGAATGTTTGGAGTACCTGCGGAAGCAAAGGACGTAACAGAAGAGGAATTGAAGCACTTTTTCCCAACGGCGGAGGTTCTGGAAAAATGGCACAAAGGGGAGCAAGCAGAGTGGCCACCAATGGTCGACGAAGACTTTTCGCCTGAAGACTTCCCCAAGCTTCGGTTTGAAGTGGGAACACAAGTTGAGTGCCGAGTTGGGCCTGAAGAGTGGGCGCCAGGAGAAATTACCCAATTGTGGTATCGCGAACCGCAATGGCCAGCGGGTTCTTTTGCTCCTTACAAAATCAAATTGGCAAGCGGAAGTGACATTTTTGCCCCTGGCGACTTGGATCAAGTTATCCGTAAAAGAAATGCTGCTTAGTACCTCCGAATTGCAGGTATTATTCGGTGCTCTCCTGACAATCACGAATCCTCGGTTGTCGGTTCGGCCTTCAGCGCCAGTTAGCGTGTGGTTTGAAAGAACTGCGCTAAGGCTAGAATCAGCTTCGTTTAGGAAACGAATGCTGTTTCTTGCCCTTGAATTGTTATGCACTAGCTATGATATTTAGGAATAATTCATTAGGTTAGTCCTGTTGGACTGTCTCCTCCTCGTCTCCTGTCGATGCGACGGACTCCAAGACTTACTTGTTTTGAATTCTAGCTAGTTTGGGACGGGAAGTGTGACTTCAAAGTTCTTTTCAAAAAGGGAAATTTGACTCAAATTCCATGGTGTATCAATTCGTTTTCTCTACCAATTTTGCAGGAAACCTAGAAGCAAAATGTTGATTTGGACCAAGCTAGAGCAAGCAAGGATCGTTTATTTGATTTGCACTCACAAGGCACTACTGGCTTTGAAACTCCCCGGCCCATACTAGTATCGTTCCTTACATGCCCTAAATAGCTGGTTATTTATTTTCTTTTATTCCCCAATCAACTCAGTATCCAATCTGAAAGCAGGCCTGCAACGAAGCAACTAATACATGCACCCTTCACCAATTCAACAACACCTGATAGCTAAATCGATCATGAATGGGCAGCTCCTCCTCTCCTACAAAACTGCTTTTCCTACAAATAGTTTCTTTGCAATGCACAGTCCATAGTACCAGGTAGGGCTCTGTAAGTGAATCCAACTAGTAGTAGGTACTTGCCAGGTGCCACAGCTGAAGTCTCTTGCTTTCGGTTTGAGCGGACTTCAGCCCAAAAAGAGTTCGGGATTACTTGGAAACCTTGCTCGCACAGTTGACGCCGAACCACGTCATTCAAACAAGAAAGACAAAGTTGGACCATTATTGGACCAACTGGTTGCTGCTGAATCTTCCAGCATAAAGCTCAACTACCAGTACTTGTTGCCAACTCACCTGCATTAATTTTGCTTTCATCACGTTCCTTGGCGCTGTGCATCTGATAGCGACTGTCCGCTTTCTGCTAGTGGCTAGCTGCTAGCTACTGCAAACATTTTTTGGGTGGGCCGCCCTAGAAACCGTCGATGCACAATCAAGTCACTCTAGTCGATTAAAGAAACATGTTAACGTGGAAGCAATCATTCTTGGCTCTAGCTTTGGCCGTTTGGCTTGGCGGGGACTGTGCCTGCTCTTTCCTTTTACCAAGTCCGTCCATCTCAAGGCTAGGACGGGAGGTACCCCTCATGGCTGTGCGACAACCAAGGAGGAACTTGAAAAAGGTAAGCGAGGATAACACTACGAGAGTTCACAGATTGTCAATTTTTCTGATCGGTTTTCTTTATGCACCAGCGAAAAGGAAGAGAGAGAAAGAGCCCAGCGTTTCCAAGCCCAGGCGCCAAGGGAGATCCATCAATCTGGGAAACCAAGCCTTTGATATCTTCTAAACAGAAAGAAGCTGGATTAGATTTTTGGGTTGACCCGAAAGACTTAGAGAGGGAAAAGCAACGACAACTCGCAATAAACAACAGAAAGTCTATGGAAGGAGAAATTACCAAGGAAAAATTGAGAGCTGAAGTGGTTGCGCCTTACACGCAAAACTGGATTGGATTAATATCTGTCATGTTCATTGTATTGGCAACAATTATCACCAACTTTCCGGAAGTGTTGGACTATCCGTCGATTGGTTTTCCAGATCTAGAAGCCGGTGACCCTGTTCCCCTCCAGAGCACTCTGAAGGGGGCAGCTCAGGGAGTAGCTGGTTTACTGTCTGAGTAAATGCTTCAAATCAGTGATCGTGATGAAGTATAAAGACAGAAATCAAAAACCAAGCCTAACAATCGAGCGAATTCAAAGAGGAATCACACCAATAAAACTGAAACATACCGGTAAAGACATCATGCTGTCTCCCTCTTGTTCTTCCTCGGCGCACCAGATATTGTGACAAATACCGCGCTGCATCTATCTGGAGTAGTGACCGCTTCTGGCTGCTCAAATTCATGTGACAATAGTTTGCAAATAAGAAACAATATGCTTATGTATGATTTATTTGATAACATAAACCCCTCCCCGAGTCAACTAAAACAGAAGTGCTGCGACAGGTTCAGGCCGGCCAAAAGCGATCGTTGCAACCTGCAAGCCTCTTCTCAAATTCTGCGCGTGTATTCCGACGCAGAAATCGGTGGATGTGTTTACAACTCTAGAGACTGATGCGTTCCAATGGAGTCTCCAGGAATTTGCTTGGTGTGACGTCCTGGTCAGAGTCTCCAATCGAAGAAACATCGTCCAGCTTCGATGGCGTAGCGGGGATTGCCTTTCCTTCTGGCGAAATAGCCATAGAATCAGAATGCGTAGGCAGGTCTTCCACTTCTCTTGTCTCTGGCGCAACGGCCTTGGCTGATGATAATCGGCCAGTGTTGCACGACTCATCGGCCACAGCAACACTCTGTGCTTCCATAAAAACAATGTCTTCGTCACTCGTATTTACGCCTCCACCCTGGTATCGAATTCGGGCCGAATTGGTCAAGGAAGCACCGCTCGCAAACGAATTGGAGCAAACAGAAGCCGAGGGAGATGATGCTTGGCCTTTGATGTATGGCTTATCTTTTTTCCAAAGCCCACAGTGATCCATAGACCCATCAGCATTCGTTTGTATACCTCGGCCTTCTCTCCTTCCTTTCTTCCATGAGCCACAGTACATTCGACCATCAGGCCATGTCATTCGACCGTAGCCCTCTTTAAGTCCTTTATGATAGGCCCCGTCATACTTCTTTCCACTGGGCCACGAATATATCTGCGCACGACAATCAACATTTAGAATTGCACGTACTATCAAGTATGGATGAAGGCTAACATTTTCAACTTACTCCTTGGCCATGTTTGCTGCCGTCCTCCCAACTACCAACATATTTCTTGCCGTTAGGCCAATTGTAAACTTCAGAACGTGAAATGGACACGGGCGTTAGAACGCACGAAATGAAAATGAGTCCCGCAAGATACTAGACTCTGACAACTTTTGAGTAGTCCGCCGAATCACACGCACCTCCCAATCCATGATACTTTCCCGTCTTGAATTCTCCGGTATAAGTGGCTCCATTTTGCCAGACAATGCGACCCTTCCCGTGGGCCTTGTTGTCGCTCCACTCTCCATCGTAGGTTTTACTATGCCATATCTGCATACCATATCCTTCCCTTTTTCCTGCTTTGAACTGCCCTCTGTATTTCCAATCGCCCTGCGTGAGGCTTCCAAAACCTTCTTCCTTGCCGTTGACAAAGCTTCCGTTGTAGAGCTTGCCATTGGCCCATGTATGGGTACCTCTCCCATGTTTCTTGCCCATCCGGCACTCTCCGTCAAAGGAAGCACCATTGGGCCACGAAAATATAACCCGTCCGTTCAAATGACCACCCCTCCACTGACCATTGACACGTCTTCCATCTGGCCAATTATGAGTACCTATGAAAACGCAACATTATCAGGCATGAGTTTTTTGGGAACATGGCAATTCTTTCCTAGCTCTAGTGACAAATCTGTCGTCCCACTTACCTCGCCCATTCCGGCTATGGTCGTCCCACTCTCCAACATAGATTTGCCCGTCAGGCCACCGATTCTACAAATAGCATTAGCGTACAAAAGGGATAATGTGAGTACATGCAAGAGAGACACTGCAAATTTCATGAACGTAGAAATCAATCCATCGCCAACAACAACAAAAACTTACCGTTCCCATTCCCCATCGATATCCAGCATAAATTTGTCCTTGGTAAACCTGTCCATCTAGAAAATGCATGGTACCCCATCCGTGAGGTTGCTTCAATGTATTCAACGGACCCGAATACCGGTAAGCGATCGTCTTGGATCTGGGATCGGTCCATGGATGATCCTGGACCATTTCGTCGCCATTTTGAAACGATGGTGACAATTGTTGTTGATGATGCCGTAGCTGGGGACTCATTGGCATGGGAAGATGGAGGAGCGATGTATTAAGATTATTATTGATGGAGCGGTTTCCATGACTGAGGTCACTGCCCAGCAATAGACTGGTATCCATAAAACTGGCGGCACTCATGCGGCTTGTGCTAATCATCAATCGCATTCGTTTTTCGCTGTCCACAAAATCGTAGAGTCGTTGTTCCAAGGAAATCCGTTTTTGATGCAGCGCCACTTTTTTGCATTCGATTGCTTGAAGACGTTTAGAAATCAACCCTTCATTCGCATCATCGTCCATATCATAATGATTGCCTGGACCCTCGTACTGATGATGATGATGATGTACGAGCTGGGTCGAATGATGACCGCTGGAACTTCTCGAGGTGCTGCCACTTGTGGCTGTCGTTATCAAAGTCGTGAGTACCGCTCCGTCCACACCAGATGGATCTTGAGAAAGTCGCTTTAGCAAATCTTCTTTCACCACATTCTCCTCGTCGCTTTCTTTCTCATCCAAATGATGACGCCGCCGATGACGCTTTTGTCGCTGTTCGAAATACTCATCCACCATTGCGGAATTGTTGGATTTCGGACTACTTGGGTGGTGGTGGTGATGCTTTGCGTTGCTACTGCTGATATGGATAATACCAACATCATCATCCCCATCGTCGTCATTTACCACATGGACAGATGTTCCATTGGGTGCAATTGTGCTCATATCGTCTATACTCGTCATTCCGACTGGCGTCATGACCGAAGTGGGAGACGTTTCCATTCCGGCAGAATCAGTAATGCTATGACCACTGGTTAAACCAACAGAAGGTGGGGAGGAAGGAGATGGAAGTAGATTTGTATCAGAGTCATCTTTGAGAACTGGGCTGGTGGTAGATGTTGTAGTTAACGGAGATACTACTGCCACAGTACTGTCGTGAGGAGGAGGAGAAGGAAGCGGACAAATACCAGTGACATTACCAGTAGTACGGTGATAGTTTTGCGAAGAAGAGATGCGCGGTTTGGAGAGAGGAGTCTTCAGCGTTGGCACCGGGGGGAAGGATTGATTGGTTCTCTTGTTCATGGTTGATTTCTGGTGTTGAAGTATGTGAGAAGCAGGGTAGATGTTGTGATTGTTACTGTTGCGATGGTTTTTGTGGTGCATCATGAAGTCGTGGTTGGATTTTGATGAATTGTCGTTGTGGCTCTTCTTGTTTGACGTTATGGTGGATGGCGCGGCCGGCTGAATATTGAGGTTTTTGCGTGAAGCCGTAGTTTTCGAAGGAGCACCTGGTGTAGGATTTTGTGGTTTCCCATGGTGTTTCCTAAAAACCTGGTTGGGGCTACTGGTATCATCCAAACTCAACATGGCAGCCTGATCGAGAATTCCACTGTCATCATCATCGTCGCAATCTTCGGCGCTACTCCCAGCTTCCACCGTCATCATTTCGAGAAGGCGAGTGGTAGTGTTGGTCGATTCCTCCATTAGGGACAGCGGAGCTTCAGCAATCGGCTCCATTGCTAACATGTCGATGCCAGAAGTTGTTGGAAACTCCATCTGTATTTTGCGGTTTGACGAAGTGGCTGAAGAGGAGAAGGTTATCCTCAGCTTCTACTGGTTTGGGTTGTATGAAGAACTTCGTGTGCGTAGCCGCAGGGTACTGTTTGAGAATCTGCTTCTCATCTGGGGGATTGTTTTTCTACTGCAGGCGATTTCCAGTTATGCAAAATCGCCCATGGTGCTCGCGCGCTGGGTCATGCTTTTCGGCTCGACGCTGGCAATCATCCTCTTTACTCTATGGCGAGCCCTGTATTCCATCTTGCTGCTCCGTGTCGTCGACCGGCAGCGAGTGCTGTTTTGGAACGATTCGGCAATCACCCGCGAAATCGCCAGCCACATCGACGCTCATGCCGAAAAAGGCTATCTCTGCATTGGTTGCATTACTGAAAAGCCAGCCTTTGAGGAACCCTTTCTCGGTGGTCCGCTC
>ENA-ORBV01005044-ORBV01005044.1-microbial-mat-metagenome-genome-assembly--contig:-NODE-5044-length-24656-cov-14.084991_pt1 | contig 24656 bp, 22 predicted proteins | sample MGYA00237777_ERZ505514 | MGnify/ENA primary metagenome ERZ505514 (study PRJEB26160, sample SAMN06269048) | microbial mat metagenome | isolation source: Oligotrophic lake microbial mat | place... | reverse complement strand
TCGGAGACTCCCCATGGCGATCGAAGCCAAAACGGTTATGAAACTTCGCTCACGCACCGGCCTGGGCATGATGGAATGCAAAGCCGCTCTCGAAGCCACCGGCGGTGATGAAGAAGCTGCCATCGCCAAGCTGCGCGAAGAGCTGGGTGCCAAAATGAACGAACGATCCGACCGCGCCGCCAGCGAAGGCGTCGTTGCTGTCACCACCAAAGACAACAGTGTCGTCATGATGGTGCTCACCAGCGAGACTGACTTCTCCGCCAAGAACGATACCTTCCGCGAGGCTGCTCAGAAGATTGCTGTCGAACTCCTCGCCGGCCCCGATGGCGAAATCAAAGCCGCGATGCCCGCTGGTCAGGCGCTGATCGAAAACCTGCGCATCACCATCAAGGAAAACATCAGCTTCGCCAAAGGCATCAAGCTCACCGCCCCCAAAGTCGGCAGCTACGTACACCACAACGGAAAAGTCGGCGTCGTCATCGCCGGTGAAGGCGACCTCTCCGAAGACCTGCTCAAAGGTCTGTGTCAGCACCTGGTCGCAGCCGACGGCAAAGGCCAATGGCCCGCGCCGATTGCGATTGATGCGGCGGGCATCCCTGCTGACAAACTCGGCGAGGCCAAAGCCGCTGCCGTCGCCGAAGCTGCCGCCAGTGGCAAGCCTGCGCAGCTCTTGGAGAAGATTGCCGATGGCAAGATGCGCAAGTGGATCGATGACAACACGCTGATGGGCCAGATCTACATCCGCGAGATGGATGCGAAAAAGCCTGTGCGCGACTACATCACCAAAGGCGCGAAGATCACCGCGTTCAAGCGGTTTGAGCTGTAAAGCAATTGGCCGCGAAAAGGCGCAAAAGGCGCAAAAAAGAATGGCGACGTTGACGCGATCTTGACGCCTTGAAGTTTCAAAATTCAAATAATTCAAACGCAAGCCCGATGATCACCATCGGGCTTGTCATTTTCACTCCTCCCCTTTTGCGCCTTCTGCGCTTTTTTGCGGCCAACTCATTTCATCGGCAGCACCATCGCCGCGATGGTCACGACAACCAGACCGGTCAGGCCCATGATGAGCATCATCACCGTCGCGGTGCGGAGCGTCTCGCTTTCCTTGAGGCCGGACATTTTGGTGATGACCCAAAAGCCAGAATCATTCATCCACATGATCGGCTTGGAGCCGCAGCCCACCGCCAGCGCGAGATAGAGCGGATGAAATGAAAGCGAGCCGCCCTCTGCCATCGGCGCGAAGATCGCCGCTGCGGTGATCATCGCGACCGTCGCTGAGCCTTGCGCTGTGCGCACCATCGTCGTCACCAAAAATGCGAGCGGCAGCACTGCAAAGTGCCAGCCTTGCGCCATGTTTTGAATGTCGGTAGCGATGCCGGTCTGCCGGAGGATTGCACCGAACGCGCCGCCTGCTGCGGTGATGAGGATCACCATGCCGCCGCTGGTGAGCGCAGCATTAACCGTTTTATTCACCGCGCCTTTTTCATCTTTCTTAAAGTGCGCCATCGTCGCCATGGCGATGAGCGCCGCGATGAGGATCGCCATATTCTTGTTGCCCAAGAGCAGCAGTGAAGGGCGAATCGCATCCATCCAGCCGGAGAGTGATTCGCCTTCACCGAGCGACTTGTGATACGCCTCGACAACCGCGCTGCCCGCAATCAGCAACACCGGCAGCAGAATCGGCAGAAGCGAAAGCCAAAGCGGCGGCAGTGATGCGTCATCTTTTTCTGCATGAGCTTTGAGATCACCGACGCTTCCCTCGGCTGTATCACGTAGCGGAATGTCCCACTTTTTGTCCGCCCAAACTGCGTAGGCATAACCGGCGCAGACCGTGATCGCGCCGACAATCAGGCCGCCCAGAATCATCATGCCGACATCGACTTTGAAAGCGCTCGCTGCATAAAGCGGGCCAGGCGTTGGAGGCACGAGCGAATGCGTCATCGTTGCGCCAGCGACAATGGTGAGCACGTAGAGCAGGTAGTGCTTGCCGGTGCGGATGCGCATCGCTTTGGCCAGTGGAATGAGCAGATAAAAGACGGTGTCGAAAAAGACGGGAATTCCAAGCAGAAAACCGCTGCCCAGGAAAGCAGTGGGCGCACGCTTTTCGCCCAGGACGCGCAGCGTCGATCGAACGATGCGCTCAGCAGCGCCGCTGGCAAGGAGGCATTCGCCGATGATGGCGGCAAGCGCGATGAGGATGCCGATATCGACGCAGGTATTGCCAAAGCCTTCGGCGACGCGCTGAGCGATGTGCACATCGCCCAGCTTTTGGGCGACAAGCACATCATGAGGCGTCAGCGCCGCCACGACGATGGCCGCGATGATGAGGGCGAGGAAGGCATGCAGTTTGAAAATCAGCACGCCGCCAAGAACGATCGCCATGCCGAGGAGGACGAGCAGAAATGGACTCATGAGAAACCGCCGGGCAGGATGTGGATGACAGAGGAACCAGCCGATGTCATGAGGATAACGCATTGGAGCCGCGACTCAACGAGTCGCGGACGCACCGGGACTGAATGGGCGATGGTCGCGCGGTGATTCCACGTGATCAACGTCGCCATTGCAAGGCACGAGAACCGTTCTCCTACAATCACTGCGAGATGTACGCGCCTTCAGGCCGTAGGCGTCCGCGACTCGTTGAGTCGCGGCTCAGGTCGAAGGTCGGGTCGCGGCTCAGGCTTGCGCAGACTTGTGCGCATCAACCTTCGACGTGATCAAAAAACGTACTGAGTCCCGGGCGAAAGACGACTTTGTCATCGACCACGATCAGCTTCTCATCCAGGTGCATCTGCACGGCCTGACTCAGCACATTGGCTTCAAGCGATTGGCCTTTGCGTTTGACATCCTCGGCAGTATCGCGGCCGACATCGATGTGAAACACATCCTGCAAAATGATCGGGCCTTCATCGAGTTTTTCGGTGACGAAGTGAGCGGTGCAGCCGGTGACGCGCACGCCGCTCTCCCACGCCTGTTTGTACGGATTCGCACCGGGAAAGTGAGGCAGAAGCGACGGATGAATATTGATGATGCGATGGCGAAAGGCGGCGACGATCTCGTGCGAAACAATCTGCATGTACCGCGCCAGCACCGCCACATCAATCGACCTTGCCTGCATCGTCTTGAGCAGCCAGGCCATGTGCGCGGGCTTGTCGGTGGAATCCATCCATTCAAACGGTAGCCCAGCCGCTTTGGCGATCGGCTCAAGCGTCGGATGATTGCCCAGCACGCAGTCGATCTGGCCACGCTGCTTATGCCTGCCGCTGCGCTGATCTTCGATCAGTCGTTCCAGGCAGTGCGGTTCCTTGCTCACCAGCAGCGCGATTTTTCTCTCTCGGCGTTGACTGTGCAGCGCGACGCGCACGTTCATCTCCATCTGCTTGCCAAGCTCCTGCACGCCCAGAATCAGTTCATCGAGGCTCAGCGTCATGTCCGCGAGATTGACGAGCATGTCCATGATGAACCGGCCATGTACGACCTGCTGCTCGATGTCTTCGATGTTGATGCCGTGGTTGGCGAGGTAGGTGGCGAAGCGCGCGACAACGCCTTTCTGGTCGCGACCGATGACACTGACGATGGCTTTGATCATGGGGAACTCGGGAAAAAGGGCCTAGGGATGAGGGCCTAGGGCCTAGGTAGAGACACGGGGCAAGAGCCTTTGAAAACAACCGCTTCTAGTGATTTGTCGGCTGCATACTGAACAAGCATTCGGCGTGAACAATGCCATCACTTAATCCTCGATCTTTCTGCCCTCTTCTTCCTAGGCCCTAGGCCCTGCTCCCTTGGCCCTATTCTCTTCAAATCTCGCGCTTGATGATGACGCCGGTGACATCGTCAAGCTGCGGCGCATCCTGGGCGAAGGCGAGCATGTGGCGCAGCAGCGCATCGAGAATTTCCTTGGCGGTTTCGTGGCGGTGCTGGTGGATGGCGTCGCCGATGCGGTCTTTGCCGAGCATTTTTCCTTCGGGATTCTGGAACTCGAAAAAGCCATCGGTGAGCAGGGCGACGACATCACCCGGGCCCAGTTTCATAGGCAGCGGAATGTCGATAGGTGGATCATCCATGATGCCCATGGGCACGGTGGAGGCTTCGAGGAAATCGCACATGCCGGTGTCCGCGTGGTAGTGAAGGATCGGGCCTTGCCCGCCGGAGATGTAGCGAATTTCGTGAGCGATCGGATCGAGCATGCCAAAGAAAGCGGTGACGAAACGATCGGAGGAAAGGTCCTCCGATAGCTGACTGTTGATGTGCTTAAAGAGCATCGGCAGCGAGGCGGAAAGGCGCAGGCCAAGGCGCAGCATGGCGCGAACCTGCGTCACAGAAATCGCGGGGCCTACGCCGTGGCCAGTGGCGTCGGCGAGGAGGAAGAAGAGACCTTGCGAAGGCATGATGAGGCTGCTGTCGCTCTGGGCATCATCATAAAAGCCGTGGCTCTCATCGAGTTCGATGATGTCGTAGATGTCGCCACCAGTTTCGTCGGCTGGATTGCTGTACCCCGCCAGGTCGTATCCAACACACTGCGGCAGCGTGGCCGGGAGAACGCCCATCTGAATCTTGCGGGCCAGGTCGAGCTCGCGCTGGAGCTTGAGTTTCTCCAGGCGATCATCATTAAGCCTGACGCGCTGAATCGCGGTGGCAGCCTGACTGGCGATGAGCACAGCCATCTCTTCATCGTTTTCATCGAACCTGCCGCTCTTGGCGTTGAGCAGTTGGAGCACGCCCACGAGTTCATCTTCAAGGCCGATGAGCGGAATGGTGATCAGGCAGTTGGTGCGGTAGCCGGTGGCTTTGTCGATGGCCTGATTGAAGCGCGGGTCAGCGTAGCAATCGGGGACATTGATGATGGCGCGGTTGCGGGCACATTCACCGGCGAAGCCTTTGTCGATGCCAAAGCGGATCGACTGCACGCCATGGGCGACGACGGTGAAGAGCTCTTTCGTGGCCCGGTCAAAGAGAAAGACGCTGCCACGGTCGGCCCCGAGCACATCGCGGCCGGCATCGATGATCTGGGAAAGGAGATCGCGCAGCTCGAACGGGGCAGCCAGCAGGCGGGCCACCTCCAGAATTCGTCGCAGAGAATCAGCTTCGCGTTGAAAATTACGAGAGGACATAACGATATGAATTCAGTATCGACCCAAATAGGTTACTGGTCAATGGGAGGCGGGTGTAGGGCACATAGATGGTGAGAATGAAAAAACAACCGGCTGACTCCAGGGGAAGAGTCAGCCGGTTGAAGTGACCTGACGCGGTGAGGCGTCAGGCCGGTGTTATTTGGATGTTGGATCAGAACAGGAGCTGGAACTGGAGACGGAGCAGGAAGTTGTCCTCGCCGTGCAAATCGCCGCCAGAGAAGCCCAGGCCGGTGCCGGAGAGAGAATCGCCGACGGTGTCGGCGGACTTAGCAAGCCAGAGCACATCTGCGGTGATCTTGGCGTCGTGGCCTTTGAAGTAGTAGTTCACACCGGCGGTGAAGGCGAGATTGCAATCATCTTCGCTGCCGCCGTCGTCTTCGAGGTCGGCCCATTCGCCGCGGATGAAGGGCTGCCAGTTATCATTGATGAGGTAGGAGACTTCGAGGGTGACACCGTAGATGTCAGCGTTGTCACCACCGGCATCGGGGTCGGTGTGGGAACCGAAGACGGCTGCCATGACACCTAGGCCGTTGCTCTCGAACAGAGCATCGACGGTCCAAGTGAAGAGGTTTTCATCGCCACTGTTGCGGCCGTCGCCAGACTGGAAGTGAACCGCACCACCGAGGAACAGGCCGTTGGGCTGACCGCGCCAAGCGGTGGAGTCAGCTGCCTGCTCCCAGTCACCCATGAGCTTGACATCAACGCGACCGGTGAGGGCGATTTCCACGTCATCGTCGCCGATGTCAGTGAATTCATCGCTACCGGTAACACTATTACTGGCACCGTCACTGATCGAACCACGGAGCAGGATCATATCGCTCTTGTAGCTGATCTGAATCTGTTCGGCCCGTTCGAGAGTGAAGATTTCGTTGACGATGGAGCGTTCAACCGCGAGCATGCGGCGTGAGCTGATGAGTTCTTCGCGAGCGAAGGGCAGCTTGAACTTACCAGCGTCGATGCGCAGGGCATCGGAGAGCTGGGTACCGAACTTGGCGTCATCAAGGATGACATCGCCTTCGTCGGTTTCCTCACCTGCGGCGTTGAGGACAACTTCGTAATCCCAGCGAAGGCCTGCGGTGACGTGGCCACCGAAGCCGATTTTGACGCGACGCAGCTGGAAGCCGTCGTCTTGTCGATCGTCGTCGTTGTTCTCGAAGTTGAAGATGTAACGGAACTGGATCTGACCTGCGATGGTGAGCAGGAAGCCACCGTCAGCGCTGCCGACATAGAAGTTGCGGCCGTTGTGGCCACTGGTCATGCCGTCAGCCATCAGGCTGGCGCGGGTGTCCGCATCAGCGAGGACTTCGCCGATGAGGGCTTTGACTTCTTCGGCGCGACGCTCATTGAGCCAATTCGCGTCATTCTGGCCTTTGAGCTCAGCCACCTGTTGGCGGAGTTGAGCGACTTCCGAACGAAGGGTTTCGTCGGCATTGGCAACACTGGCGAGGCCCATCGCCATAGCGCCGCCCACAGTAAGGGCAAACTTGCATCGATTCATGGACCGTCTCCTAATAAATAGGATTACACTTTTTGAATGGGCCTACCCCTCGTCAACCAACATGATTGACTGTATGCCCATTCAGCCTGGCATAAACCAGGACTTGCGGCGTCAACACAACGCCGACGTTTTCATTCACTTGTCAGTTCGGTCACCAGCCGTCATTTGATTGAACTTTAACTGGCGACCAAACTTTTATCTTGCTTTTCGCCGTCCAGCTCCAAAGCTGGAGGAGGGTCTTCTATTATCTTTAAATCCGGGCGTCACGTCAATCTAGGCAATTCCCTGAGACTGTGGTGTTTGACCGTCACTACGGCGGTCAGCCGGTTGTCGTCTTGCTTGATTGATTCATTTGCTTGGCTGTGACTTGGTCCGGAACTCATTTCCGGGAAGACCCGCGCTATCTAGAGGACCAGAGGAACCTGAAAAATAGCCAGAACTCGATCACATTGCGACGGACATTGTGCCGCCTATGAGGGTTTTGTCAAACGAACGTTCAGACATTGTGTGTTTTTCGTTCATCGTGTCAAGTGCATGGCTGGTCATCCGCTGATCATCCTTAGAAAGCACAGGCCTCGAAGGTTCACGGTTTTGCCTCTGTTAAAGCTTTCGGATGATTGTCTCACACAACCGTAAAAAATCGTCGCTGGATTATCGGTACCCGTAGCGGACAGGGGTGGCACCGGTGCCCGCATGCTCCGCAGATCGCCTTTCCCAGCGGGTCGGGCACGGGTCAGGAGGTGGGTTGCATGTGCCGTTAAACTTATTGCCAAACCGTGGCAGCAGGGATTGGCGGGTTTCATAGAACCTTCCACGAGGTACAATTAAAAAGGCTGCTCTCGGGCGGTGTTGAGGCAGCAGTTCTGTCCTGTGTGTTCCTGTTCATCCATGGTCTCCGTTTTCACGCGAGTCATCGTCATGCGCCCACATCGGTTCCACGCACCGCTGTCCAAGGCCTTCACTCTCATCGAAATGCTGCTTGTCGTGAGCCTGATTGTGCTGCTGATTTCGCTGCTGATGCCTTCGCTCAGCGCCTCGCGATGCCAGGCCGAGAAACTCGGCTGCATGAGCAACATGAAAGCCATGGGCAGTGGCACCGCCTACTTCATCTCCGACAACGCCCGCATGCTCCCGGGCCCAAGCTGGTACGGCCAAACCGCCAAGTACACCACCGGCAGCAGAACGCTCGCCCAGTGGCTGGCGCCTTACATGGGCTACCCCAAAGCCAGCAGCACCGCCAACATCAACAAGCAGTTCATCTGCCCCAGTTTCTTTCGCGTCAAACCAGCGGGTGTGGCGGAGGAAAACGCCGTGATCTACGGCGCCATCAGCGAGAACAACCCCGCCACCGGCAAACGCGTCTTCGGCTATCCGGCATTCAATAGCGCTCCCGAGTACGGCCCATCCACCTACTCCGTCGTGAAAAATCCCTCCAGCAAAGAAGCTGTCAAAGACATCGATCAGTACAGCGCCTCCACCGCCGGCTGGGTCGCCAACACCGCACGGTTGCCCATGCACTGCTACTCCGGTGGCAGCGAAGTGCTCCGCAATTACCTCTTCTTCGATTGGCACGTTGCGACCATCAAGGAATTCCTCAACGGCGCTGACATCAACTGAGCCCCTCGAATGAAACCACCCATCTGCTGCATCTGTCTCAAGCCTCTCGACCCAGCCAAGCCCGGCAATCTCGTCGCCTTCGCCAAGTCTGAATCCGATCACGAATACGACCGCAAAGCCCAGACCGGCTTCACCGGCCACCCGCCCTACGCCGACTGGTTCTGCCATCGCCACATCGCAACGGCGCAGAAGCGCACGCACCTCTCACTGACGCAGGCGATCGAACAAATCAAGCGCGCATGAACTAATAGAGAAACAGATTCCGCCGCTTGCGGCGTAGCGACATCAGCGCTGCGATCACCGCGCCTCACTGGACTTTCCCCCACTGCGTTGCCATGATGGTGAGCGATCCTTTTCATTCTTCGTCACGAGTGATCCCATGAAAGCCACCGTCATCCATTCCACCCTCTTCGCCCTGATGCTCTGCACCTTCTCCGCGATAAACACCGCGCATGCCCAGGATGCCAAAGCTGCGAAGAAGCTCGTGCTCATCGCGGGCAAGCCTTCGCATCCTGCTCGCATGCACGAGTTCAATGCAGGCGTGCAACTCTTGGCCGATTGCCTCAAGGATCAGCCGGGCATTGATGTGAAAGTCGTCCTCAGCGGCTGGCCCAAGGATGAAGCGATCTTCGTGGGCGCTGCGGCGGTCGTCTTCTATATGGATGGCGGCCCGCGCCACGAAGTCGTGCAGGAAGGCAACCGCAGACTCGATATGGTCGATGGCTGGGCGAAAAGCGGCATGGGCCTGGGCTTCATGCACTACGGCGTCGAAATCGTCCCCAAACAAGCAGGCGATCAGTTCAAACGATGGATCGGCGGGCACTACGAAAATAGCTTCTCCTGCAATCCCATCTGGAGCCCCAAGTTCGATTCCTTCCCCGACCATCCCATCACGCGCGGCGTCAAACCCTTTGAAGCCAAAGACGAGTGGTACTTCAACATGCGCTTTGCCGAGGGCTTCGCCGGTGACAAGAGCAACACCGAGGGCAAGATGAAATTCTGGCCCATCCTGGTCGCCAAGCCCAGCGATGATGTTCGCAATGGGCCTTATGTTTATCCGCGTGGGCCGTACAAACATATTCAAGATGACAAAGGCCGCGCTGAGGCAATGATGTGGGCCGTGGAAAGAGAAGACACCGGCCGCGGCTTCGGCTTCACCGGCGGGCACTTCCACGACAACTGGGCCAACGACAACTACCGCAAAACCGTCCTCAACGCCCTGCTCTGGATCGCCAAAGTCGAGGTGCCCAAAGAAGGCGTCGAATCAAGCGTGAGCAAGGAACAACTGGATGCGAATCTCGATCCGAAGAAGAAGTAAACTCGCCGCTTGCGGCTTCGCTCCGTCGCCGCTTGCGGCGTAGCGCCGTCAGCGCTGCGATTCACCGCAACCCCTGACACTCCGTACCCCGACAGTTCGCAACCCACTCCTGCCTCCGCGATCTGGCACAATGAACGCATGGATGTCACCCTCTCCGATATCACTGCGGCTGCCCAGCGAATTCGTCCCGAGGTTTGCGTCACGCCTTGCCCGCATTCGATCGCGCTTTCCCGGGCGACCCAGTGCGAGGTCTATTGCAAGCTCGATCACCTTCAACGCACCGGCAGCTTCAAAGAACGTGGCGCACGCAACGCGCTTCTTCTACTAACCAGCGATCAGAAAAAACGCGGCGTCATCGCAGCATCCGCAGGCAATCACGCACAGGCACTTGCTTATCACGCGGGGCTACTTGGCATTCCCGTGACGGTGGTCATGCCGGTACACGCCCCGCTGATGAAAGTAAACAACTGTCGCCAGCTTGGCGCGATGATTCTGCAACACGGCAAGACCATCGCCGATGCGGCCCAGCTTGCCCATCAGCATGTCGCCGAGCGCGGCCTGACCTACATCAACGGTTTCGATGACGCACCCATCATCGCCGGCCAAGGCACCATGGGATTGGAAATACTCGAGCAGGTCCCCGACTGCGACGCCATCATCGTGCCCATCGGCGGCGGCGGCCTCATCGCAGGCATCGCCATCGCGGTGAAAGCGATGAAGCCCAGCGTGCAGATCATCGGCGTAGAGCCGGAGAACGCCGCAAGCTTCACCGCAGCCATGCGCGAAGGCGCACCGGTACGCATCGACACCAGGCCGACACTTGCCGATGGCCTTGCTGTGCCGCGCGTGGGTGATCGTGCGCTGAAGCTGGCGCTGCCCTTGATAGATCAGGTGGTGACGGTGAGTGAACGGGCGATTGCGACAGCGATCTTGCGCCTCGTTGAATTGGAAAAGAGCGTCGTCGAAGGCGCGGGCGCTGCGGGCCTTGCTGCGCTGGTGGAAGGAAAATTGCCTGAGCTGCGCGGCAAGCGCGTGGTACTCCCGCTATGCGGAGGCAATATCGATACGCCGGTGCTTGGCAGAATCATCGATCGCGGTCTCGTGGCAGATGGTCGCCTTTGCAGATTGGAAACCACCATCAGCGATCGCCCCGGCGGCCTTGCGAAATTCACCCAACTCATCGCCGACGCTGGCGCATCCGTCCGCGACATCCTGCACGACCGCGCCTTCGCGGGCGATGATGTGCATCAGGTACTCGTGCGCTGTCTGATCGAAACGCGCGATGCCGCACACGTGCAGACGCTTCGCGATCGACTGGAAAGCGAAGGCTATGCGCTGAGCGGATGAAAGGATGCAGATGAAGGTGTGCGGAATATGAGCCGCGACTCAATGAGTCGCGGACGTGAGCGGCCTCAATGGTGGGCCGTCTCGCCTTGTTTCAAAGCTTCACACCTGCGCCAGCGTCGTGATGCGTTTGATCAGGATCGTCGCATAGCAGCCGCGCGGCAGGTCGAAGTGCAGCGTCACGCGCTTGCGTCCCGTGTAAAGCTCATCATCTGCGCTTTGCGTTTCAACCTTCTGCGGAAAGACAAACGCCTTGCGCTCACCGCGCGAAAAGAAAACATCGCGCGGCGGTTTGGTCTTCATCTGATCCAGCGACAAACCCATCGGCTCCAGCACGCGCACTGCCAAGCCCTCTTGCTCTTCATCCTGCCACTGCGCCCTGGCTGAAGGCAACGGCAACTCCAGCGCATCAATCACGTCGCGCTCATGCGATGAGATGGTGCGTTGGAAGGCGAGCCTGTCGTGATCGAATTTCATCTCCATCACCTGTGCTTTAGGCCAGCGCTTTTGAATGAGCTGACTGAGCATGCGATTCCAGACGCAGCTTTGAAACGCATTGAGATAAAGTTCGCGCTGATCAGCGCGCAGACCACCGAAGGCAAATCGAAAATCCGCAGGTCTGTCACTCAACACACGCAGCACGCGATCGAAGGGCGAGCGCTTGAGCTTGGTGCTGATGAGCGACCAGTTGCCCCAGTGATCGCGCAGAATTTTCTTGCGCACTTTGTCTTCGGGCCTGTCGTGCGAATTGCCTTCGGCGATGGCGAGCCAGAGGGCGCGCTCGAAATTTCCCAGGCACCAAGGCTTGGCGATGAACTCGCCGGTCTCGCCGATGGAGCCAAAGCGCTGATCGTCGAAGTAATTAGGCATGCCAAACTGCTGCGCTTCAGTGAGCGCGGTTTCGCTTCTGCCAACTGCCGGGTCGCTCATGTCGCGCATGATGATGGTGAAGCGATTGCTTTCGATGTCCGCAGGTTTGAAGTGGCGCGGGGCCTGGCCCAGGTAAGTCAGTTCGATGTTGTCCTGCTTGAGGCCGCGCTGAGGGCCTTGCAAAACGGTGACGGTCTGCGTGGTGAAGGCGTGGCGATCCTTCATGCCGCCAAAGGAAACGCGCGAACGGTGCAGCTTCCATCTCGCTGAAATCAGATCCATCGCTTCGGGGGTGCCCAGCGATTTTTTTTGCAGGGAATAGACGGCAAAATCACCGCCCGAGCAGTCGAAAGACGATAGCTCTTCGACGCGAAAATCTTCGGGCTGACATTTGAGTTTCATGAGGCTGCGTTCCGTGAAGAACGGAGTAGTGTACCGGAAATGAAAACCGCCCCGTGAAAGGGCGGCAGGGGTTGCGATGGAGCCGCGACTCAACGAGTCGCGGATGTCTGCGACCAACTGGCATGATCGGGATCACCTGACGTCGTGTGTCTGTGGCCGTCGGTCGCTGAAGCATTGACGCTCCTTCAGGCCGTCGGCGTCCGCGACTCGTTGAGTCGCGGCTCACACGCATCATTCACTTGCGTGATTCGCGGTCGTGCTTCAGGTTCATCTTCTGAATGACCAGATCGGTCAGGTCGAGTTCCTCGATGGACCAGAGAACTTTGCGTGACTGAATCATATTGGGCACCTGCTCGGCGCTGACCTCGGTGAAGTCGATGGTGGGGGACTTGAAGAGCACCAGGTCGTAGCCGCGCTCGCGGGCTGATTCGTTGATGGACGCGAGCATCTTGCCGTAGATCATTTTGATCCATGCAGCGCGGTCGCGGTTGATTTTGCCTGCTTCGATGGTGACCCAGACTTTGTGTTCGCCCAACTCGCGCTCGAGTTGTTCCTGCACGTTGTTGAAGTCGGGGCTGCCGGGCTTGAGGTCTTTGAGTGAATCCTGAAGCTGCTTGAGTTTGGTTTCGCGGGTTTCGTTTTCGGTCTTGAACTTTTCTTCGCGGGTCTTGAAGTCAGACTCCACGGAGACCTTTTCCTTGAGCGAGTCGTAGGTGCGTTTGAGATCGACCACCGCAGTGGCGCTCGACGCCTGGCCCGCGCGCTGGCTCGCTTGGCGAAGTCGTTTGTTCTCTGCTTTGAGGCGGTCGTTTTCCTTGATGAGCTGTTCGACTTCCTCGGGTGTCAGTTTCGTCTGAGCATGCGTGGCGGCGGAGAACTGGGTGAACATGGTGCAGACAAACGCGGCAATGAGCAGGATTCGTGACATATGTATTTCCTCTGCGATTCGGGTTTGTTTCAGGTGTTTAACGGAAAAAGGTGAAGGTGAATTAACGTGACGCAGGCTGACGATCAAACTCGTTATTCATCAGGCGGATAGCCTGTTCGGTGAGGTCAACGCTCTCGGCACCCACGACGACCATGCGATCGGTGAGCAGTTCGTTGATGGTGCTGACCTTGCTGTAATTGGGGTCGGTTTCCTTGAAGATGACAGCGTCGTAGCCGTTCTCATCGGCGACGCGTCCGATGGCTTCGACCATCTTGCTGTAGAGGAGTTTGGTGAGCTCACCGCGCCGACGATTCAGGCGTGTCTTGGCGAAGCCGATGGTGACGTTGCGATCGATGTAAGCGGTTTCGATGAGCCGTAGCTTTTCGATGGCAGCTTCAGAGCCCTTGGCCAGCAGCGACAGATCCAACTCCAGTTCGCGAATCTTTTTCTGCGTGGCCTGATCCGCAAACTGCACGGCATAAATCAAATCGGTGAGGCCTTCTTCGATCGCGCTCTTTTCCTTGAGCTGCGACCAGAGCTTGACCATGTCCACCATCGCCACCGTCGTCGGCGTGCCGGCAGCGCGATCCTCGCGCGGCCGAGTGCGCGGCGACGTGCTCGGAATGGTCGGATCGGGAATGCGCGTCAGCGTCGTCGGCGGAATGATCGAAGGCGTCGTGGTCGATGTGCCTTTGCCTGGCGTCTTGCCTGGCGTGAGCGATGGTGTGGTCAGCGTCGGCGGGGTCGTTGGTGTCGTTGGTGTCGTGGGCGTGGTGCGCGGCGTAGTCGTAGGCGCCAGTGATGGAGGATCATTGCGCGCCATCGTGCCATCAGGATTCTTCGATGGCGTGTCACTGCCCGTGGTCAGGCGAACTGTGCCGCCTTCGAGCCGGGCGATGCGATCGCTCATGGCATCGAAGCCACGTGCGATCTCGCTGCGCAGCTTGATGAGCTCAGCTTCGACAGCTTGCGCCTTGGTGAGCTGCTCGGTGAGATTTTTGACGCGATCTTCCAGCGCCTGTTTTTCAGCGCGGAGAATGCCGATTTCTTCACGCAGTTTTGTTTCATCGCCCATGGCCGACGGCAACCAGAGGCTGCTCAAAACTGTGACGACCAGAACGGACACCAGGATTCGCATGTTGGCTCCCTGTCAAATTGTGGTCCAAGGTGTGACCATCCATTCATGGATGTCCCTCGTATGCCACCTGTTTGCTCCGAGCAGGAACCTGCTCGACATTCAAATACAGTCGATTCGTATCCTCTTTTAGATCGGCGGATATCTCGATGTGATTAATCAGTCTTCATTCTAACTTGCATATCGGTCGGTCTAATTGTCAGATCAAGGTTATATTTGCATGTTATCGGGCGGGAAGAATCAACTGGCAGGCAACGTGATGCGGTATTGGCCGAACATTCTGAGCTTCGCTTCGTGTCGAACAGGAATTGGCCACCGAGGCACCCAGGACACCGAGGAAGGCAAGAAGTCTCAAAGCCTATTAATACATCACGAAAGAACAGTGCCAACCGCGTCGCTCTCTTTGTAGCTGGTCTTTCTCGGTGTGCTCGGTGACTCGGTGGCCGATCCTTTTTCAGTTTTCGTCATTCATTGCCGCTGAGCCTGCTCGCCGGTAAACTTAAAAGTGTTACGGCCCAATCAGTCCATCGGTTCAAGCACGTTGAACTTTCTGATGCGACTGCCTGCTTCATCTTCGTCATCGCGTGGTTTTCCCGCAGGAGATGCTCGTTGCTCAGGCGAGGTTCGTTTGTCTGGTCGCTGCTGACCGCGTTGCTCTGCACCTGTGGCTGCTATGAGTACCGCGTGAAATACGATGGCTGGGAAACTTTCCGCTCGCAAATCGGCGGCGACAAGCCCGGCGCTGTCGCCAAAAACAGCGACGGCAGCAACAGCGCCGCCATCTCCGAACAGCGCGGCGGATGGGCGATCCAAGTCGAATCCTTCGAAGGCGGCAACCGCTTTCGCAGGGCCAGTGATCTCATCCGCAATCTCACCAATCGCAATGCTGTAACCGATCTCTGGTTTCAGGATCACGAGGGCAAGACCACCGTCTATCGCGGCAGGTACGAAACCCTCACCGACCTGGACGCACAGAAAGCGCTCATGCAGACCCGCGCCATCGAAGAAGATGGCAGCAAGCCTTATGAAAATGTGGAGCTCATTTCGCTGGGCGGCGCGAGCGGCGGTCAGCCCACAGGCTCAGCGGATTTGCGCAATCATCGCGGCCAGGGGTATTACACATTGCAGATCGGGTTCTACGATCCGGAGTTTGGCCCGGACTTTCGCGATGCTGCTGAGAAAGCCGTCGCCACTTTGCGACAGGAAGGGCACAAGGCTTACTACTACCACGGCCCCAACCGCTCGATGATGACCATCGACCTTTTCAGCGATGCTGACTTCGATCAGGATGGCCCCGTGCGCGTCTATGGCCCGCGCATGCTGGCGATACAGGAAAAGTTCCCGAACAATCTCTCCAACGGCCTGACGCTGGTGGAGACTGTCAGCGACGGAGCGAAGTCAGAGAAAAGAGCGCAGCCGAGTTTTGTGGTGAAGGTGCCTTGAGCGCGATGGAGTAAGCCCAAGCCCGATGGTGAGTCGCTTCCGGGGGGCGAGCCGTCGGGGTATCTGGATTTCAGATTTGAGATTTCAGAATTCAGATTTGTGATTTACGTCTTCGCTCTCACCACATCGCATCAATCTTCAGTGCTGCTGCGAGTTGCTCTTCGTATTTTTCTTTGGGGATATCGATGGTGCCGAACTGGGCCATGTGTTCGCTATTCATCTGCACATCCAGAAGTGTGAAGCCTTGCTGTTTGAGGTGATTGACCAGATGCACGAGGCAGACCTTGGACGCATCGGTGGCGGTGCTGAACATCGACTCGCCGCAGAACGCGCCGCCCAGCGCCAGGCCATAGAGCCCGCCGACTAGGATGCGCTCGCTGCTGGTCACTTCATTCTCAGGTATCGCCCACGCTTCGACGCTGTGCGCAAGGCCCAGTTCGTGCGCCTTGATGAAGGCATCAATGATCTGCTCGTTGATCCAAGTGTTGGGATGCGAAGGGCGTGGCTGACTGCATCCGCGAATGACTCGTTCAAAGGCGGTGTCGAAACGGATTTCGTATGTGCCTCGGCGAACGCGCTGCCCAAGCGTGCGCGACACCTTGAACTGATCCAGCGGCAAAACCGCCCGAGGGTTGGCGGAGTACCAAAGCACCTTGCCATGCCGATTGTCAGCCATGGGAAAGATACCCTGCGCGTAGGCACTCAGGAGTTCCTGAATCGAGATGGCGGGCAGGTCGGGCATGGCAGGGGCAATCGCCGGATAGCGAAAAACCCGCTGAATATCAGCGGGTTTTCAATGGCTAGGGCCGGAATCGAACCGGCGACACCGGCATTTTCAATGCCGTGCTCTACCAACTGAGCTACCTAGCCACACCAAAGATTGAGGCTCAACAGATTAGCGGGAAGGACGAAAGAGTCAAATGCAAGGTTGTTATCGGCGAAGAGCGATTGGCTCTCCAGTACCCGGCTTGCGCAAAATCTCAAATCTCAAATTTCAAATCACAAACAAGCTCCAAAGCATCAAGGCAAGCAAATGAAAATTAAACAGGGACGCTCCGGCTCGTTCCTATGGGCTGTTGGCGTTTGTTTGTCATTTGGCGATTGCGATTTGAATATTCTCAAAGGCAGCACGCGAACAAGAAAAAGTGATCGCCCCCTCACCCTTGCTCGCCGATTTTCTCAATCAACTGCTCGATCGCCTTCTGCCACAGCATCGTCGTGTCAGGCCATTCGTATTGCAGTGTGTCCGCCAGGGCGACAGTATCGCGGGCCTCCAGCAGCGAGCGCAGGTTGCCTAGTTTTTCGATGAGGTCGCTGGTCAGATCGCTGAAGGTTTTTTCTTCGATGGTGAGTTTGTCGAGCGAGATTTCCATGATCTGCGCAGACTCGCGCACTGCCCGCTCGGTCTGTTGCCAGATGGTCATCGCTTCGCCGATGCGCTCAAAACCATTGACCTGATCATCGCGCTGCAAATAGTCCGCAGCTTCGGTCTGCGACTCGGCTGCCACCTGAAGCATGCGATGAATTTCGCTGAGGGTATCGACGACAAGTTCGCGCGGATTGGCGGTGATGAGGTTGAGCGTGGTGTCGCCGATGGGATCGTTCTGTCGATCGAACAGGTCTTCGCCCACCAGTGCAGTGCCATCGAGCAGCACCTCGACAATGATTCGGCCTTGGGGTTCAAGCTGTTTCTGCGCTGCAAGCAGCACATCACCCAGCGGCCCGGGATCAATGGCGACAGGTAGATCATCAATGTGTACAGGCATGGAAAGATGATACCGCAAGGCGATAGGGCGATGGTGATTGATGTACAGGCTCGTTGTAATTAGCCGTTCGCGTTGGCGACCGAAGATTGCAACGGTTCAGGCCGCCCGGGCTGTTCGCCGTTTGACGAGTCGGTACACGCCATACCACGTGGCCGCCAGGGCGGTGAGGCTGGCGGGAATGCACAGCGCCGCATTGTTCCACTGGCGATAGGCATAGACGCCCACGATGCCGCCGGACACGAAGCCGCAGATGATCAGCAGGCAGAGGCTGAACCTGCGCATGTCGATGGGCATGCCGCGCAAGGCGTGGCCGAGGATGATGCCCAGGTCGGTGAACATGCCGGTGAGGTGCGTGGTGCGAACGACAGCGCCGCTGTACGTGCTGGCCATCGCGTTCTGAAGGCCGCACGCAGCAGCAGTGAAATAGACGCCCCAGTTGCTCTGCTGATTCAAGAGCGGCACGGCTGCGAAAAGCAGAATCGATTCCACCAGCAGCGCCACGCCATAGCGCCGGCCAAGTTGCAGCGTGCTGTCTTGAATCAGAAACCCGCTGCCGATGGAGCCTGCGAGAAAGGCCGCGATGATCGCCAGCAGGTGAAAGATGGCTTCGCTTTCGAATTCGACCAGAGCCTGGGCGAGCGTCGAGGTGATGCCGGTCATGTGACTGACGCCCCGGTGTTCAAAGCTAAGCAGGCCCACCACGTTGACAAAGCCCGCGACGAAGGCGAGTGCCCAGGCGCCGGACCAGACCCAACGTGGCAGCGAAAAGATCATGGCAGTTCACGCCGCGACTGGGCGGCGACTCTTAATGCGAAACATGAAAAAACCCCCGCCAAAGCAGGGGCTTATTAATGGGCCCGGCGTGACTCGAACACGCGACCTCACCGTTATCAGCGGTGTGCTCTACCAATTGAGCTACGAGCCCAAAACTTCACCTCAGACAAACTGAAGGGGCGATTCGGGACGGGTAAGAGTAGAAAAGGGAAGGGAAAAGGTCAAATCGATGGGCGCCAGGCACGCGCAGCGAGGACGCTGCGGCTAAGAAGGAAGGCCCGCGCGGGCCGGCGCCTTTGGATCGTACTCCCCTCCCTTTCAGGTCTCCATAGGCGACTCGCAAAGGCGAGGAGGGGCTGGGGGAGGGTTGGATTTTCGATTAACAATAGTGCCATGCTTCATGCAGTTTCACTGAGCGCTCGACCCTCCCCTGGCCCCTCCTCGCCTTTGCGAGTCGCCTATGGAGACCTAGGAGGGAGGGGAATAAGAAAAAAGTCATATGCGTTTGCTCTGAAGGCTCACCCTCACGCTGCCGTCTGTTTCGCAGGCTCGATCACGCGCCAGTTCTGCATGTCCAAGAGGTGCTTGCTCGACTGTTCACTGGCGCTGAAGAAGCGGAAGTCGATGGAGTACCGCACTCGCCTCGATAGATTGGGCATCGATTCGTGAATGATCCATTTATTGAGCAGCAGCGCATCGCCTGCATTCATCGTGCAATGCACTTTGGGCAAGCCTTGCGTGGGTACACCTTGGAGCCAGAACTTCTGATCGAAGTTGTCCAGTCGTTCGACCGGTTCGCCGCTGCCGGGGAATACTGCGACGCCGCCGCACTCATCATCGATCTTGGTCAGTGGCACCCAGAGCGTGACGAAATCGCTCATGTGTTTGTTGTAGCTGACGTCCTGATGCGCGGGCACTGCGGCGTGTTTGTTGCCGGGCAACACAAAGCGAGCGGTGGGTGGCATGTGCATGTAGAGCTGTTGGTGATTGAGCACGGTCTCAAGCACGCTGCGCACGACGCTGAGTTTGGGCACCTGCCAGAGCGTGCGAGAAAGGCGAGTCTCTATGGGGAAGTGGCCACTCATCACCAGCCGCTGATCCTTGGGCACTTTCTCGAAGTCCGGCCGGGCCGCCACTTCATCAATGCGCTGACACAGCGCCACGATGTCATTGCAGCGCAGGTCCGCCATGAGTAGCGTCAGCGCATCATCAGCATCGGATGAGAGGTAAGTCACAAGCGACTGCACGACATCGCGGTCGATGATGTCAGGCAGCACCTGGTAGCCGTGTGTATGGAAGTGGGTGAGATCCATAGGAAAAGCGAGAAAGCAGGAAAGCGAGAGATTTGGAAGGAGAGAAATCGCGTTGTGTTTACTGTCCGAATTTTCCGCTTTGGCGCTTTTTCGTTTTGGCGCTGTCGCCTCTTTCATTCCTTGACCACATAGCCCGCCGGGGCATTGGTCCAAGGCAGCGTCCTGATTCGGATATTCGAAAAGCTGGCAAAGTATTCATCGACCGCCTGGGTTTCGCCGGGCCAATCTTTAATCGCATATTCATCGAACAGGATCACACCGCCGCGTGAAAGCCGGGGCCAGAAAGCCTCGATCGCGGCCTTGGTCGGCTTATACAAATCGCAGTCCAGATGAATCAGCGAAAAGCGCACGCCCGGATTCTCTTGGGCAAATCGCGGGGCGGTTTCTTCAACCTGACCTTCGACGAGTTTGACACGGGCCTTCCACGGGATGAAGCGATCTTCATCGAAAATGGAGATGGCGCTTTCGAGTTCTGCTTTGTAGGCAGCGGGCGAAAATCCGCCGGGCTGTTTCTGAACTTCATCGACCTTTGCGCCATCTTCGGGTGCCAGTTCGCTAAAGCCCTGCCAGTTGTCGAAACCATAGACGACCTTGGTGCGGTCGCCGACGGCGTAGCTTTCGAGCAGGTTGGCCCAGGTCAGAAGCCCAAGGCCGCGGAAGACGCCGACCTCGGCAATGTCGCCGGGCACATCGAGCGTCAGTTTGAACAGCTCGACATGGGCGAGAAATCGTTTGAGGTTCTGGCGGCGAAGCAGCACCGGAAAAAGATTCACTGCGGTGAGCGGATCGATGTCGAACTGATCGCAGTGAGCAGCGAGCTTGGCCTCGATGGTCGAGTCCTGGCCGGTCTTGCGAAAGCCATCGAAAGGGCGGGGCGAGGGCATAAATAAGTTCAAGGTTCAGAGTTCAAAGTTCAGGGTTCAAAGTTCAGGGTTGCATGTGCGTCCTTTTCACTTTCGACCGCTGGCTGATGGTGGCGAGAAAAAAATAAGCCGCAGGTGGTGTAAGGCGAGGTGTTGACCTCGGCTTGCACCCACTACGGCTCATCACTCCCGGCAATCACCAGGAGATACTTAGGAGATACTTGGATTATGCAATTCGATCGACTTACTTGATCTCAAACATCTTCTTGAGATCTTCCGCACCGGACAGTTCCAATCGCTTACGGGCTGGGTCGAGCGCGTAGATCAGGAGCTTGTGGTTGAAGTTGTCGATGACGAAGAGTGATTCTTCGTTGACCTGTGTGCGGGTGGTGAGGAAGGTAAGATTCTGTGGCGTGGAGAGGACCATCTCGGCCTCGGCGCTGGGCAGCAGGCTCTTGTCGTTGAGGTTGATAAACAGGGCCGCCGCGAGGGCACAAGCCGAAGCAATCAAGCCGAATCCGGTGAGTTGAGTCTGGTTCATGGGACGAGTCCTTATAGAAGGAACATGAAGATTGAAAGTGGACGAACGCAATCAAGACGCGAGGCCAAGCTCAAGATCACCGACCGCCACGACCAGCGGGCTTGCCTTTGATGACGTCAGTCTTGAGGTCCCGGCCGGCGATGATTTCGAGCTTCTCGTTGCCGCCGTTAAACATCACCACGACCATGCGGGCTGAGGTGAGTTCGGTGATGTAGATGGCGTTCATGTTGCGCTGACCCACGGCTTCACCAGCCAGCATGACGTATTGCCCAGCCGCACCGCCAAGCTGAGCCTGCGTGCGCGAAGGCGTAAGGGACACGATGACCAGCGCCATCAGCAGCACCACGTTCAGTGCCACCAAAGCTCCCAATGATTTGCGGTTCATGACGGCTCCTTGCGTTAAATGGACCAATAGTAGAAGTAAAACTCAAATCACAAATGACAAATCTCAAATTTCCGATTTCAAATCTCAGTCCTCACTCAGCGGTCTCCACACACCCGATGCCCGACACCCTAAACCAACCCGGCCTTAATCACGATGATCGCGCTTGGCGTTTTTGATGCTCACCGCAATCACGAAGCCCGCAAAGAGCACCACCGCCGCGAGATTCTTCCAACTGTTGTCATCGACAGCCATCTTGTCTTTATCAATCGGCGCCTGCGCCAGCGCGCTGGTGGCCACAGTCAAGAGAGTGATGACGATGATGGAAAAAGCTCGTCTCATGTTCTTATCGTACTCCGGCCAGGTTCGAGTGTAAACGTCAAACCGCGATTTAGCCGTTCACATTGGCACGCCCATCAGAGCGCTCTCTATATAGAACAACGATCCACAGCCCCCTTCTGTTCGCAATCTGCAACCTTTGCGAAGCGATATTAAGTTGATTGTTAGAGCCGCGACGTGAGCGAGTCGCGGACGCCTGAGGCCTGATGGAGCGTTCATCACGCCGTGCTTCTGCGGCTGCTTTCTTGTTCTGAGCCTGATCTACGCGACAACTCTGCGAACAAAACTCCTTCAGGCCGTACACGTCCGCGACTCGCTCACGTCGCGGCTCTGCTAATCGTCTAAACAGCTACCATATCGCCCCATGGAATTCGCCTGGCTTATCTGGTGTGCGGTTGGCTATCTCAGTGGCTCGATCTCTTTTGCGCTGCTGCTAGGCAAGATGCGCGGCATCGATATTCGCAAAGCAGGCTCGGGCAATGTCGGAGCAACCAATGTCAGTCGCGTGATGGGGCGAAAGTGGGGCATCCTCTGTTTCGCGCTCGATGTGCTTAAAGGCTTTGGCCCGGTGTTCATCGCGGGTCTGGCGCTGGGCTATGTCGCCAAAGCGAATGCGAAGATGTTGGGTGCCAGTGAAGCCTGGCAGTGGCTGGCGATCATGGTCAGTCCGGTGGTCGGGCATGTGTTTCCGCTCTGGCTTCGGTTCAAAGGTGGCAAAGGCGTGGCGACGGCGTTTGGTGTGCTCCTAGGCGTCTATCCGGTGCTGACCATCGCGGCGGCCGGCTCGCTCATCGTCTGGATCGTGATGGCCAAAACATTTCGCTACGTCGGGCTCGCCAGCGCAGCAGCGGCGGTGGGTCTGCCGATCTTTGTGATCATCACATGCAAACTGCAATCGCAATCTTTCGATCAGCTTCTGCCCTTTCTCACCGTCGCCACCGCGCTCGCTTCGCTCGTCCTCTTTCGCCATCGCGGCAACATCGTGCGCACCTTCCAAGGCACCGAGCCGAAGATCGGCGGAAAGAAGTGAATCAGCATCGCTGCACACTTCACGCCTGAGTTGGGGATACGGCAGAAGCGGATTGGCCACCGAGCCACCGAGCAAGACAGGGAAAGAATGGCCATCGCGATCGCTGGATTGATTTCAAGCCGGCTTCCTTTTGCCTTTTGTCTTCCTCGGTGTCTCGGTGCCTCGGTGGCCAATCCTTTTAACTCGCATGATGTTCATCCTCGCCCATCACCCCACAAACTAGAATCCTCTACAATCATCCTTCCGCCCGTGTGAGATGATGCAGGTTGCACGGCACCCGTTTTTCGTCGTATCTCTCGCTGAAATTCACCGCGTTTTTCTTTTGGAGTTCTCATGTCCTCGTCTGCCCCTACGCTATCCAAAGCTCCCGCTGTTCTGATTGTTCGCGATGGCTGGGGGCGAAATCCGAACAAGGAACACGATGCATTCAATGCCGTGAAACTCGCCAGCACGCCGCGCTGTGATGAGCTGCTTGCGAAGTATCCTTGGACACTCATTCACACCAGCGGCGAAGATGTGGGCCTACCCGAAGACACGATGGGCAACAGCGAAGTGGGCCATCAGAACATCGGCGCCGGCCGCATCGTCGATCAGGAATCAGTGCGCATCACCAAAGCAGTGCGCCAAGGTGAACTCATCAAGAACGAGGCGCTCGTCGAAGCCGTCAGCCGCGCCAAGGCGAGCAATCACTACCTTCATCTGCTGGGCATTGCGTCCGATGCGGGCGTGCATGGCCTGATGTATCACCTCTATGGCTGCCTGACGCTTTGCAAACAGATCGGGCACGACAAAGTCGCGCTGCATCTATTCACCGATGGCCGTGACACTGGGCCTTACACCGGCAAGGCGTTTCTCGCAGAGATCGAAGCCAAGTGCAAGGAGATCGGCGTCGGTGAAATCGCCACGATCATCGGTCGCTACTACGCCATGGACCGCGACAACCGCTGGGAGCGCGTCAAGCGCGCTTACGATGCGCTCACCGGCCGCGACGCCGCTGTGCCTAACTTCAAAACCAGCGCAGAGGCCATCGCTAAATACTACGAAAACCCCACCAACACCAGCCAAAACGGCGACGAATTCGTCACGCCGCGCACCATCGCGCCCGATGGTCAGACCGCGGCCACGCGCATCAGTGATGGCGACTCCGTCATCTTCTACAACTACCGCGGTGATCGTCCCCGCGAAATCACCCGCGCCTTCGTCATGCCGCAGTTTCATGGTCACGTCAAAGCCTCTCCCGACACCGGCGAAAAAGGCTTCGATCGCGGCCCCAAACTCGATCTCTATTTCGCCACCATGACCGCCTACGAAGAAGAGCTCAATCAGTGGGTGCACGTCGCTTACCCCAAGCCGCCCAAGATGACTGACATCGGCGGCGAATATGTCAGTAAGCTCGGGGTCACGCAGTTTCGCACTGCTGAAACCGAAAAGTTTCCGCATGTCACTTTCTTCTTCAACGACTACCGCGAGGAGCCGTTCCCCGGTGAGTCGAGACAGATGGCCCAGTCAGCGAAGGTCGCCACTTACGATCTCAAGCCGGAGATGAGCGCCTTTGAAATTCGCGACATCGTGCTGGCGCGCCTGGCCGCCGATGACTGCGAAGACCTCTTCATCATCAACTTCGCCAACGGCGACATGGTCGGCCACACCGGCGTCCTCAAAGCCGCTGTCAAAGCAGTCGAAACCGTTGACCTGTGCGTGGGCCAAATCGTCGAAGCAGTGCTCAAGAAAAACGGTGTGCTCATCGTCACCGCTGACCACGGCAACGCCGAGCAAATGTACGACCCGATCACCAAAGCCCCGCACACTGCGCACACCACCTATCCCGTCGAGTGCATCATCGTTGATCCACGCCTCACCAAAGGCGCATCGGGCAACGCGGAAACGCAATCGCCCAAGCTTCGCACTGATGGCAGGCTCGCCGATGTGTTCCCGACACTGCTCGATCTGCTGGGCTTGAAGAA